>Ga0302278_10000115_pt1 | contig 97759 bp, 88 predicted proteins | sample III_Bog_N3_2_FD_194543 | JGI IMG/M metagenome (GOLD analysis project Ga0302278, IMG submission 194543) | Peat permafrost microbial communities from Stordalen Mire near Abisko, Sweden - III_Bog_N3_2 | ecosystem: Environmental > Terrestrial > Soil > Wetlands > Peat | place: Sweden: Abisko...
AGGCTGGTGAACAATCCGAAGCCTTCCAGGGGGAAGCCAAGAACCTTGCCGCCGCCGGAGCGGTGTGTCTGAACAAATTCGGTCATCTGCATGGGCCTCGTCGTCTAGAATACAAGTTCAATGTCAACGAGCGCACAAATCGAACTCTGGCACGCGGAAAAGGTCGCTACGCAGGTGACGGTGGCCCAGGCCGCCAACGGCATCCACTATGCCGCGTGGGGTGAGACCCGCATCTCCGAGGCCGATCTGGAGAAGCTGGTGGGCGCCGTGCCGGCCACTCTTTCCGAGGCGCTGAAAAATCGCGCCTATTATTTTGTCCCGCTGGCCATCGCCGACACCGGCGAGGTCATGGTCGCCCCTTCCTATACCGTCGATCTGGGCGACAGGGCCATCTGCCATCGCAACGCGACCTTTGGGACGACGGAAGCGGTTTTTCTCTCCACGCGCCTGGTCGAGGACCGCTTTGGATTGGCCTTTGAGTTCTTCATCAACGTGGCCCACAACTTTGTCGAGGCCGCCGGCGTACCGGAGAGCTTTTCCGCGCTGGCGTGGTCGCAGGCCGAGGCCCAGGTGCGCGGAGAAACCAGCCAGGATGCCTGGGAGACTCGCCGCCGAGCCCAGGACACCCGGGCCGGTGACAGCCGCGATTCGAAGAAGGTGATCGACGAGCGGTCGCGCAGCACGTACTACGAATCGGCATTCTCTGACTCGCTGGCCGTCTATATGCTGGCGCTGGCCGTCGACTTCGACTACCACGACCTGCGTGAGCGCGAGTACCCGTTGCTGGCCGCTCCCGCCCTTGCCGAGCGTCTGCGCCACGTGGCAAGCCTCTTCCCCGCCAACCCCGGCTACGAATTCCAGATACTTTATCGCCGGAAGGGGTAAGGGCCGCCGAGCGCCTCGTGCCGCCACGGGAAGGCGTCTGCTATTCGAACAGTGGTGCCAACAAGGCAAGCACTTCATTGAGAATAGCGGCAGGTATGCTCTCAAGCCTCCGAGCTTTACGGGCATCAAGGTCGACTGGGCGCGGCTGGTCGCAGCGGATCACGCCGGTGGTTCTTGTTCCGGCGCCAGTCAGTGAAACGGTGAATCCTGCGATGCGCGCGAAAGCTCCCCCCGTGGTGATTGGGACTACGATGGGAGTGCGGGTCAGCGCGTTGAATCGATCGGGAGAGACTACCAGAACTGGACGTGTACCCTGCTGCTCGTGACCGAAGGTTGGATCGAGCGATACCAGGTAGATGTCGCCTCGCTTCACAGTAGTTCACGACCGACTGGCGGCAGATTGAGCCAGAGCAGGTCTTCCTCAGACGGTTCCGGCATCGGGCTTGAATAGTCGCATTTGGCCAGCAACTCGTCCAGCGTGTAGTGCGGCTTGGTTTGTGGCTCGAGGATCAAGCGGTCCCCATCGATAGCCAAACCAACAGTGGCTCCAGCCTTGAGATGAAGCTGGTCCAGCATGGCCGGTGGAACGGCCACCATGACTGAGCCGCCGACTTTGCGCAGGTTTGTTGTGTGCATTGCTTATGCCTCTTCGATGTTATATTTAAATATAACACAAACAACCAGCCACGATCCCAGGTCTGAGAATCAAGACCATGAGGCACCCAACTCTTGGGGTCAGGCAGTCTCCGCCTTGTAGGCGATGCGGCCTTCGCTGATGGTCCAGCGGATTTTGCCTTGCATGGTCCAGCCATCGAAGGGAGTGTTGCGGGATTTGGATTTCGTTTCGCGGGCGCGGAAGATCCATTCGGCCTTGGGGTCGAAGATTACGACGTCGGCGAAGCTTCCCACGGTGAGCGTCCCGCGGCCCTTCAAGCCAAGTAAAGCGGCAGGCTGGGCGCTGAGCAGGCTGAGCACACGGCCCAGCGGCAGCTTCCACTCCTTATGTAGCCAGTGGAGGCTCAGGCCCAGCGCGGTTTCGAGGCCGGTGATCCCGTTAGGCGCGTTCTCAAACTCCACTTCCTTCTCGTGGATGGCGTGGGGCGCGTGGTCGGTGGCGATAGCGTCCACCACGCCGTCGAGGATGGCCTCGATCATGGCGTCACGATCGGCCGCCGAGCGCAGCGGCGGATTCATTTTGGCGTTCGTGTCGTAGAAGCCGACGTGCTCCTCGGTGAGCAGGAAATGGTGTGGCGCCACCTCGCAAGTGACGCGCAGGCCGCTGCGGCGCGCCTGGCGCACGGCGGCCAAGGCAGCGGCGGTTGACGTATGCGCCACATGCAGGTGAACGCGGGCGTCGCGAAGCTCCGTAACCAGGCGAATGTCGCGCTCCACCATGCCGGACTCAGCCTCCGGCGGCATCCCACGCAGGCCCAGCTTGAAGGCCATTGGTCCCGCATTCATGCTGGAGCCCTGCGTCAGGCGGGTGTCTTCCGCGTGCTGGATGACGCTCAGGCCAACGCGGGCCGCGGCGGCCAGCGTCTCGCGCATGATGTTGTCCTTGAGAATCGGGTAGCCGTCGTCGGTCACGGCTACGGCGCCGGCGGACTTGAGGGCGGCGTAGTCGTTGATGGCCTCGCCCTTGGAACCGCGGGTGGCTGCCGCAATCGGAAACACGCGGACGGAGGCTCCCCGTTCAGGCGCCTGCATCCAGCGAGTGATTTCAGGCGAGTCGTTGACCGGCCGGGTGTTGGGCATGGCGGCTACGGAGGTGAAACCGCCCGCAGCAGCAGCAGCCGTGCCCGTGGCGATGGTCTCCTTGTAGCCCTGGCCGGGTTCCCGCAGGTGAACGTGAATGTCGACCAGCCCCGGCGCAATGGTCAAGCCGGTCGCGTCCAGAACATCGGCGCCATTGGCGGATTTCAGCTTGCCCGGCCCGGCGATCTCGGCCACGCGGCCGTTTTTGAGCAGAATGTCCTTGAGGGCATCCACGCCGGCAGCCGGATCGATCAGTTGGCCGCCTCGAATTACCAGCGCCGTCATGCGCGGCCTCCTTGCCCAGCGTTCGGCAACAACGCTCGCTCCACAACAGCCATGCGGATGGCGACACCGTTCTTCACTTGTTCGAGGATGACCGATTGCGGACCGTCCGCCACTCCCGCGGTCACTTCAAGGCCGCGGATGATGGGGCCTGGATGGAGGACGATGGCTTCCGGAGCCTGGGTGGCGAGTCTCTGGCCGGTGAGCTGGTAGTTGGCTTTGTACTGCTCCAGATCCAATTGCATCCCGGCCAGCCGCTCGGCTTGAATGCGGAGCATCATGACCGCCTGGGACTGGCGGAGCGCAGTCTCAAAGTTACGCTCGATGGCGATTCCAGGGCCGGCATTGGCTGCCAGATCGGGCAACAGCTCCTTGGGGCCGCAGAGCAGCACGCGCGCGCCCAGACGGGGCAGCAACAGCATGTTGGAGCGGGCCACGCGGCTGTGCAGGATGTCGCCCACGATAGTGACCGTGACGCCGGCCAGCGTCTCCGCAGCCACAACTTCAACGCCCGGCCTGAGATGCGCCAGAATTGTCCGCAGATCGAGAAGGGCCTGGGTGGGATGCTCGTGCATGCCGTCGCCGGCGTTGAGCACCGGCAGCCGGGTCTCGGCCTCCAACAGCCACGCCGCGCCGGAGGAGTTATGGCGCAAGATGATTGCTTCAGCGCCCAGTGCTCGCAGTGTCAGGCCGGTATCCTTGAGCGATTCGCCCTTTTCAATGCTCGACGACAGGCTTGAAACCAGTGTAGTGTCCGCGCCCAGGCCTTTGGCGGCGAGCTCAAAGCTGGTACGGGTGCGCGTTGACGACTCGTAGAAAAGCAGCGCCACGCGGCGCTTGGCCAGGATACGATCGCGGGTGAGCGGGTCCTGATTCTCGAGAGCCGTGGCGCGGGTGAGAATGTGGCTGATTCCGTCCAGGCTGAGGTCCGATGCCGAGAGCAGCGATCCCGGATGATAAGGGAACGGCGAGGCGGGAACTGGCGGCGGATGAATCTGGCGGCGGACGGGGCTTGCGGTCGGGTTCATTTCTTTCCAGCTTTCAGCTCCTAGCTCGTTTCCCACCCTTCCGCGATGAAACTGCGGAACGATGGGGCACCCAGGCTAGGGGCTCCCTTTCTTAATCCACGCGCTCGACCAGCAGCACTTGCTCGTCGTTGTCTACCTCGCGGAATTTCACTTCAATAATTTCGCGGCTGCTGGTCGGCACATGCTTGCCCACGTATGTAGCCTCTATAGGCAGCTCGCGATGGCCTCGGTCGATGAGCACAGCCAGTTGTACGCGGCGTGGCCGGCCGTGGTCAAAGAGCGCGTCCAGTGCGGCGCGAATGGTGCGGCCCGTGTAGAGCACGTCGTCGCAGAGCACCACGTCGCGGCCTTCGACATCGAAGCCGATTGCCCCTTCGGTGACCACGGGCCGCACATCCGCGGTGGTCAGATCGTCTCGGTAGAACTGGATGTCGAGCATGCCCGTATCGACATGGTGCTTCTCGATGCCGGAGATCAGCTTGCCCAGCCGTTCGGCCAGGGGGATGCCGCGCCGCTTGATCCCCACCAGCGCCAGGTCTTCGCTTCCGTTACTTTTCTCCACAATCTCATGGGCCAGGCGCACCAGGGTGCGCTCGATCTCTGAGGCGGACATCAACCTGCCCTTGATGCGCAGGCTTGGCTTTTTCTCGGTTTCGCTCATCTGTTATCTCTCGGGGATAATACGAGGGGTTGCCTGTCAAGAGCAAGTTGTGGAGAATTTAGGCCGAAACTGAAGGCATTTCACTGAGCGGGGAAATTGGAGTCGACAGCACAGGACAGACAGGTTCTAGACTTGTGGCCGCCGGTTTCGGGCCTGCAAGCGCGCGCCTATGGCGCCGCCACCGACGGCAAAAAAAATCAGCGCTGTCACAAGCAAGAGAATAGCGCTGAGCATTGAACCGGCGCGCCCTTCGGGGGAGAGCAGCCAGGTTTTGTAGGCGGCGATGGTTTGCGAGTCTACGCCTGCGGCGGTCCATTGACCGGCAACCTGGTCGGTGATGATGGTTTGCCAGGTGTCGTCAAGGGTCTTGCCTTCATGGAGGATGAAGCGCATCACGAATAAGGTCACGCCCGAAGCTGCTGCCGCCATCCAACCGCCCAGCAGACCGGTTACCAGCCCGATGCGGGCGCCGGCTCCAATTGTGATCCAAGCCGGCCGTTGGCTGCGCAGGTAAAGGGACACCGCCCATGCGGCCGCCACCGCCATCCAGAGCAACCCGAAAATGCTGACCGGGGAGAAGAGTGAGCAAAGCAGTCCCGCCGGAACCGCCACCGCCAGGGCCGCGCGCATGGCACGCTTCCAGTCAACTGTACTTGCATCCCGGATAGGTTCGTTGAATTGCTCCGGTGGCGCCTGGCCGGGGACGTTCTCCGCCGAGTACAACAGTTGCGGCAGACCGCACGTGGGGCAGTAGCAGTTGTCGGCCAGGACGGCCTGATGGCAGCGGGTGCAGGTAATCTCCATATATCTACGAGCCTATAGCATTTCGGCGGTGTCCGGGGAGTTCGCCTGATGGGTTTACCGAGTCAAGACGAGGGCCATGGTGGCTCAAAACCTGTGCAAAAACTCTAAATATTGAAAGGGCACGGCTTTAGCCGTGCCGAAGAAACAGCAAACGGGACGCGGCTAAAGCCCAAAACTGAGTTCGACCTCGAGCGGCACGGCTAAAGGCGTGCCCTTTCGAAGCAGGTGAATTCACCCCATGACCGTGCTTTTATTTAGGTTCCAAGGGATTCAAACAGGCATTTTCAGCTTCGAAGACACAATGCACTCAGCGGCCGCAACGGCTTCCTCCAGCGTCATGTTCGTGGAATCCAGGAGAATGGCGTCGGGGGCTGGTTTCAACGGTGAATCGGCGCGATTGCGATCCCTTGTATCACGGGCGCGAAGATCGCGGATCACCTCGTCTGCGTGGACCGCAGGGCTGGGTCCGAGTTGATCGAATCGGCGCAGCCCCCGCACCTCGGGCGCCGCATCGAGGAAGATTTTGACGTCGGCTTGGGGAAACACCACCGTACCGATGTCGCGGCCTTCCATGACTACTCCGCCATCGGCGCCAAGCTGCTGCTGCAGGCGGACCATCCAGGCACGAATCGGTGGAAAGACACTGACCCTGGAGGCGGCGTCGGTGACGGTCTGATTGCGCAGGAGATTGGTGACGTCCTCACCATCGAGCAAGACGTTATTGTGTTCTTCACCTGGTTCCAGGTGAATGCTGGTCCCCGCGGCAAGCGCCTCAAGGGCTGCGCTCTCATCCAAAGAGAGCCCGGCGCGGAGAGCCTTCAGAGCGAAGGCACGATACATGGCGCCGGTTTCCAGATTGAGCAGGCCAAAGTGCTGGGCCAAGTGGCGGGCAATGGTGCTTTTGCCCGCCCCGGACGGTCCGTCTATGGCAACAATTACCTTGCGCTCAGGAGAAATGGCGCCCAAGAGCCTTTCATCCTTGCTCATCCCCGCTTCTTCGTCTCCCGCTTGGGCCGGGCCGTGAAGCCATACTGCTTGCTGTTTCCCGCCTTGGCGCCGGCAGCCAGAGCCGGCTTGCGGCTGGCGCTCCGCCCAGGCCGTGCATCGGGCCGCGCGTCTTGACGTGAGGCGCTGCCGTTGCGTGAGAGGCTGCTGCTGCGCGCATTTGTCGAACCGGGCTTGCCCGCGGTCTTTGCGCCGTTGGCATGCCCGTTGCGCTGACCCCAGGCGGGCGCGGCGGACTTGGTAGTACGGGCGCCAGAGGTCCCATTGGACGGGCGAACCGCGCTTCCGTTTGAACGCGCGCCGTTGTTGGAACCGTTGCCCGTCCCATTGCTTGCCCCGTTTCCGGCGTGCGTCCCATTGTGCTTGGCATTGCCGTTTGCAGGAGCGTTCGGCGTCCAGCGCACGCCAGCGCCTGGACGAGAGCCAGACGCGGAGCGTGAGCCGGCTGGCCGGGCCGATGCGGCTCGAGTATCGGCGCTGGGGCGGCGGGCGGGGCGGCTGTTCGCGGACGACTGGGCCGGCTTGCGGTCACGCGAAAGGGTCGCCGGACGGCTGAAGTGAGGCCGGGCCGCTGCCGGTTTCCCATTGGAGGCGGGCTTGCGCGCCGCGGCAGTGCGGGCTGGCGCAGTGCGGGGAGCGTGGGATTCCACGGACACATGCGGCTCAACGGGAACTGGCGATGCCGCGAACGCGGGCGCCGTGAAAGTGGGCGTGGGAGCCTCGACTTCCGGGAGGTCTTCCTCATGGTCATGCGAGCGCATAAAATACGCCGACGCGGGCATGGACGAGCTGGAATAGAGGGATGGAGCTACAGCGAACTCGGGCAATGTTCCGGCAACGTAGAAGTGCGGAGCATGGCCCAGCGAGATGGAATGCACCTGGCGCGTGGCGACCAGGCCACGAAGAACTTCGCGCACCTTGCTGCGGGCGGTGAGCGGAGCCAGGAACAGCTCGACTTCTTCCATGCTGGCGGCGATGACGGCCTGCAGGTAGATGGAGGCAAGCACTGAGATTGCAGTCACTTGTGAGGTGGATGCGCCCTCGGCGATGGCTTTTTGGAAGCGGTGGCGGAGCAACTGCCACTTGGCGGACACACCCGGCGCGGAAACGACTGGAATAATGCGAAGCTGCTGCCAGAGTTCAGTGATAGCACGCAGTACGGCGGTCTCGCTGACTTCCCGGCCCAACGCATGCTTGAGATCCGCAATGGTTGTGTCGCCGGTCTCCAGGTGCTTGTAAGCCTGCACCGCCAGTTGCGAAACCTGGCGGGAGCCAGTGAGTTGCGGGCTGCGGCGCCAGTCTCGATCGCCCCTCAGTGCATACACGTAGGGCAGAACCCAGCTTGCCACAACAAAGTCGGGCTGCTCACCGGGCTGACCAAGCAGGTTTAGCCGGACTGCCACGTCGTCGAGCTCAAGACGCACCAGTAGCTCTTCAGCCAACTGAATATGCTGTGCCTCGGGAGTTGCATTCTGGCGGCCGGCTACGGCCTCAACAAAAGAAGGCGCGATGGAGGACGAAAATTGCCGCCGGGGCAAGAAAAGACACAAACCGGTCTCTTCAATCCACGTCTTGGCGTCCTCGAATGTGAGTGCCCCGTGTCCGTTCTGACGCATCCTTTCGGCGCGCGATGCTTCCAATTGCTCTGCTGTCAAAGAAAAACCTCACTTCCAGGCTGGCGTTCTAGCCGGACAACCCAATCTCCTGAGAGGGGAGGGCTGCCACCTTCCTAATGTTACCTGTGTTTTAGATGCGATGGAAGGCCCGCTGGATCTCCTTCCAAGAATACAGCAAAGCTATTGGACGTCCATGCGGGCAACTTGTGGGGTGACTGGTTTTTGCCAGTTCCAAGAGTAACCACTCCATTCGAACCGGGTCAAGAGGGGTATTGACCTTAATGGCGGAATGGCAGGCGATGGAGGCCGCAATTCGTGTGCGAAGAGCGGTAAGATCCTCATTTTGCGGCACTTCATCTGAATCAGCGCTGGACTGATCAATCACCTGCGAGAGCATTCGTTCCAGTGCGGCGCCTTCCAGGCCAACGGGCGCGGCTTTGACTGCAAGTGTTTGTGGGCCAAAGGGTTCTACCTCAAACCCATTTCTTTCCAATTCCTCGGCAATTCGTGCAAATACCACCATCTGCGATGCCTTCAGTTCGACGAGCATGGGCATTAGTAACCTCTGGCGTTGCACCTGCTCGACCTGCCGGTCCCGTAAAATTTTTTCGAAAAGTACACGCTCGTGCGCCACGTGCTGGTCGATGATCCACAATCCGTCGTCGCCAGAGGCCAGGATGAAGGACTCCCGCAATTGCGCCAGCGGGCGAAGCGACCCTAGATGGTTGAGGTTTGCCGCCGCTTGCTCGGCTTCCACCTGGGCGGTTGCCGTGGTGGGGCTGGGCCCGCTTGCCGATGCGTCGCCGAGGGGTTGCGAACAATCGTCAGCTCCGAAACCCTCGGCTGGCTTGAACAGGGCCGCTGCGGCCTCGCCCCATGCTTTTTGGTCGCCCCAGCCGCCCAACCCGTTTGGATTGAGGCTCCGGGCGTCAAAGGGCAGCTTGCCGGGAACGGGTGCTGGGAGGCGCGGAGTCAGTTGGAAGGCGGCCGCATTTGCCGCCGCGTTCTGGGAAGCCTCCGGATCGGAGTCGCGCATAGCTGTCTCGCCGGGAGCACCGGGAAGCGGTGAAATAGCGGTGGGCATCAGCGACGGGCTGGCGATGGGGGAGTTGTCCAAAGCGGCCAGGAAGCCGGCGGCGGGGCGGGACTGGATCAACGCCGTGCGGATGCTGTCGCGAACAAAGTCGTGAACAAGGCTCTGCTGGCGGAAACGCACCTCGGTTTTGGCGGGGTGTACGTTTACGTCCACCTCTTCCGGCGGCATCTCCAGGAACAGCAGAACCACCGGGAAGCTGGTGGGAGGAATCACGTTGCGATAGGCTTCAACGATCGCGTGGATCAGCAGGCGATCACGAATAAGCCTCTTGTTTACAAAGATGTAGATCGAGTTGCGGTTGAGCTTTTGCAGCTCCGGCTTGGAGTAGAAGCCGGTCAGCCGCATCATGCCTGGGTCGCGTGCCGGTTCGTCGGGATCCTTCTTCCAGGGCGGCGGTTCAGGCAGGCCAGCTCGCACGAGGGGAATCTCGGCGGCCACGGGGAGCAATTGGGCCAGCGTGTCCTTGCCGAAGATCTGGTAGATGCGCTCAGCTGTTCGGGTAACCGGCGGTGCGGAGACGATGGTGTTTGTGGCGGAGAGCAGCTCGAAGTGCTTTTCCGGATGCACCAGCGCGTAGTGGGTCACGAGGGCCGTCACGTGGGCCAACTCCGTGCTTTCGGCGCGAAGGAATTTGCGCCGGGCTGGGGTGTTGAAGAAAAGGTCGGCAACCGCGATGGTGGTTCCGCGGGGCAGCGCGGCGTCATCCACATGCAGAATCTTGCCGCCAGCAATCTCCAGGCGTGTTCCCGTTTCGGCTTCCCCCGGACCCGTTTCAAGCGTTACACGGGCTACGGAAGCGATGGAGGGCAGTGCTTCGCCGCGAAAGCCCAGGGTGGCGATGGAGAGCAGGTCGTCGGCTGTACGCAGCTTGGAGGTTGCGTGGCGCTCGAAGGCCAGAAGGGCATCGTCGCGATTCATGCCGTGGCCGTCGTCGGTCAGGCGAATCAGCTTCCGGCCACCCGCCTCCACTTCGACACGGATTCGGCTTGCGCCCGCGTCCAGGGCGTTCTCCAGCAACTCTTTCACTACAGAGGCTGGCCTGTCGACCACCTCGCCGGCGGCAATCTGGTTGGCAACCTGGTCGGGAAGAATGCGGATGCGGCCCATAACTTCCTAGCGTAACTCAGTGAGGCAGCCGCGAGTCGATCGTGGTCGAGCCCAAGGCACATGCAGACTCGCGCGACAGGTCAACCGGGCAAAGGCCACGGCGCGGAACTGCTCGGTACAACTGAGGTTGCGCACCCGGTGGTCACCGCCATAAAGCGGATCCATAGGCCATCCCGGACGATCGCGAAGATAATACGGACTCTCGATATAGATCGTATCGCCTGAATCGCCATCTTGATAATAGTCAGGCCGCAATGCGGTCAGGTCATGACACGAGGAAAAGGAGAAATGAAGATGCGCGTATTCGTCACCGGCGCCACAGGATTCATCGGTTCTGCCATTGTTACGGAACTCATCGACGCAGGCCATCAGGTACTCGGACTGGCCCGCTCAGACGCGGGCGCCGAATCTCTTCTCGCTGCCGGCGCCCAGGTGCATCGAGGCGATCTTGAAAACCTGGAAAGCCTGCGCAGTGGAGCCGCTATGTCGGATGGCGTGATTCACACCGCCTTCAACCACGACTTTTCGCAGTTCCAGAAGAATTGCGATGACGACCGCAAAGCGATCGAGGCGATTGGCGAAGTCCTCATCGGCTCGGACCGGCCGTTCGTTATCACCTCGGGCACGGCGATCGCGGCCAATGTGGACGGCTAGCCATCGACGGAGGACGGACCGACCGCTGCGTGGAACCCGCGCGCTGCTTCGGAAGCTGCTGTGAACGAGTTGACGGCGCGCGGCGTGAACACCTCCGTGGTGCGGCTGGCGCAGATTCACGACACACGCAAGCAAGGTCTAGTGCCTTACGTCCTCGCCGTGACGCGCGAGAAGCGCGTATCGGCCTACATCGGCGACGGAGGCAATCGCTGGCCGGCGGCGCACGTTTCCGACGTGGCGCGGCTATACCTGCTGGCGTTTGAGAAGGCGGAGCCGGGCGCGATATACCACGCGGTCCACGAAGAGGGAGTGTCGATGAAGGCCATCGCCGAGGCGTTGGGCCGCGGGCTGAAGGTGCCGGTCGTCAGCATCGACCTTGGAGAGGCTGAGGCATACTTCGGCTGGCTTGCCCGCTTCGCCCAGCACGATATGCCGGCCTCCAGCGCTCTCACGCAACAAAAGCTGAATTGGAAGCCGACGGGGCCGGGCCTCATCGCCGACCTCGATGGCATGGACTACACGCAAGCCTGAGCAGGGCGACGGCGCAACACCGATATGGACCGGAGTGTCCTGGGTTCCTGTCTGGCGCTTAGACCGGGTGTACCGAGTCCTGATTGTCGAACCTTGTGAACTTGGAAACGAAATTCAGATAAACGGTTTCAGTAGGGCCGTTGCGCTGCTTGGCGATGATGATTTCGGACTTGGCCTTGTCCGCCTCCGACATTTCTTCGCTGCGGTTGTAGTAGGCCTCGCGGTGGATGAACGCCACCACGTCGGCATCTTGCTCGATCGATCCGGACTCGCGCAAGTCGCTGAGCAGAGGGCGCTTGTCGTCCCCACGGCGCTCGCTGGCACGGGAGAGCTGCGACAGCGCTACAACCGGCACATGCAGCTCCTTGGCCAGGGCTTTCAAGCCGCGGGAGATGGCTGAGACCTCCTGGGTACGGTTCTCGTAGTTCTTTTTCCCGGACGATGGCACGGTGGCAGACATCAGTTGCAGGTAGTCGACCACGATCAGATCCAGGCCGCCATGCGTCTGCTTCAGGCGCCGCGCCTTGGCGCGCATTTCAGACAGCGAAATGCCCGCGCTGTCATCGATGAACATGCGGGACTCGACCAGTTGGCCCAATGCATTCTGCAACTTGGCGTGGTCTTCCTTGCCCAGGAAGCCGGTCTGGAGCTTGCGCTGGTCGACCCAGGCCTGGGAGGCCAACATGCGGCGCAGCAGCGACTCCTTGCTCATTTCCAGGCTGAAGACGGCTACGATTGCGCCGTGATTCACGGCGGCGTTCTGGGCGATATTGATGGCGAAGGCCGTTTTTCCCATCGATGGGCGCGCGGCGATGATGATCAGCTCGTCTTTTTGGAGGCCGCTGGTGAGCCGGTCGAGGTCAGTGAAGTCGGTTGCCAGGCCGGTGACTTCGCGGCTCTGCTTGTAGAGGTTGTCGATGCTGCCAAAGGAGTTCTGGACGATCTGATCAAGGGACTGGAAGCCGTAACTGATGCCCTTTTCACTGACTTCCATCAGCTGAGCCTCGGCGGCGCCCAGGACATCGAGTGCGGACTCGGACTGGTCGGCGGCGCGGGCAATGGCCATGGAGCAAATGCCCATGAGCTTGCGCAGCAGACTCTTATCCTTGACGATGCGGATGTACTCGTCGATCACCGGACGGCGGGGCAGGCCTTCCGTGAGTGACGCGAGATAAGCCACGCCTCCAACTGCCTCGACTTCTTTGTAGCGGGCCAACTCGTGGGCCAGGGTGACAATGTCGACAGCGCGCTGTTCGTTCATCAACTCCGTCATACGCATGAAGATACGGCGATGTGAGTCGAGCGAGAAATCTTCGGAATCGAGCTTTTCGGCAGCTTCCGAGTGAGACGAATTGTCCAGCAGAATGGCGCCGAGGATGGTTTTCTCGGCCTCGACATTCGCGGGCATTCCCTGTTCGAGAGTGAGGTCGGGGATGGTGGCCATATTTTGAGAGTTTAGGCCGAATGGCAGCGGTAGGAGAAGAAGGCAAAACTAGGAAAAAGCGGAAAAGGCGTCAAGAATAGCAAGCTGCGGGTGCTAATTCAGCCTTGTTATAGCCATTAATTATGGCTATAATTTCGGACATGGAAGTCAGCACCGCAGAAGCGAAGAATCGCCTCCCCGAGTTGATCCGCATCGTGGAGGGCGGCGAGCAGGTGGTCATAACCCGCCACGGTCGTCCTGTGGCTCAGATTGCGCCGCCTCCGCCGGAACCACGCAAAGCGCGGTTCGACGGCATGAAGGGCCGCATCCGTTTGCTGCCCGGCTGGGACGATCCGATGACTGAGGAAGAACTCCTGGGTGAGGCGGATTGAACGAGCCCGTTGCAGCGCGCGGGTACCTCCTCGACACACAAGCAGCCATTTTCACAATGTCGCAGTCGAGTTCGCTTTCTGCATCGGCAAGGGCAGCAATTGCCGAAGGCCCGAACGTGCTCAGTGTCATCTCCTATTGGGAGGTCATGATCAAGAGCATGAAGGGTAAGTTGGACATTGGCGATCCGCGCGCCTGGTGGTTCGACGCGCTCGATGAACTTGCCGCCACGCCGCTGATACTGCGTCCCGAGCACATCGTTGCCGTTTATGGGCTGGCTCCGATCCACAAGGACCCCTTCGACAGAATTCTGGTGGCCCAGGCGACGGCCGAGGGGCTGGCGTTGGTGAGCATGGATAGCGAGATTGCGCTGTATGCATCGAAAAGCCTGCGGGTGGTTGGGTGAGAGACCGCGCTAGCGAGCCACCCGCTTTGATGGAATCGACGCATTTAGATGGTCGGTTGGTCCTCGGGAGGGCCAGCCGGCACGGGCTGAGGCGGTGGAATGGGTGCGGCTGACTCCGTAGGTTTCCACCGCAGAATCGGCTTCCTTGCCGCTTGCACTTCGTCGAGTCTTGATACTCGGGTTGAATGCGGTGCGGACCTTACTAACTCCGGAGTTTCTTCGACTTCCTTGGCAATGCTGCGCATGGCGTCGATGAAGAGGTCCAGCTCTTCTAGCGACTCGCTCTCGGTGGGCTCGATCATCAATGCGCCGTGGACGATGTGCGGGAAGCTGACCGTGTAGGGGTGGAAGCCGTAGTCGATGAGGCGCTTGGCGATGTCGCCGGTTTTGACGCCGAGGGCGGCCTGACGCTTGTCGCTGAAAACAACCTCGTGCATGGAGGCGGTCTTGTAGGGGAGTTCGTAGAGGTCTTCGAGGCCGTGCCGGATGTAATTCGCGTTGAGGACGGCGTCTTCGGTGGTGAGCCGCAGGCCGTCTGGGCCGTTGGCGAGGATGTAGGCCAATGCGCGGATGAACATGCCGGTGTTGCCGTAAAAAGCGCGGACGCGGCCTACGGATTGAGGGCGGTTGTAGTCCCAGGTGAGCTGACCGGGGCTGTTCGATTCCCAAGTCTCAGAATCGAGACCTGGGGCACTCGGAGCGTTGCGCACGAGCACGGGGATCGGCAGAAAAGGCTCAAGGAATGCCTTGCAAGCCACCGGTCCGGAGCCCGGGCCGCCGCCGCCGTGGGGCGTTGAAAACGTCTTGTGCAGGTTGAGGTGCATCACATCGACGCCGAAATCGCCGGGACGGGCTTTGCCGACCAGGGCGTTCATGTTGGCGCCGTCCATGTAAAGCAGAGCGCCCTTGGCGTGGAGAATGTCGGCGATCTTGTGGATCTGGCTCTCGAAGACTCCAATGGTTGAGGGGTTGGTGAGCATCAGCGCGGCGGTTTCTTCGTCGACCTGGCGGGTCAGGGCTTCGAGATCAATGCCGCCTTCCGCATTGGACTTGAGATTTTCGACCGCGTAGCCGCAGATGGCCGCTGTGGCGGGATTGGTGCCGTGGGCGGAGTCGGGGATGAGGATCTTCCTGCGTGGATTGCCCTGCGACTCGTGCCATGCGCGGACGAGCAGGATGCCGGTGAACTCGCCATGCGCGCCGGCGGCGGGCTGGAGGGTGATGGTGTCCATGCCGGTGATTTCGATCAGGCACTTCTGCAGCAGAGCGATCACTTCAAGAATGCCCTGGGCGCGGGAGTCGGGACGGTAAGGGTGCGCCTCTGCGAGACCCTCAATGCGAGCTACCAGCTCGTTGACACGGGGGTTGTACTTCATGGTGCAGGACCCGAGCGGGTACATGCCGAGATCGATCGCGTAGTTCCAGGTGGAGAGGCGCGTGAAGTGGCGAATGATCTCGATCTCGCTCAGCTCCGGCAACAGGCCCGGCGTCTTGCGATGTGCGTCGCCAAGCAGGGCAGCAGGATCGACAGCCGGCACGTCGAGCGGCGGCATTTTGTAAGCGCGCTTCCCAGGCGAGGATTTCTCGAAGACCAGAGACTCGTTCTGGGTCTGGTGGGGGCGAACTTTGCCCAGGGTGGTGCGGGGGGTCGTTTCCGTGGCTGTTGCCATTGGTATTCCTCGCTATCTATTCCTTTACCGCGACTTTTGGTGGATTGCAACTAAGCGCCTTGTAACAAGGGCACGGCTTCAGCCGGGCCAATGATGCGATAGAAAATGTCCCGGGGCTTCAGCCCCTGCCAACCCCATCTTCTTTCCCAACTTCCTTTTTCCTGCGCGCCAAATACCGAAAACTGAACGGATATTCCTCCGCAGATCGCGCAAGCCCCGCTTTTACGGGGTTTTCGCCGAGGTAAGCTCGGTGTGCCTCCAGGCTCTGCTGATTCATGACCTGCACCTCCGTGAAGCCGCGCTGCCAAACTCCGCCCTTGAATCCGAACTCATGCGAAAGCCGATGAGAGAACCGCCCCTTGACGAACTGCATGGCCTTTTCGATCGTCATGTCGCCGGCCACCTCGATCAGGAGGTGAACGTGATCGGGCATGACAACGAAATCATGCAGCTTGAATTTGCGATCCGCGACAAGTGATCGCAGGGTCTCGATTAAGAGATCGGCATTGCGCTCCGACTGTAGGAGCTGTTTCCCCATCGCCGTCTTCGTCGTAACGAAAAAAGTCCGAGAGGGATTGAGGATGCTGGCTGCGGACGCATTTCTGGCCGGATGTGCCATGGCAGGGGCTAAAGCCCTCACTCCTCTCTGTCTCGGTTGCGGCCCGGCTGAAGCCGTGCCCTTGTTACAAAGCAAATGCGCCCAGCATTTGCGGACTTTGTCCCCCATCGATGAGGCAGTGCCCTTTCAAAGCCTGCTAGGTTGCAACCGTCGCCTCAACCGCTACAGCGGCTACGATGTTTGCCGCGGTGTCGATCTGTTCTTTGGTGATGACTTCGGTGGTGCACCATAACGTGGCGTTGGGGAGTTCGGGGTACCAGCGGTTGAGGTTTACGCCGCCGACGATTTTGCCGTCGATCAGACGCTGGCTCAACGATGCTGGGTCTTCCTGGGTTTCGAGGACGAATTCGTGGAAGCGAGGTGCGCCGTTAAACAGGACCTTCGAGCCGGGCTGGGCGGCAAAAGTCTTGGCGGCGTAATCCGCTTTGGCAAGGTTGTGCTCGGCCAGCTCGCGAATGCCTTCTTTGCCATAAATAGTTAGAAAAATCGTAGCCATCAGGGCTACAAGGGCCTGGTTAGTGCAGATGTTCGAAGTAGCCTTTTCGCGGCGGATGTGCTGCTCACGCGTGGAAAGCGTGAGGACGAATCCGCGGTAGCCGTTGGAATCGACCGTCTGTCCGACCAGGCGGCCGGGCATCTGGCGGAGGTACTGCTCCTTGGCGGCTATGACTCCGCAGTAGGGCCCACCGTAGCTGAGGGCGACGCCAAACGACTGCGCCTCCATGCTGACGATGTCCGCCTCGACGGGCGGGCGGACTATGCCGAGGGAGATGGCCTCCGCGATGGAGACGATAAGCAGCGCCCCCTTGGCATGAGCGATTGCGGCGATGGCAGGAATGTCTTCGATGACGCCGAAGAAATTGGGGCTTTGCACAAGAACGGCTGCGGTTTCGCTCGTGACCTGCGCCTCAAGTGCGGCCAGATCCACGCGCCCAGTCTCCTGCTCGTAGCCAACCAAAGTTGACGGCAGCCCCTGGTGTTTTGCGTAAGTTGCCAACACCTCGCGGTACTCGGGATGGACGGTCGCGGCGACTTGAGCCTTGTGGCGGCCGGTTATGCGCACAGCCATCATCACAGCTTCCGCAGCGCCGGTTGACCCGTCGTACATGCTGGCGTTGGCTACGTCCATGCCCGTGAGCTCGGCGATCATGGTCTGGAACTCGAAGATGGCCTGGAGGGTGCCTTGCGTGATTTCGGCCTGATAGGGGGTGTAGCTGGTGAGGAACTCGCCGCGCTGGACGAGGGAATCGATAATCACAGGCCGGTAATGGCGATAAGCGCCGGCACCGAGGAAGCTGGTGTAGCCGGTCGTGTTCTGCGCCGCGGCAGCCTTGAAGTAGTCGATGATCTCGCTTTCGGCGTACTGGCGGGGCACGTCGAGATCGCGGTCAAGCCGGTACTCGGCGGGAATCACGGCGAAGAGATCGTTAATGGAGGCGGCGCCGATGTCGGCGAGCATTTGCTGACGCTCGGCGGGGCTTTTGGGCAAATAGCGCATTGCGTGTCCTTTGAAGGAAACAGGGATAAGGAAGCGGGAAACAAGGTATAAGTTTTGTGGCTTCCCGCACTTTCGCCGGAAAGAAGGCGAAAGAACGGGGCACGGAGCATTTTTGCTGGGATCGACTTCCTCAGTCCCTGGTCCCTTTATGCTCCCGTTTCTTCCGAGATGAACGCTTCATAAGCGGCTGCGTCCAGGAGCTTCTCGAACTCGGCGGGGTCGGAGAGCTCGACCTTGATGATCCAGGCTTCGTGCGGAGCTTCATTGATTTTGTCTGGTGAGGATTTGAGCTCCTCATTCGTGGCCGTCACGGTGCCGGTGACGGGTGAATAGAGGTCGCTGACCGCCTTGACGCTTTCCACGGAGCCAAAGGTCTGGTTGGCTGTGACCGGGTCGCCGACCTTGGGCACGTCGACATAGACGATATCGCCCAGGGAGTTCTGGGCGTAGTCGGTAATGCCGATGGTGCCGATGGAGCCATCGAGCTGGATCCATTCATGTTCGCGGGTGTAACGGTAGTTGGTTGGGTAGGCCATGGACTCTTCTCCTTGAAGAAGTAGTGTACGGTGCCAGGGAGGGTTGGGAAAAGCCAGCAGCGAAAAGCACCCACTACCCGTATTCCCTATTCCCTATTCCCTCGTCCTTGTCTTACCCATCGTCCCGGAACATGGGATGCGGAATGAGCCTGCGATAATCCTCCTGGTGTGCGCCATCGAGGCAGGCTTCGACGATCTTTTTTCCCAGCGGATCGAGGTCCGGCACGAGGAATTGCTTGAGCTCCGCCGCAAAAAATTCGCGCCACTGCCGCGCGCCTTCCTCATATACGTCCATCCCGCCTTGAATCTGCTCTTCCACCGCTAGAAACACGCGGGGAATCATCGACCCTTCAATGCGGAGCTGGTGGGGAATGTAGCCCAGAAGCGGACAAATCGCTTCGCCCACCTGTTCGCGGGCGAATCTCGCGCTTCCTCGCCGGGCGAGATACTCGCGGGCCATCCACTCCGCCATGAAGCCCACTTTCCAAGCTCCAATGTGCTGGTTCGGCAGCAGCACATAGCGCGTCTCGGGCGTTTCCACAATCTGGTGCAGCAACAGGTTTGCCTGGTCAACTCTACGCCCGGTCGCGAACGCCCAATACGACCCAACGCCCTCTGACTGCATGCCCTTGTCTTTTTGCGTCTGAATACTTGGATTCGCATGACCGCGCGGGGCAACCAGTCTCCAAAGCCATGCCAGTGCAGGACTTAGAACATGCAGCATGGCGAGAATTCCGTAGAGTTGGCTCTCGCGATGGGTCGGCGGACAGCGCACGCCAAAGCTGCGCACATCCACACGCTGCGGGCCGTCCAGAATGTCTTCCAGCATACGGCGAGGCAAAATCACGCGCGGGTTTGGGCACAGCTTGCCGGGGGCGTCTTCGACGTGCTCCCAGGTCAGGCAGGTTCCACCCGGCACAATGTAATGGTTCAGAAAAATCAGCGGTTCCGGCGGATCGATGCACAGCCGCTCCAGGTTCGGTGCTGTTCCATAGCTGTGTATATGGTCTACACGGACAAACCAGCCGTTCTCGGCATCTGCAACCGTGAGTCTTCCACTATTGCCCTGGTACTTCGGATGCGCACAGGCCATATCGTCCGCAATGGGCCGCAGGTGGCAGGCTTCGGGCAGGTTGAGCGTCCGCGTTTCCTTGGTCACTACGTTGGTTCCGAGCAACAGACGGCCGTCTTCCATGCGATGGATGTGCTCGGTCATCTCGCTTTTGCCGCCGCCGCTGGCCCCTTCGTGCATCAGGATCAGCTGGTTCTCATACGGAGTTACCACGGCAACCGCCGCGCAGTGGTTGGTCGTCCAGCCCTCATGCTCGCCCTTGTCCAGCAGCATGGAGTAGACGCCCTTTTTTGCGCTCGGCCCCGGATAGAGGTTGTATGCAAATATCTCCTGATGAGTGGCTTGGCGGTTATGCACCACTACCTGCCGCCCGCCAAAATGCGTATGCCTGAATGGCGGCGCCACAAACAACACGCCGCCCGTCACCTTGAAGTCCGCACGCACCTGGCTGCGCGGAATCATCCCCTGCAAATCCGCCAGCGCCGCCGCAAAAAACGCCGCCTGGCGCGGCACGATCAACAGGCTTCCGTATCCCAGCGCGTCAGTCCCCGCAAAAAACGGCATGGCCACCAGCTCCTGGGTCTTGAGCCAGTCCAGCGTCTGCCGCCGCGTCTTCTCGAATTCCTCGCCGAACCGCTCCTTATAGGTAGGCTTATCCGTCGGCAGGTTGTCCCCAATCACCATCGCCTCCGGATCGCGCCGCCGCATTGCAGGATCGGGAAAGTTGATCGCCAGGCCATTGCGTGCCTTGGTAATCACGGCTTCGACGATCCGGCCCGGACTTCCTCCCGCAAGGGGCGCCTGAAACACGGCTTCGTACTGGCCGTGGTCGTCCCTGTTGCCGAGCGTCCAATCCGTATCGCCGGACGACCGCCCCAGCGCCCAGTCCATCAACTGCGCGCGCGTCTCCGGCGTCTGCACCAGAGGCGCTGCACTTAGGACTTCGCGAACCGTTTCAGGGAGTTCCAGTTCCGCCCAACCTGCTTGAAAATCGACAAACCCGCCTTCAACCGCCGCTGTAGCCATAACATTGAACTCACTTTCAGGGAAGAATCCGTATAGGTGAACCCAGCTAACGCCAAAAGGGGTTCAAGATTTTTATCTCATTTGCCTACACACCTGGCAGTGCGCCCCGTCACGTTCAAGGGATGGCCACGTACCTGCACAAATGTACATGAGCGCGATCAGGCTTTGTATCGGGTCTTCAGGACAGATGCGGAATCAAAAAAACGCGCGACGATGGAGATCTCGGTCGCCGGGGAGGGAAGGCCCAGACGATGATTCTCCTTCGCCGCGAGGAAGGTCACACAGAGAAAAGCTATGTTTGAACGAAAATGCGCACTACCGGAGAGCGCAATCTCAGCCAGGCCGTTCCATCCTGGCCGCGATCGCTGCGAAGTGAAAACCGTCGCCTGAAATCGCTGGCCGATTTACTGGCCGGAAACCGGTTCGCTTCCCAACACCAGGCTCACGTTGTCCAGATTGATTGTCAGCAGAACCTCGACTCCGCCCGTCGTATTTGTTGTCACGCCTTTGAGGTTATTCTTCTGTTCGATCACCTTCGCCGGCACTGTGACCAAGGTCTTTCCGTTCTCCGCCAGAGTTACCTGAGCGCCAGAGCCGGAACCTGTCCAGGTCACTTTGCAATCGCCTGCGGGAATCTGTGTCGATCCAACTTTCACGGCGGCGCCAAGTTTCACAATCTGGGAGTTCTTGGCGGCGAAGGCGGGAACGGACAACAGAGCGAGTATCATGGCAAAACCAAAGAAGCGCTTCATATGTATCTCCTCAAGTGCCTCGCGCTTTCTTGCTGTCGCATAAGGCAATATGAGAATTACACTACGAATGACGAATATTGAACCTTAAGAATTCTTAAGACCTGCGCGCGGACTCGATGAATCGTGGCGATTTGCATCAATTCGGAACGGTTGCGTTGAATAGTGGAATTGCAATTTTCACGCGCAGACCGGGCGATGCGTTCTCTGCGCAGATGCTGCCATGATGCATCTGCATGGCCCGTTTAGCGATCGATAAGCCGAGGCCCGATCTGCCGCCCGTCGCATCGCGCGCTTCTTCGACAGGGAAGAACGGTTCGAAGATGCGGGCAAGCGCGTCCTCGGGAACGCCTGGGCCATAGTCACGTACCGTAATATGCGCAGAACGGGAATCTTCACCAATCGACACATCGATCGTGGAATGATCCGGCGCATAGCGAATCCCATTCCGCAGCACATTCTCTACCGCGCGCCGCAGCAACTCATGACTGCCCAGCACTTCGCCGGTCAGTTGGCCTTTCACAGCCACGCGACAGGAGCGAACCTCAGCTTCCACAGCGCAGTCGCGAACCACCTCATTGATGATGTCCGCGGCACGCACCACAGTAGTGCCCTGAACGGCGGGGTCGTCTTCGATGAAAGTGATCTCCACAATGTCGGCCACAAGCGACGTGATGCGGTCTATATCGCTCTCAATACGATCGAGCGCCGTTTTGGGGTCCGTACTGGTCCTTGCCAATTTAATTGCGAACTTCAGCCGTGCAAGCGGCGACCGGAGTTCGTGCGAAATATCTCCCAGCAGCCTTCGCTCGCTCACAATCAGCCGCTCCAGGCGTTCGGCCATCTGATTGAACGAGCGACCCAGTTGCCCAATTTCATCCTGCCGCCTGGTCTTTACGCGAACCGAAAGATCGCCTTGTCCGAATTGCGCGATTGAAGCCGCTATCTTTCGAATCGGCGACACCACGCCAGCCGAGGCCAGCCAGCACAGCGCTCCCGTGGCGCCGATCACCAGGAAGTAATAAGGAAGAAAGGTCCAGATCTGCGGCCGGTTTTCCAGGCCCACTGCGACAAACCAGTACTGCCCGTCCGGTGAACGGTGCGAAATGATTCAATGACCATGTGTCTGGATGCGCCAACTGGTGGACGGGGTCGGGGGAAGCATCTCAGCTCTGTTTTCGCCTGTAACAAGATCGATACCGTGCGAATCGACCAGATAATGCGTTGAGTGTGAAAAGATGCGGTCCAGGTTTGTAAGATAGTCAACGAGCGCCTTCTGTCCACCGTTTTTCAGCGCCGCGCGCGCACTCTCCAACTGCAGTTCGTCGAATTGTGCAAAGAGCGGATTGAAGGCCCTCTGCTCCATGCGATCTGAGATCACTCGAAATACCAGGAAAGAAAGCGAAAGGGTGGTCACCATCGCCAGCAGCACGCCGTAATAGAGCGTCCTCATTGGCCATGGCTTAAGTCGTTCCAGTGAATACATACCCAACTCCCCGAACCGTGCGTATCAGGTTTCGACCGCTTTCCAGCTTCTTGCGCAAATGGCTTATGTGGACATCGAGAAAGCGATCGTAAGGTGTTGCCGCGCGTTCGAACAGAGCCGCCGTGATCTCGTCTCGGGAGACAACTTTGCCGGCCGAGCGCATCAGCATTTCCAGAAGATCGAATTCCATTGCAGTCAGCTCCACCGGCGAACCCGCGCTCCGCACTTCCCGTGTCGCGGCGTTGACCTGGATTTCCCCGATCGTCAAAAGCTCGCTGGCTTTCAAATTCGCGGTATCGCTTCGGCGCAAAACCGCCCTGATCCTGGCCAGCAGTTCATCCGGATCGAAAGGCTTGGGGAGATAGTCGTCGGCCCCACTATTCAGGCCGAGAATGCGGTCCTGCCGATGCACACGCGCCGTCAACATGATCGCCGGCAGGTCGCTTCGTCTCCTCAACTGTTGCAGCACCGTTCCGCGTCGTCATCGACAAGCAAGAGAGATAGTTGCTTTTCCGCTGTTTCCATCTTTGCTGCGTTAGGACTTGCCGCGTATTCGCAGCCCACTCCGTTTCTCAGTCTCGCACAGATCAAACCGCCAACTGCTTGCTTAACAATTCTTAAGACTAGCGGACAAAAAACGTCGCTGTGCAGAAGCGCCGGAACCAGGTGCCTGAGCCCGATCTCCCGGACACATCCCGGGATGAGTCGAGAGTCCGCACCCGGAAAACTGCTCTGTCAGATGAATTCCTGCCTATTGATCTTGAAGTAAATAACCATAATTGCAATGGCTTGGCCGGATTCTTGAATACTTTTCTAATCAAAGAGCGCCGGATGCATCGAAGTTAGCCTGAGAGTAAAATTGCGGGCAGCAGCTCACGCCAAATCTCCAAGTGTGAGGATCGTCACAGTGCGAAGTCAAGCGATCGACGGGTTTCAACCCGAAAGAGACCAGCGAGAGCTGCGCGAAGCGCATTTCGCCATGCGCCTCTCCCTGCTTTTCGGCGTGGCCATGCTGCTGGGGAAGACTACCGCCTATTTCATGACGCACTCGGCCGCCATCTTTTCCGACGCGGCCGAATCGGTGATTCACGTGATTGCCGTGGCATTTGCCAGCTTCAGTCTTCGTCTCAGCCTCAAGCCGGCTTCGCACCACTTCCTCTATGGTTACGAGCGCATCACCTTCTTCTCCGCCGGGTTTGAGGGAGCCTTGATCGTTGTGGCCGCCATCGCCATTCTCGTTGAGTCCATTCGCGAGTGGATTGCCGGACTCCAACTACAGCACCTCGGTTCCGGTGTTGTGCTCATCCTCATCGCCGGCATCCTGAATGCAGGCCTTGGCTACTACCTCATCCGCGCCGGCAAGCGCACGAATTCTCTCATCCTTGAGGCCAACGGCAAGCACGTGTTGACCGATAGTTGGACCAGTTTCGGCGTTGTAGGCGGCCTCGGGCTGGTCATGCTTACGCACTGGAAGCCGTTCGATCCCCTCGTGGCCATCGCGGTCGCCGTTAACATCCTCTGGTCAGGCGGGCGACTGGTGTGGAGTTCCGCCATTGGCCTTCTTGACTATTCCGATCCCGAGGCGGGAAAGAAAATCCGCGAACGCCTCGACGCAATCTGCTCCGACTTGAATATCCAATACCACGGCGTACGTTTCCGAACTACAGGTTACCGCCAGATCATCGAAGTACATCTGCTCTTTCCCAATCTGACCTCCGTGAGCGAGGCGCACGCGCTGGCCACGATGCTCGAGGAGCGTCTGCCTGCCGAACTGGGCACGCCCGCGGAAGTCATCACTCACCTCGAGTCACTCGAGGACCATGCCGAGGTCCACCACCACCTCCACTACACCGGAAAGCCCGAGTGAGACCGCCGGAGAGTCCGCATCACCGCCGATCTCCTTGCCGCGGTATTATCATCGCCGTGTGGAGACTCATCTCAACCTGGGCGACATCCTGGCCAACGCCATCACTCATGGCATCGGAGCCATTCTCGCTGTGGTTGGCGCTGTCTACCTGATCGCCGCTTCCACCCGCGGCTCAGCCTGGGTGTTGGTCAGTTGCTGCGTCTTCAGTACCACGCTGGTTCTGGTTTATGTGTGCTCTACGCTCTACCACTCGCTGGTGCGGACCCGCGCCCGCCATGTTTTCCAGGTTCTCGATCACTCCGCGATCTACCTGCTGATCGCGGGCACCTATACACCGTTCACGCTTGTGTCCCTGCACGGAACCGTCGGCTGGACTGTCTTCGGAATCGAATGGGGACTCGCCGTCACTGGCGTCGTCTTCAAGAGCTTTGCAGTGGGACGATTCGCCGTAGCGTCTGCGCTCGTCTACCTGTTTCAAGGCTGGTTCGGAGTGTTTGCCGCGCGCCTGCTGGCCCATGCCATCGGTTGGCAGGGAGTCATTTGGCTCGGAGCGGGCGGCCTGGCGTACACACTGGGCATCGTGTTCTTCGCGCTCGACCGCCTGCGGTATTTTCATGCAGCCTGGCACTTGTTTGTGCTCGCCGGCAGCGTGGCCCACTACTTCGCCATTCTGTTCTATGTGCTTCCGCCCCGGCCGTGATGGATGCGCGTAGATCTCAGGCGGCGTTGATAAGATGGATGCGAGCCTTGGACACTCATCCCTTGTGAATTGAGTGAGCGTTGCCCCAAGAGCTCGGGACGGAATCGAAAATGGCGAAGTATCTGGTGACAGGGGGGGCAGGTTTCTTCGGCGGCATCCTGAAGAACAAACTCCTTGCCGACGGCGCCGAAGTAGTCAGTATCGACCTGGTTCCCGACACAACCAAACATCCGTCGCTCACCAGCATCCATGCGGACATTCGCGACGAAGAGTCCATGCGAGCGATCTTTGCCGCGCACCGGCTCAACGCCGTTTTTCATATTGCGGCAATGCTGGCGCACGGAAAAATGAGTCGCGACCTTCTGTGGACCTGCAACGTGGACGGAACCAGAGTGCTTGCCGGGTGCGCGCGCCAGGCGGGCGTGAAGAAACTGGTGTTCACCTCAAGCAATTGCCTCTGGGCCAGCAACATGGGGCGGCCGGTGCGCGAAGACGACCCGCCGGCTCCCGCGGAGTTGTACGGCGAATCAAAACTGGAAGGCGAGCGGCTGCTGCACCAATTCGAAGATGGGCTCGATGTCGTGATCCTTCGCTGCCCCACCATTATCGACAGCGGCCGCCTCGGCCTGCTGGCCATTCTGTTCGAGTTCATTCGCGAAAACAAGACCGTGTGGGTAGTGGGTTCCGGAGCCAACCGCTATCAGTTCATCTACGCGGGAGACCTGGCACAGGCATGCTTGCAGTCCCTGGATTATGCGGGCTCGGGTACGTTCAATGTCGGCAGCGACAACGTACCCAGCCTACGGCAATGCTATGAAGCGGTGATTGAGGAAGCAGGCAGCCGTTCCCGCGTGCGCTCGTTGCCCAAAGCGCCAACCCTGGCTGCCATGCGGCTGGCGCACGTGCTGAAGATTTCGCCGCTCGGCCCTTACCATTATCGGATGATTGCCGAGGATTTCACATTCGACACCTCGCGCATTCGCCAGGCAATGGGCTGGAAGCCCACCGTAACCAACAGCGAGATGCTCGCCCTGGCTTATCGTTATTACGCCCAGAACCGCGAAAACATCATGGCGCGTGAAAATGTGTCAGCTCATTCAAAGGCTGCGGAGATGGGCATTCTGCGCCTATTAAAGTGGATTTCATGAGCCAGACTTCCGCGCCCTCATTCGAGGATCGGTTTCGCGCCCCCAGGGCAATCTTTTGGACCGCGCTCCTGGTGCGGCTGGCCTACATCGTTCTCGGTCACACCTTTCGCATTACGCCCTACAATCACCATTTTGAATTTGCGTGGGAGACAGGCCGCGTCGCAGCGTCGCTCGCCGATGGCCACGGATACAGTTCACCGTTCAGCGGCAACACGGGACCGACCACATGGATGGTTCCCGGCTTCACGGTTCTACTCGCAGGCGTGTTCAAGGTCTTCGGTATTTACACGCCGCTTTCGGCATTCGTCATCCAGACCGTCGACAGCCTTTTCCAGGCGCTCACCGTTCCGCTCGTATTCGAGATGGGCGTGCGCGTAGCCGGTCGCCGCACAGCGCTGTGGGCGGCGTGGATATGGGCGCTCTATCCGGGAATCATCCAGTACGCGGTGAAATGGATATGGGAGACATCGCTCTCCACCATGCTGTTCGCCTGGGTGCTGGTGCTGGGCATGCGCATGAGGGGCACAGGCGATCAGCCTCCACCCACGCATCGGGCGCGCGATTGGGCGTTCTTCGGGCTGCTGTGGGGCGCGATCGCCATGACCAACCCCACTTTGCTTCTACTGGCGCCGGTCCAGGGCGTGTGGATTCTCGCTGGTCTCCCGCAGCGGAGAAACCTGCTCAAGGGTGCAGCACTGGCCGTGCTGGCCGCCTTACTCTCGACCGCGGTCGCCCTGCCATGGGTCGTCCGCAACTGGCATGTCTTCCACGCCTTCATCCCCACGCGCGGCAACTTCGGCGCGGAGGCTGCCATGGCCTGGGCTCCGGACTCGATGGGCATGCCCTGGGGAGCAACCGTGCCCACCGCCGAACTCGCCCCCGAGCATCAGCTCTACGCCCGCATGGGCGAGCGCGCCTACGTGCGGATGCGCGGACAGTCGGCGTGGCAGTGGGCTCGCGCCTATCCTGCACATTTCTGGAAGCTGGTAGCGTGGCGCTCTTACATGTTCTGGGCAAGCGTACCCCACACCGCCGCGCCCTCCGCTGCCGAATATGTGCGTGAATCCGCGCATTGCCTCACGTCGATAGCCGGCATCCTTGGCCTTCTGCTCGCTCTGCGACGAAAGCTCCCCGCCGCAGGCCTGTTCGCCTGGGCCGTCTTTCTGCTCCCGGCCATCTATTACTTCATCATCCCAGGGTCGCGTTTTCGCAACCCTCTTGAGCCCATCTTCGCCATTCTGATCGTCTATCTCTTCCAGCGGACTGAGGGACGCTGGGGTTTTTCCGTGCCAGGCCTGCGAAACATCTGGCCGGCCCACTGAAAACACACGAACATGCAGGATTGCGGACCGGGATACGGCGCCCGTGGGACCAACGTGGAGGATCAACCAGTGGAACAGCCCATCCAGGAAACTGAACGGCAGCAGATTCTGGCCATGCTTGACGAGGGCCGCGTGGCTTTAACCGCAGCCGTCGCCGGCGTAACCGAAGAGACCGCCCGCCGCATACCCGCCCCAGGCAGATGGTCCATCCTGGGATGCGTCGAGCATATCGTCATAACGGAGGACTACTTCTTCTCTCAGATTTCGAAAGCCACTCCGTCCCAAACACCCCTGAACAATCCGGAGCGCGAGGCCAAAATGCTTGCCCGCGGAACCGATCGAAGCCGCCGGATCGAGTCCCCGCCCGAAGGGCATCCAACCGGAGCCTTCCCCTCGCTGGCGGACGCGCTTTCTCACTTCCTGGCGAGCCGCAACCGCACCATGGAATTCGTTCGCGCCAATCAGGAAGACCTACGCGGCAAAGTAACCTGGCATCCCATCCTCAAAGGAGCAAATTGCCAAGAAATGCTTCTCAGCATCGGCCTGCACGTTTTGCGCCACGTCAAACAGATTGAAGAGATCAAGGCGGTCGTGGTTCAGTAGGCGATCGCACTAGTCCTCTCGCAGAGCATCCAGGGGCTCAATCCGAAGTGCGCGCCTGGCTGGAGCGATGAGCGCCAAAATTGAAACAAAGACCATCAGGGCGATGACACCCACCATGGTAACCGGGTCCGCAGGTTTTATCCCATACAGCAGACTGCTCATCGCTCGGCCCACCAGCAAGGCCAGCCCCATGCCGGGAACCGTGCCGATTAGCACAAGCTTGAGGCCATCCATGAGAACCAGGCGGAAGACCCGCCCGCGCGCAGCCCCGAGTGCCATGCGGATCCCGATTTCATGAGTCCTGCGCGAGACAGTGTACGAGATGACTCCAAACAGTCCTACCGCGCAGAGCAACAGAGCGAGCCCTCCAAGGCACGCTGTAATATCCGCCTCCATGTGGTTTGCAAACGTCGCAAGACGCATATGATCCTTCAGGGTCACTCCCATGATGATGAGTATGGACGGATCTGCCTCTCGTATCGCCTTGCGCGCCACCGGCAAGAGCGCATTCGCGTCGGCAGCCGTTGTCACAATCAGCATTCCCTCGGCCCATGCGTCCTGCGTGACGGGGAGATACAGATAAGGCCCGGACGGCTCAGTCACATCGTTATATTTCCCGTCCTGCGCCACCCCCACAATCTCCAGATCGATGGGCTGTTCCCGGCCGATCCGTATGTGCCTGCCAACTGCTGGTCCGTCCCCGAACAGTTTGCGGGCAAGTGTGCGGTTGAGCACCACGACACGCTGGCTGGTCGGAGTGTCCTGCCTCCCGAATGCCCTGCCCTGGATCAGGCTCACGCCCATGGAGCGGAAATAGGATTCGTCCACCTGGTTGAAGAAAACCGGTGTTCCCGCCGTCGGCGTTGGCGCTTCACCCGGCGCAAGCACGATCCTCGTGCTGCCAGTGCCGCTGAGCGCGAATGGCACTACTCGCGCCACGCTTGCTCCCGTCACTCCGGGGAGCGCCTTCATTCGTTCTACAAGTGCAGCAAAGGTCGTCAATCGCCGCGGCATCGGCTGGTCCGCCTGGATCGTAAACAGGACTGCGTTCTGCGTCCGCTTGAACCCCAGGTCAACGGTCTCCAGGTGCAGCAGAGTGCGCATAAACAGACCCGAGGCCACCAGCAACACCACGGAGACGGCAACCTGTGCAACGACGAATACCTTGCGCGCCGGGATCTTCAGCCTCCCGGTCAATGCCCCCTGCGGCCGCATTGCGTCCAGCGGCGAACTCCGCGTAGCCGACATTCCCGGTGTGACTCCGCAAATCAGTACCGATAGCAGCGTGATGCACACCGTAAAGGCCAACACGCGATGATCGATGCGGAGGTCCAGGCCAACAGGAAAACCGAGGTTGGGCATGAGGCTGGGCACAATCGCTACCAGCCACTGCGCCAGCCACAGAGCGCCAGCCACGGCAACCAACGTCAGCACTCCGTATTCGGTAACCAGTTGCCGCAGCAGCCTGCCGCGGGTAGCGCCCAGCGCGATTCGCATACCCATCTCGCGCCGTCGTGAATCGTTCAGGGCCAGAAGCAGGTTGGCAATATTTGCGCAAGCGATCAGCAAAACAGCGCCGGCGAGCGCCATGAATAATGCGCACAATAACCGCACGCGCCGATCCACGGAGCTCCATTCGGCGGTGAGGTCTCGCCCCGCGTTCGATTGCGGATACACTGCAGCCAACTGCCAGGCAACTGCCTTGAGCTGCGACCGCGCCTGCTCGAGAGTCGCGCCCGGAGCCAGGCGTCCGTATAAGGTGAAGTCCCTGTCCTTGGCCCGGTTGGGATTCCGCTCGCTGGGAATCCAGTTCAGCCAACTCGTCTCCTGCACAAAGCTTTGGGGCTCGACAAAGCGATCTGTGCCGCGGAAGCCAGCCGGCAGCACGCCCACCACGGTTGCCGATCCGCCATTCAGGCTTACTGTCCGGCCAACCACGCTTCTATCGCCACCGAAATACTCGATCCATGCTCGATGCGCCAGAACAATCGTCGAATTCTGCTCCGACCGCGCTTCCGATTCGGATGGCAACCGGCCAAACTCCGCCTCGGCGCCGATCACTTCGAAGTAGTTGTCGCTCACCACGCGGGTCATCAGCATCTGCAACCCGTCAGGCGTCTTCAGCACCACTCCCCGGTTCGAGGTAGCGGCCAAGCCGGAAAATGCAGGAACCCCGCTCCGTATGTCCATGTACTCCGCATACGAAGAACCTCTTTCGGCGTCCCCCGCACCTGTCTGGTTCGGCTTTACGCTCTCAACTGTTACCAGGTGCGACGGATCCGCGATCTGCAGGGGCCGCAGGCAGATTCCGTCCGCGAGACTGAATATTGCGGTGTTCACTCCCACACCGAGCCCCAGCGTCACAACAGCCGCCATAACCAGGCCCGGAGATTGCCTGAATTTCCGAATCGCGAACCACACATCCTGAATAAGGAGGCTCATGTTCATAGTCCTCGCATCCGCTCTTCAAGTGCGCCGGATACCTGGTGCCTCAAAGTCAGGTCACCGCTACAGAATTTTCGATTCTGGTTTCAACGGAAACCTGGATGCCGACTGGCGTTTTTCTCAAAAAACGCCACCCTCCACCATCTCCAAAAGGCAACATGTGAATCAAAAATGCACTAAACGTTCAATTCACGATACTGTTTCCGGCCGCACAAACAGAGAAAGGCAATTCGAGCGCCAAAATACCTGCGTACCGGGCCGCCTCTCGGTGATGGCGATCACGATGTCCAGTCCTTTTTCCGAAAATGTGTCCGATTACGGAATCAAGTGTCCGCATGTGAACATTCCCACGTCGCAACACCCACGCCTGTTTGAGAAGTTTGCAAACAATTACCCTCATCTGGCGCACAATTGAAAAAGCAGGAAAAGGGACGGAATCGGGGCCATGCTGTACCGGACCCCACTCCCTCCCCCTCAAATCCCACTTTTTCGAGAGGTAGATTTCACGCTAAACAACATGCAATGAATATGTTAATAGATTCAATCTTTATACTCATCGGTAAATAGGTCCCTCGAATTTGGCTCGAAAAACACCCCAATTTCCCTCAAGACACGGTCATTTTGACCCGCAATCCACACCAAAACACGCACTCCAGTCAGTGGGCGGAATTCGATCGAGGGCGTCTCAAACGGCAAGCGAAACAATCCCACTAACCTGATCGGCGATAACAACCACAAACCCGCCGCTCAAGCCGCATCTGCCCCACTGCAGGTGGTTTGATTCTTGACCTTTGGCCCGCAAAACCGGTACACTACTCTAGTTTGGCGATTCCTGCCTGTCGCCGTGGAGCCAGACGTTCGCCCTGAAGTTTCGGGGCTTGAGCGTACCAGTTCCACGGACCAGAAGTTTTCCGCCCGAGCTATTTCTTGGAAGCATGAGCGCACCCGCCCTCGCGGGAGCCGCGCTGGAGGGTTTATGTACGCGGTTATTCGTACCGGTGGTAAGCAATACCGGGTCGCTCCGGGCGACGTGGTCAAGATCGAAAGCGTGGTTTCACAGGAAGAAGCGGACCAGACCAAGACCGTCGAGTTCAGCGACGTCCTGGCCATCAGCGGTGAGGCGGGAACGGTGACCAAGCCGGCCACAGCCAAGGTTACGGCCGACGTTCTCGGCGAGGGTCGTGGCGAGAAGATCCTGGTCTTCCACCTCAAGCGCAAGAAGCAGTACAAGAAGCTGCAGGGACACCGGCAGAACTTCACCGAAGTGCGCATCAAGGCCATCGAGGCCGACGGCGTCACCTACACCGCCGCCAGCTAAGGCGAAGCTGTCAGCTATTGGCTTTCAGCTTATGAATTTGCGGGAACGAAAAGGATTGGCCCAAGCGGGCGGAACCAAAAGCTGAAGGCTGATCGCTTAAGGCTGGAAAAGGGAGATTCGGCAATGGCACATAAGAAGGGTGGAGGCAGCTCCACAAACGGACGCGACTCGAATGCACAGCGCTTGGGCGTAAAGGCCTTTGGCGGCGAACTTGTTACCGGCGGATCGATCATCATTCGCCAGCGCGGCACCCGCATCAAGCCGGGCGTCAACGTAGGCATTGGCTCCGACGACACGCTCTTTGCCAAGGTTACAGGCCGGGTAAAGTTTGTCGATCGCGGCAACCGCGGCCGGTTTGCCTCCATCGAGCCTGTAGCCGCGGAGTAGTTCAACCTCAAATCAGTAAAAAGGCCATCCGCTTCGGCGGATGGCCTTTTTACTGTTCCCTATTCCCTGTACTTAGGATTCCGACTCGCGCCTCTTGAGGTTCCTGTTCAGCACCTTCTCCACCACATTCTCCACATCGGTGAGGAAGAAGCTGTTCGCCGGCTGCGGTACGGCCACCTGAGTTCCGGTGTGGCCCAGCGCCGATGCGATCTCGTTCCAGCGATAGATGGTCGAGTTCACGGGCATCACCAAGGGTTTGCGCACCGGCTCGGGAAGAGCGCAGTAGGCAACCCAGGTGCCGAGCGAGACCAGAATCAAAGACTCATACACAAACTGCAAGGGAGCGGTGAGCGAGGCAAAGCGGGCTGTCAACGTCGCGAAGACGAAGTCATTCGAGGACATGACGCCGAAGCCGAGGGAAATGCCGAAGGCCAGGTCGCGAACGGAAAGTCGCAGCGCGTTCATGCAGAGGCAGAGGAAGGCCAGAAGGCACAACTCAAGGAGACTTACCGACCGCATCAACGCAATCCCCACATCGGGAATAATTTGAAGGCCCCCGTGGGCGAAGGAGATTGTGGAGAAAGTCACGATCACTGAGACCAGGACGGCCCAGCGGAAGATCACGATGCCAAACTTCAGCAGCCCAGGCAGTGTCGACAGCGCAGAGCGAAAGACCTCCATGCAGATGAAAAAGAGCAACCCCGCGCTTGCAATGTACACAGCCCAGAATACGAGGAAGTAGGGTATGAAATAGTTGCGGCCCCAAGGTTGCGATTGAATAATCAGAAGAACCGACAGAATCGGCGCTGAAACAACACGCAACGCCAAGTAGGCTCCCATCGCTGGGAAGCGGCGATGCAGCCCCTTCTTCCAGAACATGAAGCCCAGTACGGCCGAAAGCAGAAATTCCGCCGCGCTCATCATCGACATCGCCAATTGTGAAGACATCAGGGGTCGCTCACTATTCTGAGAACTCTCTCAGGATAGTGGGAATTACCCAGAATCACAATGGAAAAGATCGTGAGGTTTATGACACTTTTGTGTCATTAACCTCAAGTTAACGGGTTGTACCGTTCTGGGGGCAACCGGGCATTCCCGGTCCACAGAGCGGAACTGGATTGCTGGCTGTGGCGGACTGGTGGCTGGGAAGGGCGCGCGCTGAAGAGCTCGAAACGGAAGCGGCGGCAACACCGACGAACACGACGGAGAGAGCGATAATGCGGACGGCGAGTTTCATGATTGGTAACCCCTTTTGGTTTCGGATTGGCAGAAGTCAGGCGCCCCTGCACAACCATAGGATAGTCTGTGAATTGCCACTAAGTCTAGTTATTTCATTTAGTTGAACAATTAGTAACTAGTGTTGTTACTACGGTCACTCTTATTGATCGATTCTTCCTCTCTTGAGAGCCTCGCTATCGAGCCCGGTGTTCCCACCGGCGACGTGCCAAACATGCTAAAATAGGGACAGGGAAACTCGCTAAAAGCCCCCCTGTTTCAAGCGCTTACTCCTGGAGATTCGACCCGCAAATCGTCCAGCGGAGGCGCCTCTGGTCTGAACCTGAAAGCGAAAGCCCTGCGAACGGAAACCTATGGCGACTGAAGTACCCCCTCCTCCCGGCGACAACGGCGGAAACGGCAACAGCGGCAACAATGGCAACTACACCGGCGAAAACATCCGGATTTTGGAAGGCCTTGAGGCTGTGCGCCTCCGCCCGGCCATGTATATCGGCTCCACCGGCGAGATGGGCCTCCACCACCTGGTCTACGAAGTCGTCGACAACTCCGTCGACGAAGCGCTGGCCGGATATGCGAAGAAGGTCGAAGTCACCATCCACGTCGACAACTCCATCACCGTGGTCGACGACGGCCGTGGTATCCCGGTCGACATGATGGACACGCCCGACGGCAAGAGGATGCCGGCGGTCCAGGTCGTCCTCACCAAGCTCCATGCCGGCGGCAAGTTCGACGCATCCAATTACAAGGTTTCCGGCGGCCTGCACGGAGTTGGCGTGAGTTGCGTCAACGCACTGAGTCAGGAGTTCAATGTCGAAATCTGGCGCGATGGCCACACCTGGGAGATGGACTTCAGCTGTGGCGCTCCAACCAGCGAACTACGCCAGGCCGGCACCAGCAAGCGGCGCGGCACCATGGTTCACTTCCTTCCGGATAAGTCCATCTTTACCGTCACCGAGTTCAATTACGATACCCTTGCCCAGCGCCTGCGCGAGATGGCCTTCCTTAATAAGGGTCTCGAAATCACGCTCACTGACGAGCGCACCGCCGATGCCAAGACCGGGGAAGCGCGCCGCGCGGAGTTCAAGTATGCCGGCGGCATCGCCGAGTTTGTGAAGCATCTCAATCGCGGAAAGCAGGTCTTGCACGAGAAGCCGATCGTGATGGAGGCCATGCGCGACAACGTTGAGATCGACATCGCCCTCCAGTACAACGACAGCTACTCAGAAACGGTGTTCAGCTTCGCCAACAACATCAACACCGTGGACGGCGGCTCACATCTGTCCGGCTTCCGCACCTCGCTGACACGGACGATCAACGCCATCGGACAGGCGCAGGGCCTATTTAAAGATCTCAAGGAGAATCTCAGCGGCGACGACGTGCGCGAGGGCCTGGTGGCCGTGGTCAGCGTCAAGCTGTCGCAGCCCCAGTTCGAAGGCCAGACCAAAGGGAAGCTCAACTCCGACATCGCCGGCACGGTGCAGGCCTTCGTGAACGAGCGCCTGGGCATGTTCCTGGAGCAGAATCCGCAGGTATCCAAAAAGATCATCGGCAAGGCCATCGAGGCGAACCGCGCCCGGGAAGCAGCACGCAAAGCGCGCGACCTCACTCGCCGCAAGGGCGCACTCGACGGCGGCGGCTTGCCTGGTAAGCTGGCTGACTGCTCTGAGCGCAACCCCGAGCGCTGCGAACTGTATCTGGTCGAGGGCGAGAGCGCCGGCGGCACAGCTAAGCAAGGCCGCAACCGCCGTTTCCAGGCGATCCTTCCGCTCAAGGGCAAAATCCTCAATGTTGAAAAGGCCCGCTACGACAAGATGCTGGGCCACGAGGAAATCCGCGCCATGATTACGGCTCTGGGCTGCGGAATCGGCAAGGACGACTTTGACGCCACCAAGATTCGTTACGGCAAGATCATCCTCATGACCGACGCCGATGTTGACGGTTCGCACATTCGCACCCTGCTGCTCACGTTCTTCTTCCGCCACATGACGGATCTCATCAAGCGCGACAACATCTACATCGCCCAGCCGCCGCTCTTCAAAATCAAGAAAGGCCGCTTCGAGCAATACATCAAAGATGAGCGCGAGTTTGTGAAGGTAATGGTCAACCGCGCGTCGGAAGGCATGATTGTCCGCCACGGCGAGGCGGCCAGCCGCATCGAGGGAGTTGACCTGACCCGTTTCATGGGCATTCTCGACGAGTATCTGGGCTTCGTCGAGCGAGTGGACAAGCGCATCCGCAACGAAATGCTGACCGAACTGCTGGCACGCGCCGAATTCACCCACCGCGCCGACTTCGCCTCCAAGGCCGAGAGCGACGTTCCGCCCAAGCTGGCCAAGCTCCATGAGCAACTGAGCGAGCTGGCCGAAGAATTCCAGTTCAAGGCACTAGGCCAACCGGTGGAGGACGAAGAGCACCACACCTGGTCCATCGGCTTTACAGATGCCCAGGGCGCAGAGCGCCGCATCGACTGGACGCTAGCCTCGAGCCCCGAGTTCCGCCAGATGATGTCGAAATACACCCTCATCAAGGAGTTCCTCGAGCCGCCGTTCCTTATCGAGTACGCAACCAAGACGGCTGCCGCGGAAACGAGCGTCGCAGACGCAGAGGGGGCGGAAGGCGAAGCCGAGGGCGCGACTGAAACCGCAGAGGTTCAGGCGGAGGCCAAGCAGGCCCGCCGTACCGCTCGCATTCTGCGCGAGCCCGTCGAGAAGCAGACCGCCCGCGAACTCTTCGCCTACATCGTCGAGCAAGGCAAGAAGGAATACTCTGTGCAGCGCTACAAGGGCCTTGGCGAGATGACCGCAACGCAACTTTGGGAAACCACCATGGACCCCGAGCACCGCACACTGCTCCAGGTCAAGCTCGAAGACCTCGTCGAGACCAATGAGATTTTCACTACGCTCATGGGCGAAGATGTCGAGAAGCGCCGCAAGTTCATTGAAGACAACGCCCTCGATGTGAAGAACCTCGACATCTAAAGCGGAAATCTTGTTGTAGGCTTCTTCACTTCGGGGGTCTCGTATGTGGCGCTGATGAAGATGGCAGCGCCCGCTGTTTATACGCCGGCCGCGGGATGGCTGCGTCGCGAGCTGCCCCCAACGCGGTCAAGATCGCAGCTTTGGGCCTATACCTCAACAAGAGCATCCGCAATACTCAGATGCTCATCGAGCGAGGCGATGCCAAAGTCCAGTTCTTCTTTTGTCACGATCAACGGAGGAGCGATGACGAAGTGGCTCACCCAGGCTTGCTGGGCAACTCCATCGGCCATCATTTTTGCGGCGATCTGATCGACGACCATCGGCTTGCCTTCCACCTTGTCTAGCATGGTGTTGAAGGGCTGCTTGGTTGTCCGGTTCTTTACCAGTTCGACAGCAAAGAAGAGGCCGAGGCCGCGCACGTCGCCGATGGACGGATGCTTCGCTTTGAGGGCTTCAAGCTTTTCGCGGACATATGGCTCAAGCTCCGCGGCGCGCTCCACAAGCTTCAGGCGCTGCATCTCTTCGATAGTGGCGACGGCAGGGCCGAGCGTCATGGGATGCGCCTCATAGGTGTGGCCGTGCGAGAAGTAATGGTCTTCAAAATAGTCCGCGATCTTTCTGGATGTGGCGCACAGTCCCAGAGGCATGTAGGCGGATGTGATGCCCTTGGCAGTGACAAGAATGTCAGGCGTCACGCCCCAGTGATCCACGGCAAACCATTTGCCTGTGCGGCCCCAGCCGGCCATCACTTCGTCGGCGATCATCAATACGCCGTAGCGATCGCAGATTTCGCGAAGGCGCGGGAAATACTCGGGCGGCGGGACGAGAACGCCGTTGGTGCCTACGACCGGCTCAAGGATGACGGCTGCGACATCGCTCTCGTTGCGAATCATGTGTTCGATGTAATCGGCGCACGCCACATTGCAGCCAGGATAAGTGTGCTTGATGGGGCAGTTATAACAGTTAGTCTCCGGTGCGAAGACAAAGCCAGCGCCTTTGCCTCCCGGTTCCATAGCCCAGCGGCGCGGATCGCCCGTTGCTGCGATGGACGCCATGGTTGAACCATGATAGGAACGATAGCGCGAGACGATCTTCGTTTTGCCGGTGACCATACGCGCGATTTTGAAGGCTGCTTCATTGGCCTCAGTGCCGCTGGTTGCGAAGAAAAATTTGTTCAGTCCTTTGGGCAGCACTTCAAGCAGCTTGCTGCTGAGCCGGGCGCGGGCATCGGTGGCGTAACCGGGCGCAATATAGGCCAGCTCGCGCGCCTGCTCTGCGATGGACTCAATCACGCGAGGATTCTTGTGCCCGAGATTGACGCACATCAACTGCGAACTGAAATCGAGATAGCGCTTGCCCGCGCCGTCAGTGAACCAGCAACCCTCGGCGTCAGCAATGTGCAGCGGCTTCCATGTCTTCTGGAAGCGCCATGTGCCGTAGTTGGTCTGGCGTGTAATAGTGCTGATTTCTTCCGATGTGAGTGTCTTCAAATCCGCCGTGTCGCTCATTGCGCTCTCCCAAAAACAATCTTCAAGATCCTATCATCGGAGTTACATGCCTGTATCGTGTGCCACGTGCGTTTGTCAGCAGCGGCTCAGACTTCAGCGCACCTGCGGGAAACCAAGGTCAACCTTGCTGGCGCCCGGATCGGGCCAGCGGCTGGTGACAACTTTGGAGCGCGTATAGAACTGCACGCCTTCGGGTCCGTACATGTGCAGATCGCCAAAGAGCGAGGACTTCCATCCGCCGAAGCTGTAATAGGAAACGGGAACGGGAATGGGGACGTTGATGCCCACCATACCGACTTCAACATCGAATTGAAACTGGCGTGCCGCCCCGCCATTCTGCGTGAAGATGGCCGTGCCGTTGCCATAGGGGTTCTCATTGATGAGGCGGAGACCTTCGGCAAAGGTTGCGACACGTACTACGCTAAGCACGGGGCCGAAAATCTCGGTGTCATAGCAGCGCATGCCTGGTTTCGCGTTGTCGATCAGCGAAGGGCCGAGGAAGAATCCAGCGGTATGCGTGGCCGGATCAAGACGGCCATCGATCGATAGAGTTGCTCCTTCGGCAACGGCTGTATCCAGATGCCCGGCGACGCGATCGCGATGCTCGCGGGAGATGAGCGGGCCCATTTCATTCGAGGGCTCAGAACCCGGGCCAACTTTGATGCGGGCCACTCGCTCGCGTATCGCTTCGATGAGTGGATCGGCAACTGTGCCCACAGCAACCACGACAGAGATTGCCATGCATCGTTCCCCCGCGGCGCCGTAACCAGAGGACACGGCGGCATCGGCGGCCATGCCGACGTCAGCGTCCGGCAACACCATCATGTGATTCTTCGCGCCGCCCAGGGCTTGCACGCGCTTGCCGTTGCGGGTCGCCGTCTCGTAAATGTGGCGCGCTACCGGCGTGGACCCGACAAAGCCGATGGCCTTGATGTCAGGGTGTTCCAGCAGGCGATCTACCGCAACTTTGTCGCCATGCACAAGGTTGAGAATGCCGTCGGGAACACCGGCTTGCTTCGCTAATTCCGCGAGAAAGACGCTAGCTCCAGGGACTTTTTCGGAAGGCTTGAGGATGAACGCATTGCCGCAGGCGATGGCGGTCGAGAGCATCCACAACGGGACCATTGCGGGGAAGTTGAACGGTGTAATGCCGGCGACTACGCCGATGGGCTGGCGAATCTGATAGACGTCAACGCCGCGGCTGGCTTGCTCAGTGTAACCACCCTTGAGCAGGTTGGGGATGCCGCAGGCGAACTCCACATTCTCAAGGCCGCGAGCAACTTCGCCTCGTGCATCGGCCACGGTTTTGCCGTTTTCACGACTGATGATTTCGGCGAGGTGACCGCAATTATGCGCAATCAAACCGCGAAGATTAAACATGACTTCGGCGCGGCGGGATAGAGGCGTCGAACGCCATTCGGCTGCTGCGGACTTAGCTGAGACGACGGCGCGATCGACATCTGCAATGCTGGCAAAGCCAACCTCAGCGACGATCTCGCCGGTTGAGGGGTTGGTGACTATGCCCTTGCGTCCGGAGGTTCCTGCGTCAGCCTTGCCATGGATCCAGTGAGAGACTCCTACAGGGGTCAATGTTTCCAAGACACTCATTCCCTTTCCACCCTTTCCATCGGTCCGTCGCGGCCTCACATTATTTAGCGCGAATCCAGTCGATGGTCTTCGATGCCAGTTTGTCAAAGGCCGCGATGGCCACTTTCAAATGTTCTTCAAGCGTGTCTTCAATCTTGTTGTGGCTGATTCCTTTGAGCGATTGCACGAACATCATTACGGTAGGAATGCCTGCTCGCGATACTTCGGCGGCGTCGTGCAAAGGACCGGATGGCATGCGATGCGCGCGGCCTATCGTTTCACGGATTGCGTCTTCACAGAGCTCGATCAGTTGTGGATGAAAAGGTTCAGGCGCAATGTTCCAGATGCGCGACCACTCAACAGTGCAGCCCTCTTCCGCTGCAAATTGAATGCTCTTCTCCTGTGCCTCGCGATACATTGTTGCCAGGATTCCGGCGTCGAGGTCGCGCTGATCGAGCGTGGCTTCGCAGCGGCCAACCACAGCTGTAACAATGCCGGGAAAGGTCTTGACGCTACCCATGGTGCAGACCGCGTCGGGATGGCGCTTGGCGATGGTGCGGATTTCGAGCGCGAGCTTCGCGGCAGCCGCAAGGGCATCGCGGCGCGCATTCATGGGCGTAGAACCGGAATGCGCTTCCTGTCCGCGAAAAGTGATGGCGTGGCGCTCGACGCCCTTGGTGCCGAGCACGGCGGCGAGCGCCAGGTCCATACTCTCGAGTACCGGCCCCTGCTCGATATGCAATTCAAGATAGGCAGCGGCATTGTTCCGCTCCGGGCCCGCGTCGGCGATGGAGTCGATGCTAACTCCACACGCGGCGATCGCGTCTTCGAGGCGCATGCCGCCTGCATCCGTACGCCCGCGATCTTGATCGATGCTATGAGTGCCGGCAAAAGCCGAGGAGCCGAAGAGACTGCGCCCGAAACGCGCGCCCTCTTCGTCGGCCCAATCGACAAGGCGGATGGTAATGGGGGGCTTGCCGTTGTACTCCTCGGCAATCCTGCACAGGACGGCGTATGCGCCGATAACTCCGAGACAGCCGTCGAGCCAACCGCCGTTGGGCACGGAGTCGAGATGGCTGCCGAGAATGAGTGTTGCGTTTGAATCGCCGGCAAGCGTGGCCCAACTGTTGCCGGCGGCGTCAAGATGATGCTCGACTGGTAACTCGCTGAGCTTCGACTGAAACCACTCGCGCGCTTTGAGCCACGTCGGACTCCAGGCCAGCCGCTGCGCGCCATTCTCATCCGCGCTAAGTGTGCGGAGTTGCTTGAGCAGGTCGATCGCGGCCTGGGCATCAACCGGCATGAGCTATGGCCTCATTTCCAGCCTGATGCCCGCCGTATTGCGGCTGGCGGCGAATCAACTGTCCTCGGCCTGGCTCACCTGCAAATATTCCATCGCGCACCTGTATCTTCCCGCGCACAGTTACCAAAGAAGGCCTGCCTTCGATAGCGACTCCTTCAAATCCGTTGTAGTCATTGTTCGAATTCTGCGTGGCTGCGGAGATGGTGCCGCGATAATTCGTGTCGTAAACAACCAGATCGGCATCCGCTCCGACGGCGATGGTTCCCTTGCGGGGAAAGAGGCCGAAGAGCTTTGCTGGGCGCGTGCTCAGCGCATCGACGAACCGATGAATATCCAGCGTGCCGCGCTTGACGCCGTAGGTGTACATCAGGTTCACGCGATCTTCGATGCCGGGAATACCGTTGGGAATCTGTGTGAATGCATTGACGCCGAGGAGCTTCTGGCCGCTATCGAAGGGGCAATGATCGGTGCCGACGGTGTCGATCAAGCCGGCCTGCAATGCGTTCCACAGCACAGGCAAATTGCGCTTGTCCCGCAAGGGTGGCGACATCACGTGCTTCATGCCTTCGACGCCAGGAAGCTCGGCATAACCCTTGTCGAGAAGAAAGTGGGGCAGCACCGATTCCACGTATATTTTTACGCCGCGCAACTTGGCTTCGACCGCTGCGCGCAAGGCCGGGGCACAGGAGAGGTGGACGACGTAGCCCGCAGCGCCAGTCTGTTCGAGGAAGGTCGCAAAGCGGCTGGTGCCCTCGGCTTCAACGGACTCGGGACGGCTTGGTTCATGCCACTCGGGGCCGGTCTTACCCTCCGCAAGCAGCAATTGTTGTAACTGGCTGACTAACTCGGCATTTTCGCAATGCGCGGTGGTGATTACGCCTAACTCCGCAGCCAGTCTGAGTGTTTGGAAAAGTTCTTCGTCGTTGACGCCAAAGAAATCCTTGTAGGCGAGAAAGACTTTGAAGGATGCGGTTCCATCGCGGACGATCTCACGCAATTGCGCATCGGTCTTTTCGTCGTAGCGGGTCACAGCCATGTGGAAGGCGTAGTCGCAGGCGCTGTTGCCCGCCGCTTTCCGCTTCCAGATGTTATATCCCTCGAGGGCGTCTTCGTTGCGGGAGGGGCAACACATTTCTATAAACGTGGTGGTTCCTCCGATAAGTGCAGCTTTGCTTGCCGTGGCGTGGGTGTCTTTGGCAAAAGTGGCCATGAAGGGCAGATGAATGTGGACATGCGGATCTATGAAACCGGGGAAGATCAGCTTTCCCGTTGCATCGATGAGCTCAGTCCCCGGTGGTGCGGTGAATTCGAGCCCGATGTGAGTTATCGTTTCATCTTCGATGAAGATATCGCCGCACGAGCGAGACTCCGCAGTTACGATCTCCCCGCCTCTAATTAGGAGCGCCATCTTAACGTTCTCCCTGCGTTGCGTTGCAGTTGAAGCCAACCCCGCGTTTGGATCACTCTGTGCGAGTTGCCTGCTGGAATGACATTCCACAGGGGCTAAAGCCCAGATTGATTTTGTGACATTTGCGGCACGACTGAAGTCGTGCCCTGTTACAAAGCTCTTGAAAATTCCCATTGCGTTTGAATCGTTCGCCGCGTGTGAGGCCCGTACCTTTCAGTACCGTAGCCTATTCTGACACTCGTTAGTGAATGTGAATGCCCACCTTTTCACGATAGGCCTTCATGGTTTCCCAGTCTTCTGTTACCTGAGTGTGATGTTGCGAAAGCTCGCTCCATGTGACCGCGCTACGGCCTGAAGACACCTCAACCATTTCGATGCAATTGTCCACGGGACACACGTTATAGCAGAGGCGGCAGCCCACACAATCCTCTTCGCGAATCTGTGGCTGCGGGCGTGTTTCCATTGCTTCATGTTTGCCGTTCGAACGCACATCGTAAGAGAGCGGCTCAACTAAAGCGCCCTGCGAAGAGACCAGATCGATGCATTGGTGTGCGGTATCGTTGCAGGCGACGTAACAGAGATTGCACTTGATGCACTTTTCGGCGTCGATGTGGGCGACAGCGCGATAGGAGAGGTCGAAGTTCTTGAACTCCGATACGCGATGCAGGCTGTGACCGCTTACATCGGCGATCGTCTTGAAGCCTTTCTCGTCCATCCAGTTAGAGAGGCCGTCGCATAAATCTTCAATAATGCGGAAACCGTAGTGCATCACGGCTGTGCAGACCTGGAGGCTCGATGCGCCGAGGAGAAGGAATTGCGCCGCATCTTGCCAGTTGGCAATGCCACCCATGCCGGAGATGGGAATGCCTGACTTGGAGACGATCTCGTCGGTGCCCAGAGAGGCAAGCATATTGAGCGCAATCGGCTTGACGGCAGGGCCAGCATAGCCTCCGTGGCCACCTTTGCCGCCAATGCTCGGCGTTAGCTCCAGCGTGTCGAGGTCGACGCCGACAATGGAGTTGATGGTGTTGATGAGCGAGAGCGCGTTGGCTCCGGCGGCGACTCCGGCGCGGGCCGGCAAAACGATGTTGGTGATGTTGGGCGTGAGCTTCACAATGATAGGAATGGTGGCGGCTTCCATGACCCAGCGCGTAATGCGTTCGCAATACTCCGGCACCTGACCAACCGCAGAGCCCATGCCGCGTTCGCTCATGCCGTGCGGGCATCCGTAGTTTAGCTCAATGCCGTCCGCGCCGGTGTCTTCAATGCGTTCGACGATCTCGCGCCAGGCTTCGGGCTTGGAGTCAACCATGGCGGATACGATGACAGCGCGATCAGGCCAGGCGCGCTTGACTTCGGCTATTTCACGCAGGTTGATTTCGATGGGGCGGTCGGAGATTAGCTCGACGTTGTTGATGGCTAACATGCGCTGGCGGCCCTGGTGCCATGCGCCGTAGCGATTCGAAACATTCAGCACAGGAGCGCCTATCGTCTTCCAAACCGCGCCGCCCCAGCCCGCCTCAAAGGCTCTATGGATCTGGGCACCGGAGTTGGTGGGCGGGGCCGAGGCAAGCCAGAAAGGATTCGGAGACTTGATGCCGGCGAAGTTGATGCGAAGGTCTGCCATGGCTAACTTACCTCGACTTGATCAGGTGTTCGCGCAAGCTGTCGATGGATTGCCGCGGCTGCGAGTTTGCCATCCTGAACGGCCATCACCGTGGAGGCCGCGCCGGAAGCGCGAACGCAATCGCCGATGGCGTAAACGCCAGCCAGGCTGGTTTGAAAGCTGTCCTCGACTGCGATGAAGCCCTTTAGTGTTTTGAGTCCCAGCAGAGTGGTCAGCGCAGGCTTGTTTTGTCCGACGGCTTTGACGATCTGGTCGGCGGCAAGCACAAACTCGGAATTCGCGACGGGCCTCGGCGAAGGGCGCCCGGAAGAGTCAGGCGCGCCTAACTCCACGCGCAGACATTCCAGGCCGACAGGAAGGCCGTTTTCAAGCACGACCCGCGAAGGCTGCGAGAGAAAGCGAAACTCGATGCCCTCCTTGCGCGCGAAGTCACACTCGTGCTCATAGCAAGTCATCTCGCGATCGGTGCGGCGATACACCATGATCACACGCTGCGCGCCGAGGCGATGGGCGATTGTTGCGCAATCCACCGCTGTGTTGCCTGCACCAATAACGATTACGTTGCGGCCCACCCGCAGGTTTTCCGGGGCGGTCTTGCTGGCCTCGATGAATTGGAGACCATCGACGATGCCTTCTTCGCCCTCGATTCCGAGGCCGGACGTGTTGCCAAATCCGACGCTCAGCACAACAGCGTCGAAGTCTCGCTGAAGGTCGGCCAGGGTATTATCCACAAGGAATTCGATGCCGGTTTTGATTTGGACCCCGAGACTCTCGATCATTCTTGTTTCTTCGAGAGCAATATCCACGGGTTCGCGCAACGCGATGATGCCGTATGTGGAGAGCCCACCGGGCATGCTGCGCTTTTCAAAGATCGTTACCGCGTGGCCCAGTTTAGCCAGTTCACCCGCACAGGAAAGGCCCGCAGGACCGGCGCCGATGACTGCGATTGCTTTGCCGGTCAAAGCAACGTTCACTTTCGGATAGCTTCGATGTTCGCGGGCGTAGTCCATCGCAAAGCGTTGCAGGCGTCCAATGGCGATGGGCTTGTGGTCGGAGCCCAATACGCACGCACCTTCGCACAACTCCTGCACGGGGCACACGCGCGCACAAGTTGCGCCAAGAAGATTGGAGGCGAAGATTGTCTCCGCTGAACCGCGCAGGTTGTGGGAGGCGATCTTCTTGATGAAGCGGGGAATATCGATGTGGGTGGGGCAGGCGTGCGTGCAGGGCGCATCGTAGCAGTACAAACATCGGTCCGATTCAACGGCTGCCGCATGCCGAGTAAGAGGAGGCAACTGCTCGGCAAGGGCTTTCCCGATCTCTCTCAAGGCCGATTCCATGCATCCTCTCCTTGCCAATTCTTCTGGTTCTCACACCCGTGGTCTTGCTGGGGAAGCTGCTGAGCCGGCCCGGATAGTAAAACAGGGGCAGATCCCGGCCGGGGGCAGATTTCATATTCTAGTGCAAATCCTTGCGGAAGCAAGAGACATGATGCCAGTAATGTCGATTAACCGGCGATTGTTTCGGTGGCGGCGCGCACGGTGCGGAGCGGCAGCGCGGTGGACGATGTTCGCACCTTCTGGACCTCCGCAAGCACGGAAAGGGCGATCGTCTCGGGCGATTCCGCACCAAGGTCGAGGCCGGTTGGGGCATGCAGTTGGTCTAGCCAGCGGTCCGCCTGCGCGGCGATTGCGTTTGCGGGCAAGTTGAGCATGTGCCCCGCTTCGATGAGCAATTCGCGCGTGCGGCGTTGCGGGCCGAGGACGCCGATATACCCGGCCCGAGTTTGAAGCGAGAGCATCCAGGCAAGAATTCTCGAATCCTGCTCAAAGCTGTGGGTCATGACGACGGCGGCGTCTTCGGGATGAAGATTGCTGAATGCCGCCAACGAGTCATCCGATGAGTTGGCGGAGAGATCTTTGATAGGCAGGACACTCAATTGATCAGCTGAGGGAAAGCGTTCGCGGGTGGCGAGGTGGCTGCGGCCATCGGCCACGGAGACAAACCAGCCCAATTCCTTTGCCAGACGCAGGAGCGGCTGAGTGTCGTCGCCAGCGCCAAAGATCCATAGGCCGGGGCGAGCGGGGCGATAATCCGTCCAGGCTCTGACATCAATTTCCCCGATCGTGACTTTGCTCTCCTTCGATTCGCGGGTTGCCATCGCATTTTGAGCCAGGTCTTGCAGCGGGTCACGAATCATCCTGATTTGGTCGACATTCTGGTGGGAACTTTCAGGATGTTCCCGGTCGATGCTCGCGAAGGCGCGACGACCGATTTGAGGCCCCTCCAAGACAGTTGCTACGGCTAGCGGAACACGAAGATCGAAGGCTTGTTCCAGCGCGGCCAGCAGCGGACCAGCGGTCGCTCGCCGTTCCAAAAGCAGAAAGACGACGCCTCCGCACCCGGAACCGTAAGGCCGGTCGCCGTCGTCATCCGCGGTGGAGTAGCGCTGAATGGTTGGGCCATCGGCGGTGAGCCACCAGGCGCGGCTCGCCACTTGCGCCTCAAGGCAGCCACCGCTTACTGTGCCAACGCGACGGCCTTCCGGAGTGAGCAGCATGAGCGCGCCAGGCTTGCGATAGCTGGGACCCTGAACCGCAACAACCGTGGCGAGGACGTAGTCCGCTTCAGCGTTTTCCAGTTCGCGCCATACGGACAGAATGCGTGCCAGGCCGGTCATGTTCCCATTGTCTCTCAGTCTGCGACGGCAGCAACAGTCATCGGCATCCATTTTGAGACGGGTTGCTGCCTCATGCTGCTCGAGGCGCCGGTTCTTACGGAACAAAACTCAACGAGTAGGTGCTCGTTGGATCAACGGGCCCATGCAGGATTCCAAGAGACTTCAACTGCTCGTAGAGTGTCTGCCAGCGCGCGGCAGTCATGTGCCCGGTTTGAGGACCGCTGGAGATGCCGCCGGTGATGAAGCCGCCGTCGCGCAGCGCCTGTGCCGAGTAGGCCTCCTGCGCAGGATTGAGTGCCGGATTGAGCTTGAGAAGAAAAGCGTTGGTGGGCACTGGGTCGCTCAAATAGGCTTGCCAGCCGCGGATGCTTGCTCGCACGAACTTTGCCACAAGGTCGGGGTGTTGGGTCATGAAATCGCGCGTGGTAAAGGAGACCCGGTAAGGATCGTAGCCGGAAGAACTGATAAGCATTGAGCGCACGTCGGCACCGGCCTGCTTGGCGAAGAACGGCTCGCTGGTGATAAAAATCTGCTGCACATAGCCGGGGTCGGCGAGGAAACTGGCGATGGATAGCGTGGACGGGACTTCGCGGATCTGATGAAGGTCATACCGGTGCGTGACGTATTTGAGCCACGTCGCGCCAGTCTGGGCAGCAATGGTGTGGCCTTCCAGATCCTTGAATTCATGGATGGGCGAGTCCTTATGGAGCATGACGGCCTGAGGGTCGTGCTGCATCGTGGCTGAGACGGCGACCAGCGGCAAGCCGTTCGAATTCCACTCAAGGATGGCGTCGCTGGAGCCCAGTCCGAAGTCTGCTTTTCCCGATGCTATCAACTGGGCGGCGCTGCCATATTGAGGCAGCGGCAAAAATGTTACGTCGAGGCCTTCGGCTTTGTAATAGCCGAGAAGCTGCGCCGTAAAAAAGCCGCCGTGCTCCGGCTGGGGATACCAGTCAAGCTGAAGGCGGACGGGTGCGAGGCCGCCCACCGTGGCTGGCTGGTTGCTGTGGCAGCCGGAGAGGATGAAAGCGCATGCGACCGCGAGGGAGACAGCGGCAATGGTAAAACCCCGGCTTGATCTCAACGCTGACCTCGTAAGTTGGGATGGGTCATCCTTGAAATGAAACTTATCATGCTTGGGACGGCGGCTCTCCGGATTTTCAGGAGCGCCGGGTCAGGTTGATTGCCGATTCGCGAGCCTGGATGCAAGTTGAAGCAGCGGCTCGTCGAAGCCTCGCGCAGCGGCCAGTTGCATGCCGCCAACAGCGCATGGGATGGTCACGACCGGTACGCCTGCCAGGCTGAAGGGCGTGGTGTAGCGGAGCAGGCGGCCTCGCGTCTTGCTGTGATCGGCGCCAACTGTCAGGCGTGCTACCGGAGTTGCAGGGAGCAGGATCAGCTCGTGCGTGGCAAGCAGCTCATCCATGCGATCGCGGAAGGCTTCGTGGCGCTTGTGCAAGGCCGCGATTTCCGGACCGCCGATGCTCGCGCCCCATTCGAGCCGCTCGCGAATCGAGATTTCAAAGCGGTCGAAGTGGCCGGCGTGGATGCGAGCAGCCTCAAATGCCTGAATGGGAGCGAAGATCTCGAAGGAGTCTGCCCACCAGCCGGCGTCGATCCGGGAACTGTGCAGGCCAAGGGCCTCGATTCCGCGAACCGTGCTTTCCAGATTGGAGAGAATCTCCGGTTCGCAGTCATGGTAAAAGCTTTCCGCTACAACGGCGAAGCGAGTGAAGTCTTTGGCCCCTGCTTTTGGCTCCGGGGCGAAAAGGCCGGCCAGTAAGTTTGCGTCCTGGAGGTCGCGGAAGAGACAGCCCATGGTATCGAAGGACTGGGCAAGGTGCGCACCGCCTCTCCAATGGCCCCGCCGTATTGTCGCTCGATAGCCGGCCAGTCCGCACAGTGCCGCGGGTGCGCGGATGGAGCCGCCGGTGTCTGTGCCGATGGCAATCACGGCTGAGCCCTCTTGCACGCTGGCTGCCGCGCCCGAGGACGACCCCCCGGTAAGCGCGGTGCAGTCGCGGGGCTGCAGGCAGTCGCCGAATTCAGGGTTTTCGCCGGTGATGCCATAGGCCAGCGGATGCAGGTGGGTCTTGCCCGTGATGACAGCGCCGGCCGCGCGGAGGCGTTCTACGAGCCAGGAATCCTGCGCTGCGTTCCCATGCAAATCGCGATAGAAATGTACGCCGCAACTGGTGGGTGCGCCGGCCAAATCAAAGCAATCCTTCACGGAGATGGGCAGGCCCCAAAAAACGTCCCGGCCATCACCGAACGGGCCACCCCCACCGCGCGGTATTGCTTCTGCGCGTGCAGCTTCCGCGTGGGTCCATGATGCGTCCCGCCAGAGATAGGTATTATGCCCGGCATTCTGGTTGGCGTGCGCCAGTGCTTGATCCGCAAGAGCGGACGGCTGCGCGGCTCCATCTGCAAGTGCGGTTCGAAGGCTCCGGACGGTCCAACGGGCTGGGTCCATAACGAGATTGTATGCGCTGAAGTTTCAGGGGTGCGCGGGCCATTTTCCCGGCGCACACGGACGGGCCGCCGTGCTAAGTTCGAGTATGGGAGTTGCTTCCAAAACCAAACGTCGCCCAACCGAAAAGCGACCCGTTGCGCCTAGCCATGGCTTGGCTCTCGATCTGGAGCGGATGGCTGCGACTGCGGCCTTCACGGCACTTTCAATGGGCACCGCATGTCCGCGTCCGTTCGGCGCATCGATCATCCATACGAAATCCGGAAGGGTGCTACTGCGCGCGTTGAACGCGGTAGCACAGGAGTTCGATCCCAGTTCGCACGCGGAAGTGCGCGCAATTCGCAAGGCCACTAAGCGGCTCAAGCAGGTTTCTCTTGCCGGTTACACGCTGTACACAACCTGCGAACCGTGCCCGATGTGCATGAGCGCAGCGTTGTGGGCGAACCTGGACCGCGTGGTTTACGGGGCGACAATCGAAGACGCGAATCGCCATTGCATTCAAATCCGAATTCCTGCAACAGAGGTGGCCGCGCGCAGCGATATGACATGCGCTGTGGACGGCCCGCTGCTGCGCGACGAATGCTATTCTCTTTTTACTCATCCCCGGATGCTGCGGGCATTTCGTCTCTGGTCCACCCGCAAGCGCAAATAGCTGAGCCCGAGCTCGGCCATGTTTTCGAGAGGTCCTTTCCTATGCTGGCTCGAATTGCAGCGGAACTGTCTGAAGTCGTCGCTGACCCGGCACGCGTGTTGACAGCGCCGGCGGTTCTTGAGCGCCTTTCGCATGACTTCTACTGGTATTCACCGATTCTGCGCCCTTTGCTCGCCAGCAAAAATGGCGAAGTCGCCGTGCAAGCGGTGAGCGTGAATGAGGTGCTTGCGGTTCAGCGCTTTGCCGGCAAGCACGCAATCCCAGTGACTGTTCGTGGCGCGGGAACAGGCAATTACGGCCAATGTGTTCCGCTCGAAGGCGGCATCGTTCTCGATCTCTCGCTGATGGACAAGCTCGATGAGATAACGACGGATGGCGTGGCAGTTTGCCAATCGGGACTGCGTTTGGCAGTGCTGGAGACAGAAGCTCGCAAGAAGGGATGGGAACTGCGGATGTATCCGTCAACGCTGGCCAAGGCCACGGTCGGTGGCTTTCTTGCCGGCGGCTCCGGAGGCATCGGCTCGGTCAGGTACGGTGGCCTGCGCGACTTCGACACAGTGCGTGCGTTTGAAGTGGTCACCATGGAAGAGGAGCCGCGCGTGGTGCTGCACGAGGGCGCGGCGGTGCACGAGATTCTGCACGCATGGGGCACGAATGGAGTGCTCACACGCATATGGTTCGCTCTCGCTCCGGCCATTGAGTGGACGCAACTCACGGCCGCATTCGACACGTATGAGCAGGCGTTCCGCTTCACGCAGACAATCGCTGTGGAAGAAAAGTGGATCAAGCGCCTGGCTACAGTATTCGAGTGGCCCATACCTTCTTTCTTCACGCCGGTAAAGCAGGTCGTCCGCGTGAATAAGCCGCTGGTGCTCATCATGATTGCAAAACAACAGGCAGATGCTTTGTGTGCAGCGGCTGAAGCGGCAGGCGGGGAAGTCACCTTCGCCGGTGAATTCACAGGGCCGCGTACGCAGCCGTTGCTCAGTGACTACACCTGGAACCATACGACGCTGTGGGCTATGAAGGCCGATCCCGCGTATACCTATCTGCAATGCGGTTTTTCACCTACAGACTGCGAAGAACAGTTTCGCCTGTTGCGCACACGCTATGGCGACGAGATACTCTTCCACATTGAATTCATGAAAAATGGAGACGGGGTCGTGATTCCCGGCGCAATTCCGGTCGTGCGCTTTACAACCGAGGAACGATTGAACGAGATGATAGCCTATTGCCGATTGATCGGCGTTTTTGTGGCCAACCCGCATGTGAATTATCTGGAAGATGGCGGCCGCTTTCGCGCGGACAATATTCAGTTGCTGGCCAAGCAGAAGTACGATCCTCGCGGGCTGCTGAACCCGGGCAAGATGATCAGCTTTCGCAAGCAGACGGTGACCCGATGAAGACGTGGATTCCCGACGCACGCAACTTCGCCTATCTCACCTGGAAGCAAGTGGACGCGTTGCCGCGCGAGTCCACTCTGCTGGTTCTGCCAACGGCAGCAATCGAGCAGCACGGTCATCATCTGCCCTTGGCGACGGATACGCTGATTAACAATCTGTTGCTGGGCAAGGCGCTGGCGCACCTTCCGGCGGAATTGCCCATCTATGCGTTACCGCCTGTCTGTTATGGCAAGAGCAACGAGCATATTGGATTCCCAGGCACGCTTTCAGTGAGCGCGCAGACATTTCTTGCCGTGGTTCGCGACCTGGGCGCGAGCATTGCCGCCAGCGGATTCAAAAAGGTCGTTCTTTATAACACCCATGGAGGAAACACGCCGCTGGTCGATGTGCTTGCGCGCGATCTTCGCGCGGAGTTCGGGTTGCGTACATTCTCACTGTTCGGCTCCGCCGGCGCTGCGTTTGAGGGTGTGAGTCTACAGGAGCGCACCTACGGCTTCCACGCGGGCGAGATCGAGACTGCTTACCTGCTGCATGGAACGCCTGAGCTTGTGCATCCTGAGGAATACACCGCAAATTACATTGCACGAATCAATGACCCGGAATTGTTGAAGCCCGAAGGCTCTTCGGCAAACTTCGCGTGGCTCACCAAAGATATTGCACCCAGCGGCGTGATGGGCGATCCTTCGCCGGCGACCGCGGAAAACGGCGAGCGATGGTCGAATGAAGCAGCAACCCGGATAGCGGAAATACTTGTGGCCATGTATAACTTTGAGCCGAGGCATGGAGCTTGACCATGGACCTGGTCGAATGTGGAAGCGGGATTCGCCTGGAGCGCGGAGTTGAGTGCCGCCTTACGGATGGAATCACGCTCGTGTCCGATCATTACTACCCTGATGGCCAGGGACCCTGGCCCACCCTGTTGATGCGCCAGCCGTATGGACGCGACATCGCTTCAACCGTTGTCTATGCCCATCCTGTGTGGTTTGCCCGGCATGGATATCACGTTGCGATACAGGATGTGCGAGGGCGCGGCGGTTCGGTAGGTGATTTTTATCCTTTTCGGCATGAGGGCCGCGATGGCGCGGAGACCATTGCCTGGTTGCGGGCGCATCCCGCGTGCAACGGCCGCATCGGAATGTACGGGTTTTCGTACCAGGGCGCCACGCAGTTGCTTGCGGCTGCTGAACAGCCGGAGGGCCTGCAGTGCATTGCGCCGCACATGACGGCCACGGATCTCTATCACGGATGGTTCTACCATCACGGCGCAATGCGTCTGAGTTCCAGCCTGGGATGGGGCGTTCAGATGCTGCGTGAGGATGCGCGACGCCTTGGCTTGAACGATGCGAGCGATAAGCTGGAGGCTGCATGGGGCAACATTCGCGCGCAGGCGGGGCACGTTCCTTATGCGCAGCATCCGGCGATCGCAGATGCCGCGTTGCCCAGCTATGTGCGCGACTGGTTTGCGCATCGCGACCCGGACGAGTATTGGAGCAGTCTCGACATCAGCGCGCGACTCGATCGGATTTGCGTCCCTGCGCTGCACATCGCCGGGTGGTTCGACACTTACCTCGAGGGCTCCATCGCAGGGTATCTAGCGCTGCGTGAACATGCCGGCAGCGAGTCTGCGCGCGACAACCAATACCTGATTGCGGGGCCGTGGGTTCATATTCCCTGGGGAGACCGCGTGGGGAATTTGAATCTTGGCGAAGCCGCCAATTTGAATACCGATGAAATCCTGGTGCGTTGGTTCGATCGTTGGCTCAAGGACTCGTCCGCATTCCGCACCGAGCCGCGAATTCGCTACTTCGCGCTTGGCCCGAACGAATGGCGCACTGCGCAAGAGTGGCCGTCCGCGGCAGAGTTTCCGCTGTATCTGCACAGCAAGGGAAATGCGAATTCGCGCAAGGGAGACGGCGCTCTTGCTGTTCACCCAGCCGCCGAAGAAGAACCCCGCGACATTTTTGTCTACGATCCGGAAGTGCCTGTTTTAGCGCCGGGCAGCACACAAGCGTTCTCCGGTCCGTTCGATCAATCGGTGCTGGAGATGGGCAACAACCTGCTGGTTTATACATCGGGGCCGGTTATCCGCGAGACGGAAATATTCGGCCATCCTCGCATTAAACTGTTTGCGGCGACTTCGGCGGCGCACACCGATTTCACTGCGAAGATTGTGCGTGTAACGACAGGCGGCCGCGCTGACTTTCTTTCTATCGGAATCGCACGCAGCTCGTGGTTGTTCGGTACTTCGAGTTATGCGGCAGACCAAGTCCATGCGTGGGAGTTCACGCTGGAGCCGGCATCGTTTGTTCTTGCTCCCGGTGAACGGCTGCGGCTGGAGATCGCTAGTTCGGCATTTCCTCTTTACGATCGCAGCCCTTCCACAGCGGTTCCGCCGCAGGGTGCGGACAATTGGAACTGGGCGCGGTCGACTCAGCAGGTCCTTCATTCGGACGCCTATCCATCCGCAATCTATCTGCCTGTGAAAGGTGAGGCAGGATGGTGACCGCGGGCGCTGGATCGATTCCGGAGATTGCGCTCGACGGCGTAACCAAGCGCTATCGCAACGCGGCCGTTGCGGTGGAGGGGATTTCACTGACAGTGGAGCGGGGCGAATTTGTCACCTTCCTCGGACCTTCGGGATGCGGAAAATCTACGCTGCTCAAGCTGGTTTCAGGGTTGAGTCCTGTCAGCGAAGGCAAGGTGCGCGTGAATGGAATGACGCCGGAGAATGCGCGCGACTTGGTCAGCTTTATCTTTCAGGACGCGACGTTGCTGCCTTGGCGAACGGTGGAGCACAATGTCGGATTGGGGATGGAACTGGAGCACACGGCGCGCCCTGCACGCAGGGAACGCGTGGCGCAAATGCTGGAGCTTGTGGGGCTGTCCCATGTTGCAAAGCGCTTTCCGCGCCAACTCTCCGGCGGCATGAAGATGCGTACCTCGATTGCCCGCGCGCTGGCAAGCAGACCGCGCATTCTGCTGATGGATGAGCCATTCGCCGCCCTCGACGAGATGACGCGCGACCGTCTGAACGAAGAATTGTTGCGTCTCTACAACGAGCACAAGTGGACGGTACTTTTCGTTACGCATTCTGTAGCGGAAGCCGTGTTGCTGTCCACGCGGGTGGTGATCCTGGCGGCTCATCCTGGGCGCGTGGCGCATGACGTCAAAGTAGATCTTCCGTGGCCGCGCACGGCAGAGACGCGCGAGTCGAAGGGTTTCGATGAGCAGGTCACGCGGGCATCGCATTTGCTGCGGGGGGTGTATCAGGCATGAAACGGCAACTCCTGCTGGCAATCAATAGCGTAATGGTATTCGCGTGTTTCCTGGGCTTGTGGCAGGGAATCATCGCGCTGAATCATCTACCGCCTTACATTCTCCCCGGCCCGATGACGGTTGCCGCCGCGCTCCGCGACCGCTTTCCATCGCTCTTGAATTCGCTGAGCATTACCACCGAGGAGGCAGCGGGAGGATTGGCCGCAAGCATTGTCGCGGGCGTCACCGTATCCATGATCTTCGCGCAGTGGCGCGGGCTGCGGCAATTGCTCTACCCTTACACGATCCTCTTGCAAACCGTTCCCATCGTCGCCATTGCGCCTTTGATTATCAATTGGGTTGGAGCGGGACTTTTCTCTGTAACCATTGTCACTTTCATCATCAGCCTTGCGCCTATCATCGCCAACACCACGCAGGGACTCGTCAGCGTGGATGAGAACCTCGTCAATCTTTTTGTCATGCACAAGGCGACGCCGGCCCAGGTCCTCTTCAAGTTGCGCCTGCCCAACGCGCTGCCCAATCTCTTCGCCGGAATTCGAATCTCTGCCGGCATTAGCGTAATAGGTGGCATCATGGGCGAGCTCTTTGCCGGTTCCGTTCGCGTTGGAGAAGGCGGGCTGGGATATGCCATCACCTATGCCAACAATCAGATGGAGACCAGCTACCTGTTCGCACTGGTCTTTGCCGCGACGGTGCTGGGATTCAGCTTCTTTTTTATCGTGACGTTCCTGGAGTGGCTGGCTCTGCGCAACTGGCATGAGTCGAGCCTTCCGTATCTGGAAGAGTAAGGAGGAGACCGATTTTACGCATGGAATCGGAGACTGGCTGGTGGCTGATTACGCACCCGGACCACGCGCATTTGGCCGGCAATTTTGCGGCTGCATGGGGCAATGCGCATTTTCGCAAGCCGGAACCGCGCGCGCGTGTGCTGAAGGGAATCGCTTGCCACGACGATGGTTGGGCCACGCGGGATGCGCATCCCTCCGTGACCAGGCAGGGCAAGCCTTCCGCGTTTTCCATTGAACTCGTCGGCAAGTATTCCGCATTCGAAGAAATCGATCTCGAAGAGTACCTGGCAGTTCGCGATCGGGCCGTGCGCATCATTGCGGAGCAGGATCTGTATGCCGGGCTGCTTATCTCGATGCACACGAACAATCTCCTCACAGCGCATGCTGACCGCTCCACCATTGCGCCCGAGGACCTTGTGCTGCTGGATGCATTTCTGGATCGGCAGCGCGAGTATCGGCGCGCACTGCTTGAGGGCATTGCCGAGGACGCCAGTCTATCTGCGATTGAATCAGCGAACCAAACCATCCTGGAACATTTCAGGCTTTTGCAGGCCTGCGACAATCTTTCGCTGTTGACGTGCGTAGCGTTTTCTTCGCCGGCTCATCTTCTGCACCCTCTTCCACTCAACGACGGAGCGACTGCGGAAGTGAAAGTGCTGCCGATTGCGCCGCGGCATTTTCGTCTGACGCCGTGGCCGTTTGCTGAGCCGGAGTTGAGCTTCGCGTTTCCGGCACGGCATGTGGCAGGCAAGCTCTTTAAGGACTCACAGAGTCTCGATGCTGCGTTTCATGCGGCGCCAGTCGAGCAGTTGACCGTCACGCTCTCGGCGTAGGCGGCATGCATTCATCCTGCTTGTTATCCAGCGTCGATGCGATCAGCCCGGAACTTGGCCAACAGCGTATCCGCATCGTTGTTGACACGAGCCTCTTCGTAGCGCGGACAGAGGGCGCCGAGTTCCGCCAAAACTTCAGGATCGTCGATCGTCATTGGATTGGGAACAGCTCCCGATCAGGAAGGATCTGCTTGCTCAACGCGGCGCTGATTGTGTAAACGGGTTCGTTGACCACCTGGCTGAGTCTGAGCTTCAGGGCCACGCTGCATAGGATGTACGCGTGAATTTCACTGAATCCCCATCGGCTCACGAGCAAGTCGATCATGCGACCCGTGGCAGCCCGTGCGGTGTCGGCCAATTCAGTTCCCGTTTCTACCACAACCCAGGCGTTGGCCGTCGAATCGGAAGCGGCAATTTCACTGGCTTCCACAATTGGCCCCGAAAGCGGATGCTGCTTATGAAGATGGAACCGCAGCGTAACGTCCAGTGAACACTCGATGCCGTTGATGCACACCTCGCCATCACCTTGTGCGGCGTGGCCATCGCCGCAACTGAAGAGCGCGCCGTGGTTGAATACCGGCAAGTAGAGCCGCGATCCGGCACACAATTCGCGTACGTCGAGATTGCCACCGAAGGGGCCCGGCGGGCGAGTGCGGAAGGCGCCATCCTCCGCTCGCGCAACGCCCATCACTCCCAAAAATGGCCGCACCGGAACAATTGCAGGTGCAAGTGAACTGGTGGACTCGCCGTCGAGTTGCCAATGAAAAATACAGGGCTCGCGGAACCGGTCCCTTAGGAATCCCAGGCCCTCGATGACGCTTGACCATCCCCAGCCGCTGTGGCGCGTGAAGAGTACGTCCACTTGCAACACATCGCCCGGTTCCGCGCCCTCGATCCAGACGGGGCCAGTGAGCGCGTGGATACGCGTGCGATCGATGGCCAGGAATTCGGATGTCGTCATGCCGGGATGCACCTGGCCGCCGCTGGCATCTACACATTCGAACGCGACTTCATCTCCCCGCTCGATGCGCAACCGGGGCGCCAGCGAGCGGTCCCACACAGAGTGGGTCGGTTCGGCGGAGAGCGTGTGTTCCATCATGGTTCTTTCACCTTCACAGTCATCTGAACCTCCACCAGGGCGTTGCGCGGCAGCGCGTTGAGTCCAACGGCAGCGCGGACATGGCGGCCCGCCTCGCCGAAGATCTGAACCAGCAAATCGGAAGCTCCGTTGATGATTGCGGGTGCGTCCGGAAACCCATTCACGGCATTCACATACCCATTGACCGTCAAGATTTCGGCCACACGATCAAGCGAGCCAAGCTCCCGTTTAAGAACCGCAAGCAGCGTAAGCGCGCAAGCCCTGGCTGCCGCGTATCCGTCTTCGATGGAGCGGTCAAGGCCGGCAGTTCCGGTGATGATGCCCTCGGGGCTGGTCGAAATGGCTCCGGAAAGATAGACAATCGTGCCTACCCGTTTGGCGGGAACGTAATTACCGCCAGGGGCCGGCGGCGGAGGCAACTGGTATCGCAGTGCGGCGAGGCTTTGCTCTGGTGATGGAATCGGCGTCATTTGCATTTGAATGTAGCACGCCGAGCCGGAAATTTCCTTTGGTTCCCGCTTACGAACCAAGTTAGCATGAGGCTATGGTCCGATGTTTCCTTCTGCTTCCCGCGAGCGTGGCGGAACTCGCTAGTCGCGATGCAAGACCCTTCCGGCAGATCGTCGACAATTCCGCGGCGGTGACTCCAGGCGCGAAGATGCCGGCTCACGGTGAATACGACAACCCCGCACTGGACGGGCTCACTGCCTATTTCAAGACATTCAAGACAGCGGAGGGAAACCGATGATTACGCGCGCTGCAAAGCTGTTGCTGCTGGCAGGTGTCGGTCTGTTCTATACGCTGGTTGTCTTCAACAATCTAACCGATTTCGACTCGAATTATCAGTTTGTCCGCCACGTGCTGTCGATGGATTCGACATTTCCCGGCAATCACGGAATGGGTCGTGCGGTGCTCTCACCAGGAATGCATCTTGCGTTTTACATCGGCATTATCGCGTGGGAGATTGCCACTACCATCTTGCTCTGGTGGGGCGTGGTGCGCCTGCTGCGCGCGCTACGGCTTGCGGCCGTCATATTCAATGCAGCCAAGCGCGTGCCGGTGTTGGCTCTTACTCTCGCACTGTCGATGTGGCTGGTAGCGTTTCTTTCAATCGGCGCGGAATGGTTCCTGATGTGGCAGTCGCATACTTGGAACGGTCAAGAGGCTTCGTTTCGATTGTTCGCGGTGGTCGGAATTGTCCTGTTGATCGTGCTTCAGCCGGACGTGGAAGGGCAGCCGTGAATGCTTCTGTAGCCGCCATAGTGCTGGCCGCCGGCGCCAGCCGCCGCCTCGGTCAGCCGAAGCAGTTGCTCATGCATGGCGGAGAAACGCTGCTGGGGCGTGCCATTCGATTGGCGAACGAAGCAGGCGCAGCTCCGACTCTCACGGTACTCGGAGCAAATCGCGAGGTGATTCACGCTTCGATTGATTTGAGTTCCATTTCAATTCCCGTGATCAACGACCAGTGGGAGAAGGGAATCTCCACTTCGATTCATGCGGGACTCAAGGCGCTGGATAAAGCTGCGCCGAATGCGCAGGGCGTGCTGATTCTGAGTTGCGATCAGCCCCGCCTTCCCGCCGATCACCTGCGCACATTGATTCAGACTTTCGTGGTGCAATTGGAGCCGTCGATCGTGGCGTCAGCCTATATGGGCGTGAATGGGATCCCCGCTGTGTTTCCCCGCATGACCTTCCCGCATCTCCTCGCGCTTCGTGGAGACAGGGGCGCGCGCGCGATGCTTGTTGAACCGCCGTGCCCATTGATCGCGATACCATTTCCCGGCGGTGAAGTGGACATCGATCGGCCCGAGGATCTGGAGCAGTTGGAATAACTCTCACCGTTCTATTGTGGCCTCGATATAACCGTGCGGTTCATCGATGGGAACAAAGATGTGGTTAGGATTGTCCTGGCCAAAGGGGCTCAAGTCCGCAAGAATGTGATGCAGATTGGGCATAGTAAGCGTGATGCGCGCAATTTCCGGCGCTGCTTCGAGCGCTGCCTTGCCCATATCGAAGAGCGTGTGCTGCACGCTCATGCTGTTGTGGCCTGCAAACTCCTTGAGCAGCGCTGCAATGACGCGTGCCCGCACATCCGCATGATCCGGCGAGGCCGTTTCGTACTCCCAGGTCGCCGTGGCGCTGGTGCCGAAGATGCGATCGGTCGATGGCTTGAGGGTGGTCAGCTTGTCTTTGATGTAGCCGGTGAATGCGGACTTCGTGGTCTTTAGAATCACAAGTCCATCGACACCGGAAGTTACCGACCAACTGCCGCCTTTCTCGCGCATGGCGTGGACGGTGTGCAACTCCGGTCCGCCAAGCTTGAATGTGGTTGGCTCGGGTACACCGCCAACTACCATCCGTTCCCACGCATTTTCGCCGATCTCTATGCTGGCCTTCGTAACTTGCGGATTGTTGTTCAGCAGATAGTCGCCCAACTCAACGGCGAAGTCTTCGATGGTCGCAGCCTTTGAGTCGCGGGCTACGGAGTAAACCGTATTCTTCATCGTATCCGTCGGCAGAATCCTGCTGTTTTCTGCCTCCGTGAAGCTTGTCTCGAAGTCCCCGAGCAGCAGGACGCGCACGGTCCACTCATTGAACTCGTGCCTGTCTCCGTGGCGTGTGATTCGCGAAAGGCGCACGCGCGATTTTCCGTAGCGATTCTCACCAAGTCGTGCCATCGTGTCAGCTTCCTCGATAGGTTGTATAACTGTTATCGCTCAACAACAGCGGTAGGTGGTAGTGCGCATCGCCGCTGCATGTGAAGGTAACGGTTATCTCCGGATAAATGCCGGCGCGGCCTTTGTGAGCAAGATATGCGCCGGTGTCGAATGTGAGTCGATAGAGGCCCGGGGCGGCATCCTCCCTAAGATCGCGGCAGCGTCCGTCCGCATCGGTCACGCTTTTGCAAACAACGATCCAGGCGGAATCTTGGCGCTTCTCGAGCAGCACCGCGACTCCGGATGCAGGCTTGCCGATAACCGCGTCGAGCACGTGCGTAGTAATCCCACTCATTCCACAAGCCACTTTCCCAGACGGATCTGAGTGATCTGCCGCTGCTGTTCGGCTGCCTCGCGTAATTCCGACGCGCGATCGCTGCTCAGCCGGCGATTAAGAATTGAAAGCATCTCTTCGGCGCTCTTTCCGGTGGCGCAGACAATGTAGGTAAATCCGAAGCGCTGCTCATAGAGTAGATTGGCGGCGGAGAGGTCTGACAAAACTCGCTCGGCCGCGCTGCTCGCCGACGATTGCTCTTGTTGGGACCATGCACCGGATTTCCTCGATGCATGCATTGCCTTGCGCTCACCAATGCGCGGATGGCACGCAAATGCCTCCATCCAGTCGGCCTCTTCCATGGTGCTCCAGATTCGATCGGCTGCGGCGCTCAACTCGACAATGTTGGAGATGGGGCGCAGAACCACCATGGCCGCCGCCCATCGGCGTGCACCGCAGCAGGCAAGCATTGCATCCAGCGCTGTTTGAGCGCCCGCCGTGTTCCATGCTAAAAGGGTGGGATTCATTTGGGCGAGCCCTCTGAACGTAACTCCAGCAGGAATTCTTCAAGCAGATTCGCGGCAACACGCTTGCGGTATTCTGCCGTGGACCGGATGTCGTCAATGGGCCTTGCCTCTGTGAGCAGAACCTCACGTGCCGATTCAATAGTGCGTGAGTCGATCGATTTGCCAACGAGCGCGGCTTCGGTTTCATAGAGCCTCGCCGGGAACGGAGCAAGGCTGGCTGCCGCCAGGCGAAGCTCGCTGACTACGCCCTCCTCAACGATTGCGGTCCCTGCCAGCGCAACCTTGGAGATGGCCATAGCGCGTCGCGTTCCCACCTTGCGCAGGTACCGACGGTGCCGTGCGAATCGGAGCGGCAGATGCACGGCAAGGAGCAGTTCGTCCGGCGCCATCGCGTTGCGCTTGTAGCCAGTGTGAAACTCAGAATAGGGAATTCGGCGGCTGCCACGCACTGACACTAGCTCCACTTCCGCATCGTAGGCCAGCAGTGCGGGCGACGAGTCCGCTGCCGGCGATCCGTTCACAAGATTGCCGCCGACGGTGGCGCGGCTCTGGTTGGCGATCGAGCCGATCCAGCTTGCAGCTTTGGCCAGGAGCGGCAAGTGGTCTGCAATGCCTGCATCTCCGCGCAGGTCGCGAAACGTTGCGCCTGCCCCAATCGAAATGCCCTTTGCGCCTGTGGTTATGAAGCGCAACTCGCGAATACCCCAGAGGCTTACGAGCCTGGAAGCCGCAAGGCGTCCGGCGGCATGAGCGACCATCAACTCAGTGCCACCCGCGATGGGCGTCCACTCACCGGGCGCGCCTGTGAGCAAATCCAACACCGCGGCCAGGCAGCCCGGCGCTACGATTTCGTGCGCATCCGGATTACCGCGCATGGGCCCCTTGATCGGCCGATGGATTGTGGGCCGCAGCGATCACCGATTCGAAAATGCGGATAAAGCCGGTACAACGGCATAGATTTCCTGCGAGCCCTTCGCGAATTTCGGCCATTGTGGGATGCGGATTGATGGAAAGAAGTTGAGTAGCTGCCATCAACATCCCAGGCGTGCAAATGCCGCACTGTGCTCCGCCGTATTTCAGAAATGCCTGCTGCAGCGGGTGAAGAGTTCCGCTCGCAGCGAGCCCATCAACGGTCTGAATATTGGCTCCCTCGGCGTGCAACACTGGCACAAGGCAACTGTTCACAAGTTCGCCATCCATGCGCACGGAACACGATCCGCATTCGCCTTCTCCACATCCTTCCTTGGTCCCGGTGAGATGGAGGTCTTCACGCAACACATCCAATAGGCGCTTCATGGGTGGGACCTGCACGGCACAGTTTTCGCCGTTGACGGTGAAGCGGAGGGTGCACTGAGAGCCACTCATAGAGCTGCAGCCTCCTCGACAGATTCACACGCGGTCAATTGCGCGAACAGGTCTTCCGGCAGGAGTGGGATCGCACGAAAACCCACGCCCGTGGCGTCCCTGATGGCATTCAGAATTGCAGGCGCGGGGCCGTCGTGCGGCAATTCCCCAATACCCTTGGCGCCGAATGCTCCATAGCGAAACGGAATCTCCTCAAAGAAGACGTGAATTGGAGGCACGTCTTCCGCGGTCGGCATAATGTAGTTGGTCATCTGGTTGTTGGCCATGTGGCCGTTCTGCAAGACGACTTTTTCGTAGAGCGCATAGCCGATGCCCTGGGCAATGCCGCCTTCGATTTGTCCACCGGCCAACACGGGGTTGAGCACTCGGCCCACCTCCTGCACCGACCAGAAATCTTCCACTTCGGTGCAATACGTGACACTATCGACAGCAACCTGTGCAACCTGAATGGACCACGCATACGCGGGATAGGCTTCGCCACGATACTTCTGGTCGTCCCAGAAAATGTTGGGCGGCGCCTCGTAGCGGCACAGCGATACTACCTCTCCGTGCGCAGTGCGATAACGTTCACTGGCCGCGAAGAACTCCTCGGAATTGAAGTGCTCGCCGAGTTCCGCATGCTCTCGCAGCATTGCGACCAGCTGCAGGCTGGCGCGCTCAATGAGCCGGCCCACCACCATGGATGTTCGCGATGCGACAGTTGGCCCGCTGTTGGGAACGATGCCAGTGTCTGCCGGGGCCATGATTACGTCGTCATAGCCAATGCCAATGGACTCCGCCGCAATCTGCGTGAGTATGGTATTCGTGCCTTGACCAAACTCTGTGTTGGCCGCCAGCACGCGCAGTTTGCCTTCCGGAGTTACATCCACACCTGCGAGAGAGTTCAAATAGCGCTCGCCGGAGCCCGTAAATCCGGAACCGTGAAAGAAGGCGGCGACGCCCATGCCGCGCTTGATTGCAGAGGTTGGATTCCCGGTAGCAAATCGCGCTCGCTTGGCGTGATAATCACTCTCGCAAAGTGCGCGATCGAGCAGCTGGTCGAGGATAACAGGATCCCGCATTACCTGTTCGGTCGCGGTTGTATCGCCGTCGTGGAGAAAGTTCTTGCGCCGCAACGCGATTGGATCGATGCCTATTGCGTATGCGATCTCATCCATGTGGCGTTCGATGGCAAACACAGCCTGCGGCGCGCCGAAGCCGCGAAACGCGCCATAGGGTACGGTGTTGGTGGCCCAGGCACTCGAGTGAACGCGCACATTGGGGCACACGTACGGTCCTGACGAATGCAGCGTCGCGCGCGAAAGCACAGTGGAAGAGAGCGTCGAATACGCGCCGGCGTCTGTTGCAATGTCGATGTCCATCGCGACCAGCTTGCCGTCTTTGTCAAGTGCTGTGCGATGGCGTATGCGTGAGGGATGGCGCTTGGTAGTCGCGGCCAGATCTTCCATGCGGTCGTAAACCATCTTGATGGGATGACGGCTCTTCATCGCCAGCAAAGCCGCATGGGCAGCGAGCGTGGAAGGATAATCCTCTTTGCCGCCAAACGCGCCGCCGGTCTCAGTCTGAATGACGCGGACCTTGTCTTCGGGCAAATCGAAGACCGCCAGCAAAGACCTATGCACATAGTATGGACATTGCAGCGAACCCCACACCGTTACTCCGTTTTCCTCACTCCACTCCGCTATGACGCCGTTGTTTTCGATGTAAAGATGCTCCTGTGCGCCTGTGCGGTATTCTCCCTCGACGATGTACGCCGCATTTTCCCATGCGGAATCCACATCGCCCTTCTCAAGCAGGAAGCTCTTGATCAAGTTGTCCGCACCCCAGACAATTACATCCTGCCGCTCGCTTTCTTCGATGGTGAAGATCGGAGGCAGAGGCTCATATTCGATATGCACCGCAGCCACGGCCTCGCGCAGCTTGTGCTTGTTGGGATGTGCCAACAGGAGAATGGCCTCGTCGCAGTGGTTCACGATCCCGTCCGCAAGGCAGGGCTGGTCGGCGAAGATAAGTTGAACATGATTCTTGCCGGGAATATCGCCGGCCGTAGCGATTGCGAATTCGGCCCAATCGATCCGGCGGTCGAAGCCGATGGAGCGTATGAATCCCCGCGGAATCGTGCTACGCACTGTTGCCCCTGGCCACATGCCCTCGCGTTCGATGTCGTCGACGTAACGGGCACGGCCCAGCAGCTTGTCCACGCCTTCCTTGCGGGGGACTGGGGCTCCAACGATGCGGGTTTTCGCATTCGTGCTCATGGTTAGGGAAGCTTGGACATTCGTACGGGTTGAGGCATAGCATACAACGGATCGCCCCAGTTTCAAAGAGAATCGTTCAGCTCGCCAGCCGCGCCAGGGTCCGCGCTAGAACGTCAACGCCGCCGGAAATCCACTCCGGGGAGGCGTATTCGTCGGGTCGATGGCTCACACCACCGCGGCACGGAATGAACAACATGGCGACGGGCGCAATGCACGCTACAAAGGACGAATCGTGGTAAGCGCGGGCCACCATTCTTTTGTAAGTGCGACCCGTCTCGACGGCCGAGGCCTCCAGACCTGCAAGAATCTCGGGGTCGCAATTGGTGGGCGGATCGGCGTTGACTAGTTCCGTTGCGATGGTGACGCCACGGCGTTGCGAGACCTCGGCGCAGGCGTCATGCAGGGCATCGAGCACGCTGTCGCGTCGCGCTCTATCCGTGTCGCGAATGTCCGTCTCCAGGCGCACACGCGAGGGAATGCTGTTGACTGCGCCGGGAAAAACTTCGCAGACACCGACGGTGGCTACCGTGTCAATGGCGCCGGTGGATTTGGCTGCGGATTCGAGAGCAAGAATCAGCTCGGCTGCAGCGGTCAATGCATCTTTGCGGCCGGGCATCAGCTTTCCGCCAGCATGACCGCCCTCGCCCTCGATGGCGATGCGCAGGCTGGCCGGAGCGGCGATGGCCGTCACCAAACCGAGATCGATTCCTTCCTGCTCCAGCGATGGGCCTTGCTCGATGTGTAGCTCGACAAACTGGTGGAAGCGCCCGACGGGCACAGCGACGGATTCAAGCGGGCCGGTGAAGCCAGCGTGGCTTCGCAACTCCTCCAGACCGTTTCCCTGCCGGTCGCGGAGCGCAAGCGCGGCGGCCGGCGTGAGCACATGGCCTATCATGCGGCTGCCCAGGCAGCCAATGCCAAAGCGAGTCGGCTCTTCGGCAGTGAAGGTCACAAGCTCGATCGAGCGACGGGGCCGGAAGCCGGCGCGTTGCAACGCACGAATCGCTTCAAGGCCGCCGAGCACACCGACGGTTCCGTCATAAGAGCCTGCGTTGGGAATCGCATCGATGTGCGAGCCGGTTCCGATTGGCGCAAGCTCCGGCTCGTTGCCGGCCCATCGGGCGAATGTATTGCCGATCGCGTCTTCATTTACCGCGAGTCCCGCGTCGGCGCAGAGGCCTTTCACATAGGCCCTCGCGCGCAGATCCGCCTCAGTGAATACGACGCGCGTGACCACGGGCGGCTCGGCTTCCGATATCCGCGCAAGGGCGGCCAACTCCGCGAAAAGCAAGTCGATTTCGAGCTTGGGCTGTATGCTCATCGCTGCCTCACGATCCGAGTGGATGCCTTCGCCAGTCTTTGTAGATGAGGTACTTGGCCGGCCGTTTGCCGAGCGCGCCAAACCACTGCGAACAATACGGTCCCATCCAGATGAAGTCGCCGGCTTCAACGGGATACCACGCGTCGCCGAGGCGGTAGATGCCGCCGCCTTCAAGCATCAGCAGGCCGTGCTCCATGACGTGAATTTCAACCATGCCGAGCGCCGCGCCGGGATCGTAGGTCATGGTGTTTACGGCAAAATCGTACGCGGGGCCATCGGGCATCAGCGAACGCACGCGCAGAGCCTCATCGCCCATCAGGGCAACGGGGGCAACGCCGGATTCATTTCCGACGACGATTTGCGCGGATTGTTCATCGCCGGCAAACCGCTCATAGGGTTTTTCAATCACTGCGGCGCGCGAGGGCTTCTGCGCGCGCACTGTGTGCGGTATCCCTTGCGGAAGAAATGCAAATCCGCCGGGGACAAGGGTGTGCTCATTCCCGCCGGCAGTAACCGAAACTTCGCCTTCGAGCACATAGAGAAACCTCTGTGCCGGCGCGGGTCCAAGCGTGCCTCCCGCCGCAAACTCGGCTGTCATTTGCGTGAAGCGCGCGCCCAGTTGCGGCGATGCATGGACCACAAACTCCACGCCCACGGCGCCGGGCAATGGCGTGCGGACAAAGGTGTTCGGCGTTTGCAGCAGGTGGTCCAGCTTCCGGCTGCTTCTTGTTAGTCCAAGATGATGCAATCTCGACCTCGTTTAAGAATTCTAACTAACATCGGATGCAAGGCGCAGCAAAAACTCGCGGCCAACATTCAGTGCGGCCTCAACATCGTCTTCCAGAACGGTTTCAGCAGGGTGGTGGCTGATGCCGCCGGGGCTGCGCAAAAAGAGCATCGCAGCCGGAAGCCTTGCGGCCATCACCATTGCATCGTGGCCGGCGCCGCTGGGCATGGTCTTCACGGGGTATCCGGCGGCTTCGATTGCGTCGATCAGGAACGATGTCAGGCGCTCATCCATGGGCACGGCGGGCTGGTCCAACCGGTCAGTGCGCTCGATGGTCAGGCCGCGCGACGTCGCGATTGCCCTGGCTCTAGTGACGAGTTCCTCGACAAAGGAACCGCGCGTTTCATCGTGTGCATGGCGTACGTCCAGGCTCACTTGCACCAGTCCTGGAACGACGTTGCCGGCATTCGGCTCTACGGTGACTCTACCCACGGTTGCTACCAGTCCGCCGGTGCGCCGGGCAACCGCCTCGACTTCAGAGATCCACTCAGCCGCGGCTGTCAGAGCATCGCGGCGCAAATGCATGGGCGTGGTTCCGGCGTGGTTTGCGTGGCCGCCAAAAGTCAGATTGAGACGCGTCTGGCCCACGATTGCAGTCACCGCGGCGACAGGCAAATCTTCTGCTTCGAGCACAGGGCCTTGCTCGATGTGAATCTCCAGAAAGGCCGCCGCATCAGCGTCCATTGCGGCTTCGCCGATCTTGCCAGGGTCGAGTCCGAAGCTGCGCATTGCCGCTTCCATCGAAATGCATTCAGCGTCCGTTAGCTTGAGCAGAGTGTTGTCGAAACGCCCCGCGACCGCACGGCTGCCCAGGAATGGAGAGCCATAGCGCACGCCTTCCTCTTCCGAAAACGCAATGACCTCGATGGCCAGCGGCAACGCAAGTTCCTGCGCGATTTCGACACATTCAAGCGCCAGTGCTACGCCGAGCACGCCATCGAAGGCGCCTGCGTTGGGCACAGTATCGATGTGCGAACCGATCAGCAGCCGTTTGCCGCCCGGACTTGCCGGCTGCCAAAGCCCGCGCAGGTTGCCGGCCGCATCTATCTGAATGGTCATTCCGAGAGCTTCCATGCGTGCGCGAAGATGGGCATGAACCCGATGCATGGGCGGAGTGAGGAATCCCCGCGTAATACGGCCCGGCTCTTCGCTCATGGCGGCTATGTGCCGGCATTCCGCAATGGCTCTGCGTGCGCGGTCTTTCATCGGCGCACCTGCTCTTTGCCGCGGGGCTGGCCTACGAAGCTGTCCGCGGAAAAGACCTGTTCTCCGCGCAGCCATGTCTGCACGACGCGCCCATGTAATTCCGCGCCGAGATACGGCGAGAGTTTGTGGCGAAAGTACAGATGCTCAGGCGCAACTGTCCAAACCGCGTTGGGATCGAAGACAGCAAAGTCGGCGTCTGCACCTGGGGCGAGTACGCCTTTTCTTCCGGTGAGGCCAGCCAGGCGCGCAGGCCCCGCGGACATCCATTTGGCGACGCGCTCCATTCCGGCGGCCGGACTAAACCCACGGCGCTCAAGCGCAGTCCACATCACCGGGAGCGCCAGGCCGAGACTGGAGATGCCGCCCCAGGCTTGATCCCATCGGCCTTCTTCGCGACGCTTCATTGCTGGCGGACATGGTGAGTGGTCGGTGGTCACCATGTCGATCAATCCTTCTTCGAGCGCGGCCCACAGCGCATCGCGGTTGGCTTTGCTGCGAATTGGCGGGGCGCATTTGAACTCCGTTGCGCCGTCGGGAATCTCTTCGGCGGCGAAACAGAGATAGTGGATACAGGTCTCTACGGTGATTCCAAGTTCTATGCCACGCGCTAGCCGCAGTATCGAAAGAGCCTCGGCGCTTGAGAGATGCACGACGTGAAGTGGCGTCTTAAATTTGGTAGCGAGGCGCATGAGGATGTAAATCGCGTCGATCTCCGCATTCTCGGGCCGCGACGCCAAATAAGTCGAGTACTTATGCCAATCCGCATCCACGGCGTTGATTGTCTTCGTTGCGGCGACAACAGGGCCTCCAACCTCGGCATGGGCGAGGAGTGGTAATCCCGCTCCTTCCAGTTTGGCGAGCGCTAACTTCAATCCGATTTCGTCTACCCAGGCAAAGCCGTCAATGCCGGAGTCAATCATGAAGCATTTGAAGCCGGGAATGCCCGAAGCCGCGAGGGCTGGCAGTGCTTCGGAATTATCACCGACTACTCCGCCCCAGGCTGCCCAGTCGACCCAGCATTTGCCTTGAGCCGCGGCGCGTTTGGCTTCCAATGCCGCGACGTCCGTGGTCTCGGGCACGCAGTTCAGCGGCATATCTACCAGCGTCGTCACGCCTCCGGAAGCAGCCGCCTGCGTGGCTGTCCAGAAGCCTTCCCACTCCGTGCGGCCCGGCTCGTTGATGTGGACGTGCGAGTCGACCAGGCCAGGCAGCAGGACTGCATCGCCAAAGTCATGCATGGTTGCGGCGGCGGCCACATCGTCCCAACTCTGGACGTGAGCGATCCGCTCGCCCTCCACCAGCAGCGCGGCGGGACGGAGCCCTTCGGCGGTCAACACGCGGGTCGATCGGAAAACCTGTGACATACTGTCTTTACTTTGACCTCTCAGGGAGGCAGTAAGCAAGTTGCACCCAACCAACCCACCCAATCCGGAGTTCCTGCGCCGCGCCATTGTGCTTGCCATTCAGAATGTCGACATCGGCGGCGGAGGCCCATTTGCGGCGGTCGTCGTGCGCGACGGCAAGATCGTCGGCGAGGGCGCGAACACGGTTACCACCGGCAACGATCCAACAGCCCATGGCGAGGTCAATGCCATTCGCGCGGCGTGCAAGGCGCTGGGCACTTTCTCGCTGGCCGGCTGCGAGCTTTACACCAGTTGCGAGCCGTGCCCCATGTGCCTGGCTGCTTCGTATTGGGCGCGGCTTGATGCCATTTATTACGGAGCCAGCGCAGCCGATGCGGCTCGTGCCGGTTTTGACGATGCATTTCTGTATGAGGAATTTCGCAAAGACCAGGCAGCGCGTGCGCTGCCGGCTACGCAGTTGCTCGGTAATGAAGCCTGGGCCGCGTTTGCCGCATGGATCGATTCGAACAGCAAAATTGTTTACTAGTACAAAGAACGTTGGATTGGTAGTCTCCCAGGTCTCAAACGCGAGATCCCGTTCGACCTTGCTCAAGGCAGGCTTTCGACTTCGCTGAAGTACGCTCCGCTCCTCATGAACAAAGCTAGTTGAGCGCTGAGGTTTCCCGCCCTTGCGACAGAAAAAAGTCGCAAGAACGGGGCACGGGGCTATTGTGGCGAATCGTGCGTGGGGTTCATTGCAGACGTAACTCGCTGACAGCGAGTCGGACTGCCCCCTATGGACAAGGCTGGTTGAGCGCTGAGGTTTCCCGCCCCTTCGACAGGCTCAGGGCAGGCTCTTGCGACAGAAAAAAGTCCGACCTGAGGGTACCCCGACGGGGCACGGAGCTATTGTTGGGAATCGTGCACGGGGTTCATTGCAACCTTAACTCGCTGGAAGCGGGTCACAGCCTCTCAGCGATGGCAGGCCATTCGCTGATTGGAACTATAGACTCAGGACACTATGAAGGGTCTTTCTGGCGGGTGGCTTTTACTGCCGACAGGATTCCGATGCCAAGCAGTACCAGCGCGCCCGCGGTAATCCATTGAGTAGGGATATGCATCAGGTGCGCGGCATAGATGAGTCCGCAGATAACAATTGCATAACCGGCAGCGTAGATTCCGAACGACATTGGGTCTCCTCTTGGCGCAAATAGCTTCGACTGGCCCGATGGGCTCTGGACCTGAAGCGCGGCCGGCTCATTGCCGATTACAGAAACTTGGCTCGCCTGGCGGCTCGGGCTTTGCTCGGCGGAGGATCGAGAAGAAGCGGCCTGGATGCGTTCTGCTCCGGGAGTTGATCGTGCAAGACCACATTGAGCAGCCGTTTATTCACACGGATGTGTCCGTTGTATTCGAGGTACCCAAGCTTCCTGAAGCGGTTCATGAAGAAGCTGACGCGCGACCGGGTGGTACCGATCATCTCAGCCAGAGTCTCCTGCGTGACCGGTGGAATCTGCGTATCCGGCTCGCCCGGCTGGCCAAAATCCGCCATCAACAGGAGGATCCGGGCCAGACGCCTTTCGCTGGAGTTGAACAATTGATCGATCAGGTCCGCCTGCGTCCGTATGCCGCGAAGAAGCATGAAGTTCAAGAAGAATGTCGAGAAGAGGTGTTCATCGTGCAGAACGTGCAGCATTTGTTCGCGCGAGATTTTGAGCGCCACGCATGCAACAATGGCAGAGGCTGTGGCAGTACGAATTCCCGCGGGCGCAGTGAGGCATTCTTCGCCGAGAAAGTCATTGGCGGCAAGCAGCGTGACGGTGGCCTCTTTGCCCTTTTTGGAGACAACAGTGAGCTTTGCCCGGCCTGACTGGATGTAGAAGATCGAGTCGGCCTGGCCACCCTGCAGGAAAAAGTGCTGTTTTGCCTTCAGGCGGACGATCTTGCGCCCTTCTCCTTCGGCTCCAAGATAGCCGTCAACACTAAAAGCCTCATTTTTTCTTGCATCCATTTGGACGGCCTCCCTTGAATACGCTTCCAGCGCCGACGATCTCTGTGAGCGTGTGCCCGCTGGAGGCTGGCATTCCTTGACAGGGTGCCCGATCATCTCACGTCATTAAAGCATGGCAGGTCGAGATTCAGTATGCTGAGCGGTTTGGCTCACTTCCCCGCGTCGTCGGAGTTGTGGATGTAACACTCATGGATTGCGTCCAGCGGCGCATTGGGCCATTTGGACTGGATCAGGTCGTTCTCGCTCAGCTCATGCAACCCGAAGTCGATGGTTCCGTCCGCCTTCACCGTCCCCTGCAGAAACCCGTAGATATTGGTCTTGGAAGTCTTGTCGGCATCCTTGGGAAGCTGGTAGCGATGGGCTCCGGCGCTGCCGATGATGATGCCTGGCACCACGTTGCTGCTGTGCTGCTTCCAGTAGGGCGTGTTGAATATGTTGGGCGAGTAATAGTGCGAGTGGCTGCCAAGAATGTAAACATGCTTTCCCGCCGCCTGGGCGTCGAACAGCCAGGTGTAGACCAGCTCCCCGGTGCGGATGCCCAGGTCCCAGTCGTCCATGCCGTGATCCGAGCTAGTGGAGTGGGGCAACGCTTCATGCATGCCGGCGACAATGGTGCGGATGCCTGAGTTGGGGGCAAGATCGCGGTCCAGCACAGAGCGCAGCCAGCGCAACTGAGCGTCGGAAAACTCGTCGCGGCTGGCGTTGTCCAGGGTGATGAAGTCAACGCCGCCGCGGGTCCAGTGGTACCAGGGCTGCACGTCGCCGTTGTCGCCCTCGGCCTTGCGTTGCGCCGCAATCTCAGGACGATTCAGCAGGCTGGAGAACCTGGCGAGGTAGCCTTCACGAGTCATGGGCTTGTTGTTTTCGTGATTGCCCCGCCCCAGAAATACCGGGATCGAACCGAACGAGGCGATCTGGTGCTCGAGAAAGTCGTCCCAGGCGCGCTGCAGATACTCGGGCTTGGCGAGTTGGCTTCCTGCCGGCTGCATGGCCAGCATGTCCTGGTCGGGCGAGGAGATCCAGCGAAAATCACCCAGATGCCAGTAGAATGCATCGCTTTCCGCTTTGACTTTGGCGGCAATGGCGGGCATGACAAAATCGCCGCAGTTGCGGCTGTCGCCGCTGACAGCGAAGGTCCATGAGGAGGCTGGGGTTTGGGCGAGGGCAAAGGCTGGAGAGAGCGCGGCGATTGCGAGCAGGGATAGGGAAGGAAGGGGCCTGAACATTTATTCAGCATAGCTTGGCTTGTTCTAAGGAATGTGAATAAGAATTCGTCCCGGCTCTCCGGGACGGGGGCTGTGCCAGGCCGCAGACCCAGGGTTTTCGTCCGCTGCGGAGGACTTGACCCTGGGCTATTATCGGATTCTCCCTGACGGGAGATATTGGGGTGTTACAGCCTCAAGCAGCTGAGAAACGGGACGCTAGAGGGCCGCTCTTGATTCGGCGCCGCGGGTTAGACGGGTGCCGGGATTTATCAAGAAGGCTATGGGAGCGGCAACAAAGGCCAGAACAAGCCGAGGCATCCTGCGGAAATCGTCGAGGAGCGAGCGGCCGTTGCGGCCTGTCAGGAAGGCGCCGCGCCGCATCACATGCAGGTGAAAGAGCGCGGAAACAACAGCAAATATGCAGACCGCCAAGGTGGCTTTTCCAGGTACGGCAGCCCCTGCGGCGCGGTGGGTAAGCCAATCGAGGGCCTGCGCCAGCAACGGAACGCCAATGGCGATGGTCAAATTGCCCAGGATACGGGAGCGAAATCCCAGGGCTCTTTGCTGCAAGCCGGCATAAAGTCCGGCAGTCAAGGTCACATAGACAATCTCGACCAGCACGATCGGGAATCCGCCGCCGGACCTGGTACGCGCAAGGGCCGCCAGATAGACAATGGAGCGCGCGGTTGCGCTCAAGAGAGCGCACTTCCAGTTCCAACAGGCGAGTGCCCGCGCCAAAAAGGGACAACAGCCGCGAAGGTTCATGTCCCGATGCTGCAGAAACGTTGCGAATGCCGCATCAAGGCAGGGTTACAAACCGGTTGAGATTACCCGCGTACCGTAATCAGGGAGATTCCACCCCAGCCCGTGATTCGGGTCACGGTAGCCTGGCTCCAACCCCGGTAGCCTCATTTGTGAGGGGCGCAGCAGACAGCGGTCCCAAGCGAATTGCGAGGAGATCTTTATGGCTTATGTAGTGACCGATGCCTGTACGAAGGACTTTGTTTGCGTTGCGGAGTGTGCAACCGCCGCCATTGCGCCCACGGTGGGGGACCCCGCCGCCGGAACCGTCTCCCAGGTCTTCATTAACCCGGACGAGTGCATCGACTGCGGCAACTGCGCCAGCATTTGCGCGCAGAATGCCATTTTCTCAATCGACGACCTGCCGGCTGAAAAAGCTGAATTCGCCGAGAAGAACAGAGCCTATTTCAACTAGTACGATGACCGCTTGGATTGGTAGTCTCCCAGGTCTCAAAAGCGGACCCTGGGGCACCCAGATTTGTGGGCCAGATTACGAAATTACCTGGTCTCGGTGCTAGTTCACCTGCGAATCCGGCTTTGAAGCAGGCTTGGGCGCCGCTGTATCCGGGGGCGTAACCGGCGTCAGTACCCCCGGCGGAACGATTGGCGGTGTGATCGGCAGAGTCAACGCTTGCACCGTCGTTGGGTCGTCGCGTAGCCGCAGAGACAGCGTTCCATTTGTTGGATGGGGCACGTTAAGTTGCGTTCCAGTAAAGTCCGGCGGCACATCGGTGGCGTTGCTGAAGTCCGGCGTCGCCGCGATGGATGAGGCCAGGAAAAGATTTGTCCCCGTCAGTACGCAGGGCTTGCTGACCCCGCGCGTGCAGCGCAGCTCTTTGAATGCAGGCAGCCGCACCAGGGTCCCCAACGTTATCCAATCCCCAGGAACCCCTTCTGCCGACATGACACGCACCGCGACTGGTCCAAAGGCTGAGAGGCCAAACCGGGTCAGCGGCGCCAGGGAGCCCATCGCGGTCTTCGTGTCTTCAAGGATCAGGCTTCCGTCGGACAGAGACAAGACAGTCTGGAAGCTGCCGTCCACCGCGGCCAGTTCCACCTTCTCATTGCGGGAAAAGTTCACCGGCACGCGAGACTTGAGAAAGAACACCAGGCGTCCATCCACGGGCAGGTCGTTTGGGCTGCCGAGGTGCACCGGCGAGGGCGCTGCGGAAGCCTCCTCCTGCACGCCCTTATTGAGCAGGACCACCTGTGGACGCGGGGACACAACGGTCACGGGGACCTTCAGTTTTCGGCCATCCTTCAATTGCACTTTTGCCTCATAGGGCTTTCCGGCTTGCAGGCCGGTCGTCTGAGCGTCGGTGCTCATCGCCAACTGGTCGAAATCCTGCACCCGGCTCAACCCGGCCGGGCTCAGCTCGATCCCTTGCAGTTCGGCTTTGGCCACTTCGTCCAGCCGATTCCCTTGCAGCACCGCAGTCTGGTCTCCAGCGCTCAACGTCAGGCGGTCAAGCGAAGCGGCTTCGGCATAGGCTGTCAACGGCAGCTTTTCCGGCTTGTCCAGCCCAAATTGGTAGATCTGCAGGGTCACCGGCCCGGGTGCCGCGTCGTTCATGGGCACAGTTACTTCGAGCGAGTCCGGCTTGGGCGATTTCCATTCAAGCTTCAGTGGGTTGTCGTTCACCAGTTGCTCAACCCGGTCAACGCAGATGGTGTTGTCGTCCTCCAGATGCAGAGTATCCTCGCGGCCCACCACCAGGGCGGACTGTTCGCCCTGAGCGACCGACCACCTACCCGTTTGAGCCACATGGAGGTGAAAGCGCGGGCCCTCCCAGTCGTCAAAGCCCCACTTGCCGCGCAACACTGCGATCAAATCGCCCTGTGCAAGCTGGGGCACCGGATCGACCGGCACCAGCCCACCCGCTGAGGGGTCGGCCTTCACCGCCAGCTCGATGGGGGAGCCGTTCGTGTCCATCTGGGCCTCAATGTGCAGCTTCAAGGAGCTGGCCAACTGGGTTGAGAAGACGACAGGGGCTCCCTCGGCGGGCAACACCAGGCCAGGTTTGAGTGCGCAGAATTTCTCCCCTGGGTTGATCGGATGCAGCGGCGGAGGCTTGGCCGCCCCAATCGGCGGTAGCGCCACCACCACCACCGATTTTGGATCGCGAAACGAGGGCGGCACGTTCAGCCTCAGATTGAGCGTATCCTTCGTCGGCAGCGCCAGCGCCGGGATATATTGAAAATGCGCCGTATGCAGGGAGGCCAGAATCCTCGCCGTATCCACAATTGCGCCCACATAAGGACTGAATGTGCCCCCACCGGCCAGCGTCGAATAGCTGAGCTGGTTCATCAGATCCCCGGTTGCTCCGTTGGCCAGTTGCACCACCATCGATTGGTTGTTGGCGTCGTCGAGGACCAGCCCATCCGTGTGCTCAACCAGGCATGGAGCCTGTTGATCGCTTGGCTTGTCGAAGCATTCCTTGTCGAGTTTGATGCCCAGGCTTCGCGCTGCTTTCGCCGCGCGATCCTTGAGCAAGGCGGGATCGGATTGAGAGGTTTCCTTCACCTCGGCCAGATACGCTTCTAGCCGCATACGGTCCAGACTGGCGGCTTGCAGATCCTGGGTGGCGCGGACAAATGCGCCCGGCCGCCCGCGAACGGCAGCGCGCAAAGTGCTGAAATCCCCGCCCGTCTCCGGCGCCAGAAAGATCAGCGCCTGCTGCGCTTCCGCTGGAACTGTGACAAACACTCCCTCTTCCCGCGCCTGCTTGCTCCAGGTCTCAACGCGTGTAAACCAGTTAGGAGGCGGCGGATTGGTTGCACCGCGCAGGAATGCGACGATGAGAACATAATGGGCGGATTGGCTTTGCGGCAGATCGGGATGAACCCAGAGCCTGTCGCCGGGAAGAAGGCTGGGAACCTCGCTAATGGGCAGCGTGATCTCCCCGCGTTTCACATGCACGTCCACCTTTGGACCCGAAAGATCGAAGGCTGGACCATCGGCGTGCAGTCCGGTCGATACCAAAAAACAGAGGAACAGAAGCTGCAGGAAACAACGCATACCTTCTATTGTACGAAGTCCAGCTCCCTGAAAAAGAACGACGGCACCGCAACTCTTTCCTGGCATCGGGGTTGCCTGCGAGTCATTAAGTGCATGGATTGTTTGTCGATGTCACGCGAAACTCCGGAAAATCGAGTACACTGTGCATGAATAACTTTGAGCCGACGGATTAGCCTAAAGTGTTTCTCGAATCTTGTAAGATAAGAAGGACAAGTGAAAGATGGCTCCTATTTGTAAATGAGCCAATGAATTGCCAACGAAATCCTTACCGCATTGCAAAGAAACACTTGAAAGATATGTCCACTCTATTTCCCGTTGGATAACCCATTTCGTTGATTTGAATCTGTTCTTCCTTTGACGGCGAAGACTTAGAAACCAGGATGCTCTCTTCCGCCCGCTGTGCGTCACACTACCAGACTTCGGAATATGACCATGAGGCCACCGGAGCGGTGTTTCGCAGGCAGGCTGGAAGGCGCGGCATACGGAGAAGACAATATGAAATCGATAAGAGCTGCCCAAAGCAGCGTAGAAGTGAGCAACCTCAGCATTCCTGATGCCGAGGAGATTATTGAGGAAGTCCTGAACGACCTTGGAGTTTCAACGGACCCTGGCCTGGCGCGGGCCCTGCACTTCCTGGCTCCCCCCGGATACCAGGCTATCGTCGAGTTATGTAGTGAGAACGGCCGCAGCAAGCGACGCAACGCCTCCGCGGAAACCTGGTCGCCGGAGGAGGACGAAGTTCGCATCTACTTCGAACGCACCGACGATTCCGAGCCGGCTCCGCGCGCAGTTCGCTCTCCGCGGGCGGAACTTGACCCAGGCTATGAAGGCGAAGAAGATGACAGCCAGGAAGCTCAGATTCCCGCCGACCTCGACGCCCGGGTGAAAGAACTGTGCGCGGCGCTGGCCGAGGCCGAGCGTGGCGGACACGCCTTCATCGCTCTCAAGTGGTTCCGCGACTCGTTTCTGCCGCGGAAGGCATTTCGCTGGAATCAGCACCCAGAGTCGCGCCAAGCCGTACTTGCCGAGGCCATTCAGCGCGGCGTAGTGCTCACCAGCAAGATTGCCAATCCCAAGACTCCCGCCTACCCCACCACCACCATCCGCCTCAATCGCGCCGAGGCCGGGATGCCTGAGGAGGCGCAGCGCTTCCATCCCGTCGCGGTCCACGGCGACTCCATTGCCGCGGCCATTGAAGAGGAACGGGGGAATATGTGAGCTGCTACTTTCTCGAGTCCACGGCCTTCGCCAAACTGTTCGTCCAGGAGCAGGGGACGGATGCGCTCATCCGGCTGATGGAGGCCGTCGAGGATAACCGCAAGCTCATCTCCGCCTCTACGCCGCTGGAAGTCTACGCGGCCATCCGCCGCCGTGAGCGGACCGGCGGCATTTCAGCCGAGGATGCGGCAGCGGCGCTCGATATTCTCCGCCTTGAAGCCGCGCGCATGGTGCAGGAGCCTCTGAACCCGGCCGTTCTCGAGGCTGCCCGCCAGCTTCTTGACCGCACCACGCTTCGCTGGCCCGACACTCTGCAACTGGCCGCTGCTCTTGTAGCCCGCGACATGTTTCAGAACACCGAGATCATCTTCGTCTCCGCGTCACCGCAGTTGCTTGAAGCCGCCAAGTCCGAGGGCTTCCACACCCTGGACCCCGCGAAGGAAGCAGTGCCGGCAGTGCAAGCAGTCATTCAAGCGGAATCGTCCGCGATGGAAAAGTCTTCGCTTTGAATGGCCCTGCCTTTCTTTACAATCCGCGGAAAAACCGATTCGGGCGTAGACCGGGGATTTATCCCCGGCATAAAGCCAATTAAATCAACGTAGGCTTCAGCCCCTGCGGAACGCGCTCGTCATTTTCATCCAGAATCCCGGGTTTTTCCGCAGCCTGTTTAGCCTCAGCGGAATGTTTTCAGGCCCATGGCCACCGCTTACGCTTGCAACATCTACCTCACTTGCGATCTGCGCGAAGCTTCCAGATTCCGAAGCAAATGCTTGCAGCCAGCACAGCAAAAAAGACCGAAAGCAGCGGTGTGGACCACTCCTCAAGCTCCATTGACCATAGCCGCACCACTCCTCGGCCATAAGCAACACCGAGCCAGGCAATAAGCCCATAGCGGAGGGTGCGCGCCGCGCCAAATGCGATCATGAATCGGTTACGCGAGACGCCGAGCGCACCGGAGGCAAGAATGAACGGCGCCAGCGGAATGGGCGGCGGCAGCACCGCGGGCAGAAAGACGGCGAGGATTGGCCGCCGCTGAACCCACGAGACGACGCGTGCGCGGAGCCGTGCCGAAACATGCTTGCGCAAGGCGATCTCTCCACCTTTCCGGCCGATGTGCCAGGAGAGAGTTCCGCCCAGGACGCTGCCCGCGATTGCGCACGGCGCCAGCAGCCATGGGTCGCCGTTGTGCGAAACCAGCCACAGCAGCAACAGATCGGTGCTGCCGGGAATAGGGAGCGGAATTGGCGACGAATCGACGATCGATACGGCGAAGAGGCCAAGTGGGCCAAGCTGCGCGAGCCAGTGCGGCACCGTCAATTGGTGCGAATGCGCGGCGGCAGCGGAAGGCGTTGGGGCAAGTAAGCTCACACTGGTTTGATGCTTCAATGGAGTGGAAAGCCGACCTCGCAAGGGAAGTTCACGAGCGAGTGTTCAGGCCTCAGGCCGCTTTTCGTAAGCTGAAAATCAAACATTCCGGAGGGAGCAGGGGGTAACCTCGTGAAGATAGCGAGCTTTCGCGGCTTTTAGAAACTGTGGGAAAACTCGGGGGGGGGGATGACATTGAAGGAAAGCGTTCCGCAGGGGCTAAAGCCCACTTTATTTTCAGCTATTCTCGGCACGACTGAAGTCGTACCCTACAAGGAAACAAGGTCATAAGTTGTTGAAAATGCGTAAGGGTGTCAAGGTTCGTGGCGTCCCACCCTTGCGACCAAATGCACGTCGCAAGGATGGGGCACCCAGAGTTTCATGTCCCTCGTGGGTCGGTTACGCCGGTGGAAGACTGTTACAAAGCTCCCGCGAATCCCGGCGGAACCGAGTTTTCCCGCCCCTGTAAAGCCCAGTCACTTGTGGATACTGATGTATGGGCTGAAGCCCGTACCCTTCACGCAAAACGAAGTTCTTAGACAGGCTCGAACGCCGTGTGGCAACGGGGATATAAGCTAAGGGCAGAAGATGAATCCTCTCCCCCACAAGCCACCGGCGCGCGGTATGGAGGCTTTTGGCTTCCGCGACTTCAGGCGGTACCAGTTGGCGCGCGTAACGGCCATCCTGGGAGCCGAGGCGCAGTCGGTGGCCGTGGCCTGGCAGGTGTATTCCATCACCCACCGCGCCCTCGACCTGGGGTACACAGGCCTTGCGTTGTTCTTGCCGGGGTTGGTATTTCTGCTGCCGGCAGGACACGTTGCAGACCGTTTCGACCGACGACAGGTGATCCTGGTTTGCTACGGTCTCCAGGTGTTTTGCACCACGGCCCTGCTCTTCCTGACGCGGGCCGGCCTGCACAGCGTTTACCCGATTTATGCCGTGCTGTTCTTTGTTGGAACGGCGCGGGCCTTCTCCGGTCCGGCCAGTTCGGCGCTCATTCCCCACCTGGTTCCGGAAGCACACTTCGTGAATGCGGTCACCTGGGGCGGGGCCATCTGGCAGTTCTCAAACATCACGGGGCCGGCGCTGGGTGGTCTGCTGTTTACCCTGCCATTAACGCACTTTGTACACGACACTTCGCTCGAAGGGGCGGGGATTGTGTATGTGTTTACCCTGGGCACGCTGGGGTGGTTTCTGGTGCTGGTGGCCAGCCTCCATGTGCGCCCAGGGCGCATGGAACATAAGGCTGCGTCCTTGCAGGTAGTGATGGCCGGCTTCCAGTACATGCTGCGTTCGTCGCTGCTGCTGGGGGCGTGCTCCCTGGATTTGTTTGTGGTGTTACTGGGCGGGGCCACGGCGCTGATGCCGATCTTTGCCCACGACATTCTGCACCAAGGTCCCCGCGGGCTTGGACTGCTGCGAGCTGCGCCGGCGGCCGGAGCATTGACCATGAGCCTGCTGATGGCGCGCTTCCCATTCCGGCGGCGTGCAGGGCTGCGGCTATTTGTCTGCGTGGCTATCTTCGGTGCGGGGACGGTAGTCTTCGGGCTCTCGCGCAACTTGTGGCTGTCTCTGGCCGCGCTGGCTGTGGCTGGCGCGGCCGACACCGTCAGCGTAATCATTCGCGGATCGCTGCTGCAACTTGGCACGCCGCCGGAGATGCGCGGAAGGGTAAGCGCCGTGAACTCGCTTTTCATCGGCGCATCCAACGAACTGGGTGAGTTTGAGAGCGGGCTCACTGCGCAATGGTGGGGCGCGGTGCGGGCTACTCTGGTGGGCGGCGTGGGCGCGTTGGTGGTTGCGGGCTTGTGGGCCACGCTGTTTCCTGGCCTGCGGAATGCAGACGAGCTGACCTCGGAAGCACTGCGGTCTGGGACCCCTGGAACAGCTCCGCTAACCAATGCGCCAACTAGCTAGTGTCCTGCCTATGAAGTTCGCATTTGTTCGGCGTGGATGCTCGGGTCATGGCTCCCGAAAAGGATGACAGGCCATTTGTTGATAGGAACTTTGGACTCAGGTCACGAGAATCTAAAACCACTTGCGAAGCAAGACACACCTTACCGCGCGTAGGCATCTTATCGAATGTACGAAATGGAGAAACGGTGAAGACTTGGCAGAAGGCCCTGATTCCAACCCTGATTGTGTTGATTATTGGCGGGTTTTACCTTCTTTCTGTGTGGAAACAACGCCAGAATCCAGGAGTCATCCCGCAGAACGACGCCAGCCAGACCCTGAGCAAAGACGACCTGGCGGTGGTTCGCGCCTTTTTCCCGCAGCATTTTGAAGACTTGCAGCGGCTGGAGGGCACCCGCGTCTGGATGAAGAGCGGCTACACCATGCCTTACTTCCCTTACGAAAAAGGGAAGGTGGAGTTCGATAAGAGAGTCGGCCTCCTTCTCCCCGCACAAGCGCTGGACGTGAAGAAAATTGTGAAGGCCGCTGTGCCGGCGGATGTGGACGACGCCCTGGAGCATGGCACCCGACAGGTGTTCGCCGTGTTTGAGTTACCTGGGAATGCGGGCCAGTTTGCCACGCCGATCGAAGCAATACAAGGCAGCGAGGAGGCTTACTTCACCGACCTGCTGTTCTTCTACGACGATCCGCGCACCATCTACGACCACTGGCCAAAAGGCGTTTGGGCAGCGGTCGATGCCCACCAAGTGACGCAGGGAATGAGCGAGCTGGAGACACGCATGGCCATCGGCATGAAGATGCACCCGGACGGCCAAATGGAAGGCGACCGCACAGTGACCTACGACCAGGACGGAAAGCACTGGACAATAACGTATGTAAAGAACCGCGCCACGCTCATCAAGTACGAGTAGGTGAGCTGGATTCAAGGGCTGGAACTAGACCGACACAAAAAGGAATCGGGTGGCTGCCCAGCGAGGAGGGCGGCCACCCGATAATCGAACCTAGAAGACCAGTTCAGGAACTAATTCAGGAGTGATTCAAGAGTATCGTTAGGCCAGACGCGTGTCTTGAGTCATTGGGGTGAGACTGGACTCCATCAATGGATGGAGAGTGGCCTCGGTCTTTGTGCGGTACTCTGGATGCATTGACCTGCAGCTCTTGCACGTCTCATCGACCGGACAGGTGCGCCTTTTGTGCGGGCTAGACTCTGTTCGACGCATGCTCCACCCACATCTGTGGCCCAAAATCGCGCCAATTCGAACGTTGCAGAGGGCGGAGCCGGAGAACGGCTGGCGGAACCGATTCCGTTCTCTGCTTCTTTCAGAAGCGTCGTGGTTGCCGCTTCGATGCTGTTTTGTTTTGCGGCGATAGGGAGGTCGTTGGAGCCTTCGACCCCGCTGGCCAGCTATGGACGACAGGCGTGGGGCATGGAGAACGGGCTTCCGCAGAATACCGTGCAGGCACTGGTGCAGACGAAAGATGGATTCGTCTGGCTGGGAACCGAGGTCGGGCTGGCTCGATTCGACGGGAACAGCTTCCAGGTCTTCGATAAGAACTCAACGCCCGCGCTGCCGGGGAATGATGTACGGTGTTTGCTGGCCGCGAAGGATGGAACGCTTTGGGTTGGGACAAGCGAGGGTCTGGCGCGATGGAAGGATGGGGCAGTGAAGGAATTCGCCGTTGCGGATGGGTTGCCCTCGAACATCATTCGCTCTGTGCGTGAGGATCAGCAGCGGGGCGTCATTGTCTCCACTGAGAGTGGAGAGGTTGGCGTTCAAGAATCCAAGATTGTCCCGATTTTGTACGATATGCTGCAAGGGCCGGCTGTGTTCTACGAAGTTACACTTGCCGACAAGACTCATCTACTTGTGAACAAGAGTGAGATAGAGGTAAGCCAGAACGGACGCAGCCAACGGTGGACGGTTGGTAAAGAACTGCCCGGCACTCGCATCCAGGCGGCTTTTGGCGATCGCGAAGGCGGCCTTTGGATTGGGACCAATGGCGGGCTGGCGCGCTGGTTGAATGGAAAGGTGCAACGCCTTCCCATAACCGATCCGCTTGCATCCGCCTCGATCCTCACGCTGATGGAAGACAGCGAAGGCAACATCTGGGCCGGCACTGAGGCCGATGGCCTGCACATCCTGCGCGATCAGCGCTTCCGCACCATCGGCGCGCGCGAGGGGCTGACTTCCGATCAGACGACAACAGTGGTGGAAGGCGCGGCGGGAAAGCTGTGGGTAGGAACCAGCGGAGGTGGCCTCAATGCACTGCCGCGCAACGGCAGCGACGCAGGCGCCGCTAAAGCATATTCGGTGCGCGACGTGCTTTTGAGCGACGTAATTCTGTCTCTGGCTGCTGCTCCGAACGGCGATCTATGGATAGGCACGCCGGACGGACTGAACCGCATCCGCGGAAGCGCGGTCGACTCGTTTACTTCTGCCGATGGACTGCCCGACGACTTTATCAGATCTCTGCTGGTTGACGGGGATGGGTCGCTCTGGATTGGCACGCGCCGCGGACTGACCCACTGGACCGGACTCCAAGAAAGTGCGAATGTTTCCAACGCGAAGATGGAGACCTTTACCCATGCCAACGGGTTGGGCAGCGACCTTGTAGGCGCAATGGCTCGTGACGCCAAGGGTGATTTATGGGTAGCCACTTTTGCCGGCCTGTCGCGCCTGCATGGTGGCAAGATTGAAAACTTCACCACCACGAATGGGCTCTCGAGCAACGTAGTTACAGCGCTGCTGGCGCGTACCGATGGAACGCTGCTGATTGGGACGCAGGACCACGGCTGGAACCTGTGGGATGGAAAGCGGTTTACGGCGGCGACAGACAACGGACTGGGCCAGACCACCATTCACGCGATTCTGGACGACGGCGGCGGCCACTTGTGGTTTGCGACTGGAAATGGGATTGCCCGTTGCGATTGCAATGCGATGAGCGGCAAGGCCGATTGCTCGCATTGGATCGAGTTCGGGGCAGCGGACGGGTTGCGCAGCCGCGAGACAGCCACCAACAGCCATCCATCAGCATGGCGATCGCGCGATGGGCACTTGTGGTTTGCCACTCCCAAGGGGCTGGTGGAGGTTGATCCGGCGCACTTCGCGGTGAATGCAGTGCCGCCTGGCGTGGCGCTGGAGCGGTTTGCCATCGACGACATCCCACAGGCATTGCATGGACCAGCCTCTTCCGTGCAAATTCCCGCTGGGCATGTGCATTTCGAATTCGACTACGCGGGCTTGAGCTTTGTGGCGCCGCAGAAAGTGCGTTACCGGTACATGCTTGAGGGCTTCGACCACGGATGGACAGAGGCTGGGGCGCGCCGAACAGCTTACTACACCGCCATTCCTGCGGGGAGCTACACATTCCGCGTGCAGGCGTCTAACAACGACGGAGTTTGGAACACGGAGGGCGCGGCACTCACATTCGTGCTGCGGCCTCATTTCTATCAGACGTTGTGGTTTTATGCGCTGTTGATTCTCGCGGGTGTGGGCCTGATCGTACTGGTGCAGCGCCAACGGCTTGCGCGGGCTGAACGCGAATTCAACGCTGTTCTCGGTGAGCGCAACCGCATTGCACGCGAGATTCACGACACGCTGGCGCAGGGCTACGTGGGGATTTCCGTGCAACTGGAGGTGCTGGCTGAGCTGCTGCGCATGAGCAAGGTGGACGACGCCGCGAAGCATCTGGACCAGACGCGCGGATATGTGCGCGAAGGGCTTGCCGATGCGAGGCAGTCGATCTGGGCGCTGCGTTCGCAGGACTCGGGCGAGACGACACTTCCAGTGAGGTTGCGCCGCATGGTGGAGAGCGCGGGCGGCGGTGAGCTGGAGGCACGCTTCAGCATCTTTGGCGCGTACCGGCCTCTGCCGCCGGGAACGGAGCGCGAGATCCTGCGCATGGCTCAGGAAGCCATCCACAATGTGAAGAAGCACGCGGGAGCAAAACACCTGAGTGTGCAACTGGAATATGGGCCTCAAGAGATCGCGCTTGAAGTGCGGGACGATGGACAGGGATTTGCGACAGACTCGACCCCAGCGCCGGGTCACTATGGGTTGACTGGAATGCGCGAGCGCGCGGCAACGATCGGCGGGACGCTGGAAGTAACCAGCGAGCCAGGCGGCGGGACGGTTGTGCGGCTGCGTGCCGCGGTGCGGAGAGAAGTGCAGAGTGTTTGAGTTTTGCTGTTGTGGGATGCGAGCGCAGGCGAAGGAGGAATGGTGGCAAAGGAATCGATTCGCGTACTGGTTGTTGAGGATCACCACGTAGTGCGGCAGGGCCTGGTGGCGTTGCTGAATGTGGTGGAAGGCCTGGAAGTTGTGGGCGAGGCCGCGGATGGCGTGGAAGCGATCACGCAGTTCCGGAAGCACCAACCGGATGTGACGCTGATGGACCTGCGGCTCCCGCGCATGGGCGGAGTGGACGTTATCCAGCGCCTCAGGATGGAAACGCCGGGGGCGCGGTTCATTGTGCTCACGACCTACGACGGCGACGAGGACATCTATCGCGCGCTGCAGGCGGGGGCGCGCGCTTACCTGCTGAAGGGCATGACAAGCGAGGAGCTGATTACAACCATCCGCGCAGTTCACGCAGGCAAGTCGCATATTCCGCCGGCCATTGCCGAGAAGCTGGCCGAGCGCATGGGCACAGAAGAACTGACGCCGCGCGAGTTCGACGTGCTGGAGCAGATTGTGATGGGCAAGAGCAACAAGGAGATTGCCGCGGAACTGGAGATTTCAGAGGCCACGGTGAAGACGCACATCAATAGTCTCTTAGGCAAGCTGGGTGTGACGGACCGGACACAGGCGGCCACAGCGGCAATCCAGCGCGGGATTGTTCCGCTGGAGTCATTGAGGAAACCAAAATCATGAAGAAGATATTTCTATTTGCATTCATACTGCTTTTATCGTGCTCGCTCGCAACGGCGCAGAAGACGGCATGGCGCCAGGCTACAGATGCGGAACTTGCGTCGCTTCTGCCTGCGAGGGCGCCTGTAGAGAAAGAACACATTGAGACGGAGCTGCGCACTGCTTCGGGAATTGTGAACGGACGCGGCCACTTCATTGCCGGCGTAGTGCTGTTGACGGCGGGCTACTCGGCGGACGGCAAGTACTCGCATTATCTGCTGGTGCAGGTTCCGGTGCGGATTGGCGGAGTGGCGCTGAAGCCCGGAGAGTATGTGTTTGGATGGAACCGCTCACTGGCAACCGATACGCTCAGTGTGCATTTCCATGAAGCAGCGACGGGGGCGCCGGTGGGAACTTGCGATGCGCATCGCATTGCGGGCTCAAGCCGCGTGGAGAGCCTGCACATCTGGCCGCCGGGAGATAAGGCGCTGATTCAGATTGGGCGGTTTGGGATTCCGTACGAATTGGGAGACGAATAGGAAAACGTGGCGCTGGGAGTTCTGTGGTTTCCCACCCATTTCGCAAAGAACGCGAAAAGGATGGGGCACCGGGCTTTCTGCCGGATGGAAATAGAAAGGCCCGCATCGCGCGGGCCTTTGCTGTTGGTGCTGCGTTGAGATGGAGCTATTTGGCAGAAGTCAGCAGTGGTTTCTTTGCGCCGGGGGCGGGCGGATTTACCTGCGCGTTGAGGAAGTTGGTCAGGTCCTCAATGTCCTGCTGGTTACCGGCCATGGGAGGCATAAAGCGGCGGTACGGCGAGTCGGGCTTGTAGTCGTGGAGCATGGTGACGAAGTTGCCGATGTTGGCGTAATCGCGGCCGGCGAGTAATTGCGCCAGCGGGCGGTAGCCGTTGAGCGTGTGGCAGGAACCGCATTCGCCGCGGAAGATGGCTTCGCCGCGGGAATAGCTGGTTGAAGCGCTGCGATCCCCATTCCATGTCCACGCGGAGTGGGCCAGATAGCCCTGCTGATCGATGCGGGCGACGTAGGGTACGCGGACGCCGTTCGAGTACATCCAGCGACCGATCACGAATGGCTTGCGCAGCATTTCGCGCGAATACTCGCCGGCGCCAGTGGCCATCAGAGCCAATAACAGAACGGCCAGGGCGTGGGAGAGATTGAACTCCACCGGGTTGCGATAGGCCAGGTAGTAGGCCACGCCGACAATAGTGGCCGAGGTGACGATGATGACCAGGGCCATGCGCGTCACGATGGAGAACGTGCCGGCGCCAATGGTGTCGATGCCCAGGCTAAGCAACGCCTGCTGCGAAGCGGGAACCATCATGTAGTACCAGATCATGAGGAATGGCATGGCCACGAAAGAAGGCACGAGCCACTTGACGCTCCACTTGACGAGCGAGGTTTTGAGGGCGGGCTGCTTGTCTCCATCGATGCGGCTGGCGGTGATGAGCGCCCAGATGCCTGCCAGCGAAATGCACACGCAGGTGCGCAGCAGCAGGCTTGGCCAGTATGTGGGATTGAAGAAGGCGTTCCAGAACTTGCTGGCTTCGTGGCCGGTTCCCGCGACAGCGAGCCACGTGTCACCCGGCGTGAGCATGAAGGTGAGAATGCCGTTGATGATGATCAGCGTAGCAGCCGATGCGCCCGCATAGACCCAGCCCACGGTGAGGTGAAGTTTCTCGTCAACGCGATTCCATGTGTAGTAGTAGACGCCGGCGGTGGTGAGCTCAACGAGGAAGAAGACCCACTCCATGGCCCAGCCGAAGACGAAGTTGTGTATGAGCGTACTGGTGGCTTCAGGATGCGTAAGGCCAATGGCGAACCAGATGCCGACTCCGGAGACGGTGCCAAAGACGCCTGTCAGGATCAAGAAGAATTTGGAATGGCTGACAAGCTGAGCGAGCCAGGCGGCGCGCATTGCCGGGTCGGCCATGCGCTGGGCCTTGCGCTCGGCGATGGGGAGATAAAAACCACCACCCACAGCGAATTGCGAAATCATGACGTGGAAGATGGCGATCAGGCCGATGACCCAGCCGGAGCCAAGAATCGGAATGTCCCAGAATGGATAATTCATGTTTGCGTAACTCCTAGCTGTCAGCTATCAGCTTTCAGCTTTCGGCTTTTGCGTCCTGCACTTGCTGCTCGTGTGAGCAGAACAAAGCTGAGAGCTGAAAGCTTCCTACCGAATAGTCCAATAACCGATTGCAGTCGTAGCCAGCAGGGCAAAAACCGCAAGCAGGCCGAAGTAATGAGCGGCACGGGCGTGCTGACCGGATGGCTTGTCGATGTCGTAGAACGGAATGAGAATCCATAACCCGATGCCGAGCGTGAAAAGCAGAAGGCCTGCGATCTCGCCGGATTCGCCCGGCAAAACATTGCCGAGCAATTTCAACATTTCAAAAGGACTCATGAAGTACCACTCGGGATGAATGCCGGCCGGAGCTGGGACAAGCGAGTCGGCCTGCCGGCCAAGCGTCCAGGGAAAAACCGAAGCAAGCAAGGCAAGGACGTTGAGCGAGATGAGCCACATGGCCAGATCCTTGCGGATGAAGTTGGGCATGAAGGGAATGCTCTTGCGGTCGGCCGCGGGCTTGGCTTCTTCACTCGGCGGGGCGGCGTTGCCGTAGCGCTGCACCAGCCAAAGGTGAAAGCCGAGCAGCGGCAGGAAGATGGCAGGCAGAACCACAACATGGAGTGCAAAGAAGCGCTGCACGGTGAACTCGCCGACCTCGGGGCCGCCGCGCAGCATGTTGGCGATGGCTGGACCGATCACGGGAATTGCCGCGGGGATTTCCAGGCCGACTTTGGTAGCGAAGTAGCTGAGCTCGTCCATGGGCAGCAGATAGCCGGAGAAGCCGAAGACCGAAGCAATGCCCAGCAGCGCCATGCCGCTCAGCCAGCCGAACTCGCGTGGCTTGCGATAGGCCTTCATGAAGTAGACCGAGAACATGTGTACCAGGATGGAGAAAATCATCAGGTTGGCTGACCAGGCGTGAGCGGAACGGATGAGCCAACCGAAGTGCATGACGAAAGTGATCTGGCGGACGGACTCGTAAGCCTCGGCGCCGGGCCTGTAGTAGACCAGCAGAAGAACGCCGGTGAAGCACTGCACGAGGAAGAGAAACAGCGAGATGCCGCCCCAGTAGTACCAGAAGGACTGCGCGTGAACGGGGACCGTTTTGTGGCGCGCAAAGGCGGCCAGCTCCGAGAGGCCGAGACGTTCGTCCACCCAGTCGTAAACCGAGGTAGTCAGGGATTTTGTGGTCATGCGTTCATCCTTCGACAGTGAACAGTGAACAGTGGACAGTGGTCAGGCGCGAGAGACTTCCACGCCGGCTTCGCTGACGGCCACTTTGAAAAGCTTGAGCGGCTTGGGAGGCGGGCCACTGACATTGGCGCCGGTATAGGGGTTGTAGACTCCGCCGTGGCAGGCGCAGTGAATGCGGTCGGCCTGGGGCTCATATTGCACCGTGCAGCCGAGATGTGTGCAGACAGCGCTGAGGGCGATCCAGCGACCATCCGCGTGATGGATGAGCATGGCCGGGGAAGTCCCGAATTTGAACATGAGGACGGAGCCGAGAGGAAGTTTCTGTGCGTCTTTGAGCGTGACTTCAGTGACGGCGGTGGCAGAGAGAGCCATCTCCTCCGGCGAGGCCAGGTAACGGTAGATCGGATAGGCCAGAGCAGCCGTGTACAAGATGCCTGCCGCACCGGCCGCTGCCAGAAAGAAGCGGCGCGTGCGCAGTTCGCTGAGATCTTCGGCGAAATTTGGAAGATTGCCGTCTTCGACTAAAACAACCTGATCGCTCATAAGGAAGCGGCCTCCATAACTTTTCTGGCGCGCGCCACAACAGACACGAGCCATCCAATAACACACAGACCAGCCACGAAGAGGGCGAGGAACAATCCCACGACACTCCAGTTGGTCACCACGACGCGATCCCACACGTCGTAGCCTTTGCTCAGCAGGGTCAGATCGCGCACGCCGTCGCGGTAGACGGCAAAGGTGATTTCGACGAGCACCGCGACCAGCGCGCCGACCCAGCCGAGCCAGGCTGCGGAGATTTTTCCGAACCCGGCGATCGCAGCGACAAGAACCGCGAGGACAACAAGCGCCAGCCAGCCGTATCCGGCGAAGCCTGAGAGCCTATAGAGCGGATAAGCCGATTGGCCGGCCAGTCCGGCCTTGACTGCTGCCGGTTGAACACTAGCAGCCCACAATCCGGCAGCCAGGTAGACCAGTCCAAAGACCGCGGCCACTTTACCGCCGAGACCAGCGACGAATCGCTTTTCATCTGCCGTGAAGGTGCTGCGGCCCGATAGATACACCAGCCATAGCCCGCCAATAAAGAGACCGCCGGCAAGCATCAACAGCCAGCGCGGGGTCAGTGTAGGATCACCTGTCGGCAGGTATGCACCGGCGCCGGAGGCCGAGTACATTTGCCGCCAGACTTCCGGCCGCAGCATCAGCGTCATATTGGTGGAGAGCAGGCGGGCAATGAACCCAGCCAGCAGCCACGCGCTTAGCCCAACCCACCAAGCCGACTTGCCCGCCTCAAGCCGCGCACTGAACTGATAGAGCAGCCAGTAGGTGAGAGTGAGGATGGCGATGATGGAGATCCAATAGAGACCGATCAGCACGCTGCTGGTGTAGAGCGCGCGCCCATAAAGAACCTGGGCGAACAGCAGCGGAGGGACACCGAGGTTGATCACGAACGTCATCACCACCGTGAGCCGGCGCGCCAATGCTCGCGCGGTGACCAGCGATTGCGGCGAGCTGCGGAAAAGACTGAGCAGGACAGCCAGCAGCAGTCCGCCCAGCAGCATTTCCACGGCGACAAAGTGCAGGGACTGCGTAACGATATGGAGCAGCTTCAGAAGCCATATCGGAGCCGGCAGTGGAATTGGATCGACAGCGGGAAATGATTGCATGGGAATCTCTTGCACCCTTTGGGATTGGGTAGAGTGTAGCCATTGTTGGGGAAAGTGGCTTGTGATTCATATCACCTAAGCGAAGATTTTTTGAGCCTCCCCCCGAATTGCGAAACGGGTTCCATTTCGGGATGGGCCGACAACAAATAGATTGATTCCCGACCGCTTGGCCCAATTCGATCGTTGGCGGCCAGTCCACCCCTGGGTTGAGACCGTCGGGCACCTCGACCCGTATACTTACTGCCATGTTTTCAGTTCTTCGCGCGACCACTTTCCTGGGACTGCTGGCGGTGGGAATTCCCTGCCTCGTTTTTCCGCAAGCCATAGTTCCCGGTGCTCTTCCCGCAGGCCCTGCCAGCGGCAAGATTTCCGATAAGCCGGCTTCCCAGGTCTCAAATGCGAGATCCCCTTCGGCAGGCTCAGGGCAGGCTTTCGACGGGCTCAGGATAGGCTCTGGGGCACCCGCTGTCATGCAGGATAGTGCTGGGACCCATGCTCCGCTCCTCGACGCGCAGCACCGGCCCATTACCGCTGGCGGCTTTGTGAAGACTGGGCCAATCGTGTTCGAAGACGTGAGTGAAAAGGCGGGACTGACCCACTGGACCCACAAGATGGGGACGCCGGCAAAGAGCTACATCATCGAGACCAAGGGCTCCGGCGTTGGCCTGATCGACTACGACAACAGCGGCTGGCTCTCGATCTACATGGTCAACGGCTCTACGGTGGACGCGCTCACCGGCAAGGCAACCCCGCCACACGCGGCGCTGTTCCGCAACAACCACGACGGGACATTCACCGATGTAGCCGCAAAGGCCGGCGTGACTAATGATCGCTGGGGCACTGGTGTGGCCATTGCCGACTTCGACAACGACGGCTGGCCGGACATTTTTGTGTCGAATGTGGGCAAGAACCGCCTCTACCGCAACAATCACGACGGCACTTTTACCGATGTGGCGGAGAAAGCCGGCGTTCAGTTGGGCAACTGGTCCAGCGGCGCCACATGGGGTGACTTCGACGGCGATGGGCGGCTCGACCTGTTTGTTGCAGGCTACATTCACTGGGACTGGAACAACCTTCCCGACAGCAAGGAGAGCGGCGGCAACAATGCGTTCTGCACCTTCCGCGGCGAATCGGTTGCCTGCGGGCCGCGTGGCTTGAAGGGCGAACCGGATCATCTCTTTCACAACAACGGCGACGGGACGTTCACCGATGTGAGCGAGAAGGCCGGGGTCGCCGATAAACCAGGCTACTACGGCCTGGGCGCGGTGTTTGTGGACATCAACAACGACGGCAAGATCGATCTGCTGGTAGGCAACGACTCGACGCCAAATTACATGTATCTGAACAAGGGCGACGGAACATTTGAAGACGTGAGCTACGCGTCGGGGTTTGCGTTGAACGAAGCAGGGCGCGAGACGGCTTCAATGGGGATAGCGGTCGGCGACTACCAGAACAACGGTCAACTTGCCATCTTCGACACGACCTTCTCCGACGATTACAAGCCGTTCTATCGCAACGAGGGCGACGGCAACCTCACCGACATCAGCTACCAGTTGGGGATTGCGGAGGTTTCCGTTCCCTTCTTGAGTTGGGGCGACTCATTTTTCGATTACGACAATGATGGATGGAAAGACCTGCTGATGGACGATGGGCATGTGTATCCGGAGGCGGACAAATATAACTGGGGCACAAGCTGGGCGGAGCGGCCCTTGCTGTTTCATAACATCGAGGGCAAGAAGTTCGAGGCGGTTCCGGCGGTGGAGGGTTCGGGGCTGGCCGACGTGATTGCCGGGCGCGGCATGGCAGTTGGGGATCTGTTCAACGACGGCAAAATCGACGCGGTAATCAATGTCATGGATGGGCATTCAGTTCTATTGCGCAATGTGGACCCGGATCACAATCACTGGCTGGAATTGAAACTGGTGGGCGGAGCAACAAGTCCGCGCGACGCCGTAGGTGCGACGGTGTACGTGACCGCGAACGGAATGAAGCAACGCGGCGATGTGATCAGCGGGGGGAGCTACCTTTCGACCAATGACCCACGGCCGCATTTCGGATTGGGCACGGCGACAACCGTGGACGCGATTGAAGTGCACTGGCCCAGCGGAAAGGTGGAGAAGTTCACCGTGCCAGGAGTCGACCGGATTGTGACGATCACGGAAGGGACGGGAAAGTCGTAGCGTAGTTATTCCTTGCCGCGCTCACTTATTGAAGTTGGAGTATTCCACGGTCCCGCCAGGAAAGCTGATCTCCCAGATTTCATAACTGGTGAAGTTGAATACTCGGAACTTGATGTTTTCAGCGAACTGAAAGACCAGATCTCCCGTTTCACTGTCCAGATGGGCATCAGTCACGATTCTGCCTTGTAGTTGTTCCTTCAACGCAGTTATTGCGTCAATTGGTGAAGGAACGCCGTATTTCTGCTGATGGTCGAAGCTGCTAAAGCCTGCCCTGCCTTCTATTGTGATGCGCCAGTATTCAGCTCGGAGCTTTGAACCATTCGAAAAAAGCAGATGAACGGAGGCCATTCCGGGCTCCGGATAAGCCTCCGTGGCAGAAACGCTGACGGACCCGTTCTTCAGGCTGGACAACGACGTTTCGAAATTCTTCACCACCATAAGTATGAGGCTACATCGCAGGAATCCGCGGGTATCAAAGCGGAGAGCTGGGGCACCCGGCATGGTCGCTGGGAAAGTTCGAAACAGCAGGTCCTTCGACTCCGCTGAAGTACGCTTCGCTCAGGATGACAGCGCTTTGTTGATTCAAACTTACGAAACGCAACCCTAGAAAGTAATGCGGCCGGATAGCTCCAGGCTGCGCGGACCCGCACCTTCGGCGGTTTGGAGGGCGGTAATCGAGCCGAAGCCCGACGAATCGACTTGCATATTCGGCGGCTCGTAGTTGCGGTGGTTGAAGACATTGGCGGCTTCAAGGCCGAACTGGAATTTGCTCTTCTCCGTGATCGCCAGGTCCTTCAGCAGCGAGAGTGAGAAGTTGTCCGTGCCCGGACCGACGACTCCCCCGACCGGCGCGTTACCGAAGCGGCCGATACCGTTGCCCGCGGCGGTTTGCAGATTCATATAGGGGAAGGCGCTGGGGTTGAGCCACTCCGTTGTGGTGCGCTGGGGCGCGTAAACCGATACACCGCTTAACCGATCGGGGCGTGCCTGACCGACGGTGGTGAGAATGTTGGTGTTGGCCGGATCGACGCTCTGCTGGTAGGGAGTCAAGAATGGACCGCTCTGCAGGATGGTGACGCCGGCAAGTTGCCAGCCGCCGACAAAGCCGTTCAGCGCGGAGCCCGAGCTCAGCCAGCGTTGGCCCTTGCCGAAGGGAAAATCGTAGAGGTAAGTGACGAGGAAACGGTGCCTTCGGTCGTAGATGACGTTGCCGTAGTCGAGGCGTGGATGAAAGCGGTCGGTGAGAAAGCTGCCACCGGAAACAGCGAAGGCGTTGGGCGTGGCGCCGCCGGCGTTCGAGAGGTCGCGCGTAAATGTATAGCTGGCGTCGAAAGTGAGCGACTTGCCACTGTGTCGTGAGACTTCAACGGAGCCGCTGCCGTAATTGCTCTCAGCCGCGTTGGCCACGCTCTGGATGACGCTCCAGGATGGGTAGGGGCGGTAATCCGCTACGGAGGAGCCAGCGTAGGGGATGCAAGCGGCAGTGGGCGGGGTCGCAGGTTGGGTGTTGAAGTAGCCGCAGGGGTTGGCGGGAACCTGGTTGAGGTCGACCATGGCTTCAAGGTTCTGCCCATGGCTGGCGGTGTAAGAGAAGCGCGCGCCAAGGTTGTGGCCGAAGTCCTGCTCCAGGGTCAGGTTCCACTGCTGCACGGTGGGGTCGTGGTAGCGAATGGGAAATGCGTAGTAGAAACCGGCGGTTCCGCTTGAGCTTCCAGCAGCGGTGTTGAATGGATTCGCGAAGGAGAGCAGCGGCGTGACGCCGTCGGATTGGTAGTCCTGGTTGTAGGTAGCCACGTAGCTGGAGTGGACGGCCCAACCGGACACCAGCGAGAACCCTAGCGGAGATTCAATGAACCGTCCCCAGCCACCGCGGAGCACGGTCTTGCCGTCGCGATAGGGCTGCCAGGCAAAGCCCAGGCGCGGGCCCCAGTCGGTCGTGTCCGTGTAGCGCAGTCCCTCGGGAATGCCTGCCTGCGAGGCAGTCAGCAGCGGCGTGGGAGTGATGGCGTTCAGAAAATCGGCAGACGCAGCAGACACAGCCTGCGCATTCGAAACGACGACGGCTCCGTTCACAGGCTGGCCGCCGATGGTGGCCGAGTAGTCCGGCTCAAAGGTCGCTGTGTTGTAGTGCGTTTCATGAATGGGCGGGTGAAGTTCGTAGCGCAGGCCGAGATTCAAAGTGAGCTGCGGCGTGAGCTTCCAGTCGTCCTGGCCAAAGAATGCGTAGGAATAGCCGAGGCCGTTCATGGTTGGGTTGTTGGTGGAGCTTACCTCGGTGTAGTCGGGATTGCCAAGGAGAAAGCCGGCATACGGCTCGCCCGTGTGGTCGACCAAGCCTGTGTTTGGATCTGCCACCCCCGAGCTTCCATCGACAATATCCGATGATCCGTTGAAGACATACCAGCCGGAGCGGTAGTTGCCGAAGACGTTATCGTCGTGGTCGGAAATGCGCTTGAAGTCCCCGCCGAATTTGAAGGAATGATTCCCGTGCGACCAAGTCACATTGTCGAGGGCCTGGATTATCTGTCCGCGCTGCACGCCCGGGTTGCCCGCGCCCGTGGACATGAATCCATTAATGAGGACCTGCGGCGCCTCAGACCAGGCGAGGTCCGGCTGCGGAACGGTGATGCCGGTCTGGTTGAGGATGGAAGAAGTTGAATAACTCTGCGTCTCCGAGGTGTGTTGCGCGTTATAGCCGCCGCGGAACTCGTTCAGCAGGTGAGGCGAGAAGACGAAGTTGTGGGCGAAGGTCATGCCTTCGTCGATCTCCGGTGTGTTGTATGCGCCTTGCAGTGGGCTGCCGGCTTCGGCGCAATAAGTAAATGTGCAGGCCGCCGAGGGCGCGGTAGTGATCTGGCGATTCTTGTAAGAGAACCGCGCGAAGATCGATTGGCGCGATGAGAGTGTGCGATCGAGGCGCACGTCGCCCTGGTTCGATGAGATGGGCGAAGGAAAGTTGATCTGATAGTTGTTGGCGTAAGAATCGGGTGAGCCAAGATTCGGCGTGGGCATCAGCACATTGAGCAGTTTGGTTGTGATGGCGTTGGGAGCCACCGGGGTGTTGTTAATGGAGTTGGTCAGCACCGATCCGTCGGGATTGTAGACGGTGTAGCCGCTTGGACACTGGGTTGCCGGATCAGGTTCGCAGTAAGTTTGATTGAGATAATATCCGATGTTGCCGCCGCGCATGTCCATCGAGGGCACAGAGAGCACGATAGGCGTTTCGCGTGGCAGGCGCAGGCCCTCAAAGCCGATGAAGAAAAAAGTGTTGTCGTGGCCGTCGAATAAATGCGGAATCTGGATGGGGCCGCCGAGGGTTCCACCGAAGTCGTTCATGACGATCTTCGGCTTGGAGAGCGCGAAAATATTGTTGGAGTTGAGAAACGTGTTCTCGTGATTCTCGAAAAGGCCGCCGTGAAAGTGATTGGCGCCGGCCTTGGAGACGGTAGTGATGTCTGCTACACCTCCGAATTCGGCGGAATTATTCGACTCGGAAACGCGAATCTCTTCGATGGAATTGAAGGAGGGGAACATTTCGTTGACGGGGCCGGAGTATTCGACGCCGACGGATGAGATGCCGTCGATGGTGACCGAAAGCAGTGCAGCGGTAGTGCCGTCGACGGCCAGGTTGCCGCTGTCGTCGGTTTGCACGCCAGCCTCTGTGGTGAGCGTCGAGATGGGACTGGTGGAACCGGTGGAGCGTGAGTAAATGGCCACAGGTAACTCGACCAATTCCTCACCGATCTTGGTCTCGGCAAGGGTTGAAACATCGGTAGTGATGACGGCTGCGGCAGAGTCGTCAAGTACGACGACGGTCTGAGATTCAGCGCCGGGCTTGAGAGATGCGTCCACGCGGCGGGTCTCGCGTGCCGTGAGCGAAATGGCGGGCAGCGATTCCTTTTCGAAGCCGGGCGCTGTCAGGGTGAGGGTATAAGCGCCCACGTCGATATTCCTGAAGGCGTAGTTCCCATTCGCGTCAGTGACCATGGTGCGCGTGGAGGCGGTGCCGGTATTGGCCAATGTGACCTGCGCACCCTGGACAACGGCGCCAGAGGAGTCGTGCACGGTGCCGAGGATTTCGCCGAATGTGGATTGGGCCAGCGCGGGCATGGCGGAGAGAACGAGCAGACAACAGGCCAGCAGAATCTTCGCAGCCACACGATGGCGAACGCGGATAAGGGAAGAGAAACCACGCATGAGGAGAAGCCTTTCAAGAAAAATTGACGGAAGAGATGCTGTTTCTTCGCCTATAAATTGTTTTCAATTCAAATGTAGCGCCTGCGAGGGGGCAAGACGCGCTCTTTTTCACGAAAAAGTTGTTCTTGGTAACGGCAAAGGGCGCGGTGTGCGACGCACGGAAATCCCATTTTGCCTTCGCCCAAGTATCTCCGTGATACTCTGCCGGTGTGCAGAGGGAAAAAAACGCGGCAACGGAGCCACTACCGCTCGATCCGCCGGCTCAAAGGACGGGCTTCGCGGCCTGGCATGCGGCCACGATTCTGTTGCTAGGCGTCGGCTACTCGGGCTACTACTTTTGCCGCTCGAATCTCTCCGTAGTGCTACCCGATCTGATGCATGACCTGGCGCAGCACGGAATTTCCGCAAGCGAGGCCCAGGTTCGGCTTGGATTCATAGCCTCGGCCGGAACGGTGGCATATGCGGTGGGCAAGTTCGTCTCCGGCTCCATGGCCGACCTCTTCGGCGGGAGACGCAACTTTCTCGGCGGCATGGCGGGGTCGGTTCTGTTCACGCTTGTGTTTGTATTGAGCGGCGGGTTTCCGCTCTTTACGTTCGCGTGGGTGGGCAACCGGCTGTTTCAATCCACGGGCTGGGTAGGGCTGGTGAAAGTGGCGTCGCGCTGGTTTTCCTACTCGACGTACGGCACCGTGATGGCGGTGCTGAGCCTGAGTTTCTTATTCGGCGACGCGGCCTGCCGTTGGGTCATGAGCGAGCTGCTCGCGCACGGCGTGGGATGGCGTGGCGTGTTTCTGACCGGGGCCGGATCGCTTGCCGCATTGCTGCTGGTGAACCTTGGTTTCCTGCGCGAGACGCCGGAAGAGCGTGGCCTGCCGGCTCCGGAGGCAAACCCGCTGAACGTGTACGGAGCGGACGGCGAACACAAGGATGAAAAGCATCCCGGACTAAAGTCGATTCTCTACCCGCTGGCCGCCAGCTTTCCATTCTGGCTGGTTTGCCTGCTTTCCCTGGGCACAACGCTGCTGCGGGAGACATTCAACTTTTGGACGCCAACTTACTTTGTGCAGTTTGTCGGGTTGAGCAGCAGCCAGGCGGCGGCACGGAGCGCTCTGTTTCCGCTGTTCGGCGGAATCAGTGTGCTACTGGCCGGCGTGGTGAGCGACAAGCTGGGACTGAACGGGCGCAACATTGTGCTGGTGGTTGGAATGACGGCAAGCACGGCTTGCCTAGTGTTTCTTGCGCGCACACCGGGCCACGCCAGCCAGTGGACACCGGTGATCCTTGTAACCCTGGTTGGCTTCCTGTTGCCGGG
>Ga0302278_10000117_pt1 | contig 97484 bp, 68 predicted proteins | sample III_Bog_N3_2_FD_194543 | JGI IMG/M metagenome (GOLD analysis project Ga0302278, IMG submission 194543) | Peat permafrost microbial communities from Stordalen Mire near Abisko, Sweden - III_Bog_N3_2 | ecosystem: Environmental > Terrestrial > Soil > Wetlands > Peat | place: Sweden: Abisko...
CTGGCCAGCGCCGGCAGCAGCATGGCCGCCAGAATGGCGATGATGGCGATGACGACGAGCAGTTCAATGAGGGTGAAGGCGCCGCGGTTGAGCGGATGCCGGGGAACGGGTTGTGAGTCCGGGGAGGGGATCATGTTTTTTGCCATAAGAGCAGTTGTAAGTAATGCCTGAGACGTATTTGCTGTCAACATACCCGATATTTCGGATTTGCCAAGCTACTTAATTGGGTAGGTGGGGGCTCGGGCGCATCTTGCTGCCCCCGGGGCGCGGCCTTCAGGCCGCTTCAACGGACGAGTGGGTGCCGGCAATTCGATTGGGCGGGCGGCTTCCGGACGCTGAAGCGGCCTGAAGGCCGCGCTCCGACCGATTGGCAATCGGGGGGGGCAGCAAGATGCGCCCCCCAAAAGGTTCCTTGAACTGTCCGCTTGTTTTTAACCGGATTCCGGTATAATCATCCCCGGTAACAGCCGCATGAATCCGACACTCATCATCGTGCCAACCTATAACGAGCGGGAAAACCTCCCCCGCATCGCGGAAAAACTGCTGTCGCTGCCGGTGCCGGTGGATTTGCTGGTGGTGGATGGCAATTCACCCGATGGCACGGGCCAATTGGGGGATGAACTGGCGGCGAAGCACCCGCAAATCCACATCTTGCACGAGAGCGGCAAAAACGGCCTGGGCCGCGCCTACATAGCGGGTTTCAAGTGGGCGCTGGAACGCCCGTATGAGTTCATTTTTGAGATGGACAGCGATTTCCAGCACAACCCGGATGACATTCCCCGTTTTCTCCAGGCGGCGGAGCACGCGGACGTCGTGCTGGGTTCGCGCTATGTGGGGGGGGTGCGCGTGATGAACTGGCCGTTGCGGCGGCTGTTGCTGAGCCGTTCGGCGGGCAAATATGTGGAAATCGTCACGGGGATGCCGTTCACGGATCCCACCGGGGGATATAAATGTTTTCGGCGGCGTGCGCTGGCGGCGATCAGCCTGGACGAGATTCGTTCCCGGGACTACAGCTTTCAGATTGAAATGACCCACCGCCTGTGGCGGCAGGGATTTAAAGTCGTGGAAGTCCCGATTATTTTTCTCCAGCGGACGCACGGCCAGTCGAAGATGTCCGGCGGGATTATCAACGAGGCTTTCTGGCTGGTCTGGCGGTTGTGGTTGCAAAACGGCCTGCGCCGGAGTCCCCGCACCCGGCCGGCCCCCGGTCAATCCCAAGGGTGAAAAACAACCCCGTGGCTGTTCAAACCGGAGACATATTGACCGTGGCCATTCACGACCTCGCCTTTGGTGGCGAAGGGGTCGGTCGCGTGGATGATTTCGTGGTGTTTGTCCCGTTCGTGCTGCCGGGCGAAACGGTGGAAATCGAGCTGACGGAGGTGAAAAAGAACTTCGGCCGGGGCCGGCTGCGGCGGGTGCTCCAACCCGCGCCCGCCCGGGTGGAACCCGCATGCCGTTATTTTGGGGCGTGCGGCGGCTGTCAGTATCAGCACATTGATTATCCCACCCAGTTGCAATGGAAGCACAAGCAGATCACCGACTTGTTCGAGCGGATCGGGAAATTCCCCCGGGCGGCCATCGCGCCGGTGATCCCGTGCCCCGTGCCTTACGGTTACCGCAACCGGATCATGATCCGCAGCCAGTGGAACAAGCCGGAGCAGAAGCTCAACATCGGTTTTGTGCGCGGCGATTGTGGCCTGGTGGAGGACATCACAGAATGCAAAATCGCCGAGCCGGCCTTGAATGCGGAAATCCTGCGGGTCCGCGCGAATCCCCCGCCCAAGGGCGGCATCAAAGTGGTGCTGCGGGTGCCGCCGGAAAACTGGGAGGTGCCGGCCAGTTCGTTTTTCCAAAACAATTTTTTCCTCCTGCCCAAACTGCTGGAAACGGTGCGCGGCTTTTTGCGGAGTGCCGGCACCCGTCACTTGGTGGATTTATATTGCGGGGTGGGCTTTTTTGGCATTGAACTGGCGGACGCGGTCAACACCTTCACGGGCGTGGAACTGGACCAACTGGCGATCCAGGCCGCCCGGAAAAACGCCGCCCGGCGCGGCATTACCAACGGCCGGTTCATCGCCGCCGCCGTGGAAAACCTGCTGCCCGAATTGGTGCGGGAATTCTCCCCGGCGCAAACGACGGTGCTGCTGGATCCGCCGCGCAAAGGCTGCTGGCCCGCCACGCTGGACTTGCTGCGGCAAATCCACCCGGCGCAAATCATTTATATTTCCTGCCATCCCGCCACCATGGCGCGGGATTTGAACATTCTCTGTGCGGACGGTGTCTTTGAAATGGCGGGCGTGACCCCGCTGGATATGTTTCCCCAAACCCAGCATGTGGAATGTGTGGCCGACTTGCGCGGCGGACAAGGCTTGCCAAGCCCGTCCCCATCGGGTCAAATGGAGCCAATCAAATGACGACCGAAGCCCGAAAAGACCCCCGGAAAAACTTTGTCCCGCGTTATTTGCCCTGGCTGCTGGCCCTGGCCATGTTGGGGGTTTATGGCGCCACGCTCAACCCCTGGGTTTCCCGGTTGAATCTGGATTATGTGGCCCGGGTGTCCGGCTGGACCTGGCAGCCGGATCTCTACAAACCGCTGGCCTGGCTGGCCACCGGCCTGTTGCGCTGGCTGCCCACCGGCTGGATTCCCCTGGCCTTGAATTTCTTCTCCGCCGCGTGCGCGGCCGTGACCCTCGGTTTCCTCGCCCGCTCGGTGGTGTTGCTGCCCCAGGACCGCACGGAACCGCAGCGTCTGCGGGAAAAGTCTGATTATTCCTTTCTGACGGCGCGTGGCGCGTGGCTGCCGCCGGTGCTCGCGGTCTTGATTTGCGGTCTGCAATTCACCTTTTGGGAAAACGCCACGAATTTCACCGCGCAATCCCTGGATTTGCTCATTTTTGCCTTCACCGTCTGGGCGCTGTTGGAATACCGGTTGGATGAACGGGAGGGGCGTTTGTGGCTGGCCATGTTTATTTATGGCGCGGGCATGACGGAGGATTTTGGGCTGATCGGACTGCTGCCGCTGCTGGTGGGGTCGCTCATCTGGATTCGCGGCCTGAGCTTCTTCAACGCCGGCTTTCTGGGCCGGATGATCCTGTTCGGACTGGCCGGCACCTCGCTTTATCTGCTGCTGCCCACCGTGGGGTTGATTTCGGGCAAAATCCCGGCCGAGTATTGGTGGACGGCGTTGAAATTCAATTTGTCGCAACAGTGGCAGGTGGTGGGTCTGTTTTTCACCAGCGGCGATTTTCGCCGGCATCTGGCGTTGATCTCGCTCACCACGCTGCTGCCGGCCTTCTTGCCGGCCATGCGCTGGCGGACCTCCGGCGACAACAGCCCGCTTGGCTCCGCCGTGACGGCCTTGATGTTTCACGTTGTCCACGCCGTGCTGTTGGGCATCTGCCTCTGGGGGATGTTCGACCCACCCTTCAGTGCCCGCCATTTGGGGGCCAATTATCCGTTCCTATCCTTCTTGTCGTTATATTACCTGGCCGCGCTGAGTGCGGGGTATTACTGCGGCTATTTTCTGGTGGTCACCCTGCCCGCGCCGGCCCGGCGAGGTTCCCGCCGCCGGCCCTCGGGCTTCAAGCGCGCGCTCCAACCCGCCGCCCTGACCGTCTTGGTGGCCCTGACGGGCCTGGCCGCCGCCGGTCTGATTTACAAAAACCGCCCCGCCGTACGCGCCCTCAATAACGACACCCTCAAACAATACGCCCGCTTGCTGGCGGCCAGCCTGCCGCCCACCGGCGGGCTGGTCTTGTCGGACAGTGACACGACGGCGGACATCCCGTTCCGGTTGTATTTATTGCAGGAGGTGCTGGCGCAGGCCGGCCGGGCCACGGAATACGTTCCCGTGGACACCAAGGCGCTGAAGAACCCCGAATATCACCGCTTCCTCCACCGGCGATATCCGACGAAATGGCCGTTGTTGGTGGATCCCAAGGCCAAATATGAACTGGACGATCACGGTTTGTTGGGCATGATCCAATTGCTCTCCAAAACCAACGCCATTTATTATTTGCATCCGAGCTTCGGCTATTATTTCGAGTTGTTTTATCCCGAAGCCCACGGGTTGGTTTACCAGTTAAAGCCGCTGCCGACCGACACCCTGCTGCCCCGCCCGCCCGATATCCGGCTCCGGGGGGAAAATGAAGCGTTCTGGGCCCGGGCCGAAGCCGGGGTGCTGGCCCCCATCATCCAGGAACTCACCCCGCCCAATGCGTATGCCCGCCCCGTCGGTTTGGCGGATAAGTTAATGGCCCGATTGCACATTTCCCCGGAACCCAATCTCAACGCCCAACTGGCGGGGCGCTATTATTCACGCGGCTTGAATTTCTGGGCGGTTCAGGAACAGCGCGCCAACGAACTCAAAGCTGCCGCCGCCGATTTCACCATCGCCCAAAAACTGAATCCCGACAATCTGGTCGCCGGGATCAACCTCGAGTTCAACCAAACCCTCCAGGCCCACCGACCGGTGACGGTGGACGTCTCCCGGGCCAACCCCGATCAATTCGGTAAATACCGTTCCTGGAGCGAAATCATCACGGCCAACGGGCCGTTCGATGAACCCGGTTTTTGCTATGAAGACGGCGAGATCTATCTGCGGGGCAATTATTTGCGCCAGGCCCTCGCCTCGTTCACCCGCGTGCATGAACTCGCCCCCAATCATCTCCCCACCCTCCTGTCCCTGGCCGAACTGTATGATTTCCTCCGCCAGCCGAACCGGGCGCTGGCCCTGCTGGCCGAACCCCTGGCCCACCCGGCCGCCTTTGCGCTCGACGACAACAACTCCACGGAACTCAACATTGTCACCGCCGCCGCCTATTTCCAACAGACCAATTTGACGCGCGGCGTCCGTTTGATTGAAACTGAAATCGCCCATCATCCCGGGGACAACAATTTGTTCACCGCCGCCGTTCAGGCTTACCTCGCCCAGGGCTTGTTGACCAACGCACTCCAGGTGATCCAACTCAAGCTCGCGCAAACCCCCGACGACCCCGCCTGGCTCTTTCGCGAGGGCTACACCTATATGCGCATGGCCGACTACCCCCGCGCCGTCGCGAGCCTGACCCGCGTGCTCACCCTGCAACCCGGCAATTACGACGCCTTGTTCAACCGCGCGGTGGCCAGCCTGAACTCCGGCCAGCTCGAGGCGGCCCGCAATGACTATCTGCAACTGCAAAAAATCTATCCCAAGGCCTTCCAAGTCAGCTACGGCTTGGGCGACATCGCCTGGCGCCTGCACGACACCAACGCCGCCATCCAGAATTACACGGCCTGTCTGGCCAATGCCCCCACCAACCTCGCCGAATCCACGCTGATCCGCCAGCATCTGGCCGATCTCAAAGCCCCGGCCCATTGACCGCGCCCATGCGCGTCACCCATGTCATCACCCGGCTCATTGTTGGCGGCGCCCAGGAAAACACCGTGGCCACCGTCCTGGGTCTGCGGCAAATCCCCGGGCTGACCGTCCATTTGATTTCTGGGCCGACCACCGGCCCCGAGGGCTCGCTCACCGGGGAACTGGCCGGCGATCCCACAATCTTATCCGTGGTGCCCGAACTCGTCCGCCCGGTTCGGCCCTGGCAAGACCTGCGGGCGCTGCAACACCTCACCCGCCTCTTTAAAAAAACCCGGCCCGACCTGGTCCACACGCACAGCGGCAAAGCCGGCATCCTCGCCCGGCTGGCCGCCCGCCGGGCCGGCGTGCCCCTCATCCTCCACACCATCCACGGCCCCTCGTTTGGCAACTTCCAAGGCCGGGCCGCCAACCTCCTCTTTACCGCCGCCGAACGCCGGGTCGCCGGGATCACCGACCATTTTACGGTCGTCGCCGAGGCGATGAAAGACCAATACCTGGCCGCCGGCATCGGCCGGCCGGAACAATATACCAAAATCTTCAGCGGCTTCCCGCTGGCCCCCTTTCTCACCGCCGTCAACGATCCCGCGTTGCGCGCGAAATACGGCCTGCGGCCGGATGATTTCGTCGTCGGCAAAATCGCCCGCCTCTTTGAACTCAAGGGCCATGACGACCTCTTTGCCGCCGCCCCGGAACTCATCCGCTGCTGCCCGCGTCTGAAATTTCTCCTGGTCGGCGACGGCCCCTGGCGTGCCCGGTTCGAGACCATGGCCCGCGCCCCGGGGCTGGCCGGACATTTTATCTTCACCGGCCTCGTGCCCCCGGCCGAAGTCCCCGCCCTGGTGGGCATCATGGATGCCCTGGTGCATCTTTCCCGGCGCGAGGGTCTGGCCCGCGCCCTGCCCCAAGCCCTGGCCGCCGCCCGTCCCGTCATCGCCTGCGATTGCGATGGCGCCCGCGAAGTCTGCCTCGATGGCCGCACCGGCTTCCTGATCCCCCCCGGCGATCTGACCGCCCTCCGCCAGCGGCTCCTGCAACTCGCCGACGACCCGGGATTGCGGGCGCAATTGGGTGCCCAGGGCCGGGCCTTTGTCCGGGACAATTTCGCCGTCGAAAAAATGGTGGCGGACACTTACGCCTTGTATGTGAAGCTGGCGGCGAAACGGGGGTTGCGCACATGAGCTTTCCCTTTAATTTCTATCTGGCCGCCTTCACCGGCGCCCTGGCCACCACGCTGGCCGCCCTGCCCCTGTGGCGCCGATGGTGCCGCCGCACCGGGCATCTGGATGACCCCGGCCACCGTAAAATCCATGACGCCGCCGTGCCGCTGGCGGGCGGACCGGCGGTGTTGACCGGCATCCTGCTCCCCCTCATCGCCGGGGCGGTTTTGTTGAAGCTGGACATTATCGGCTTCTCCTCGACGTCGCTCATCGCGCATGGCATCAACCGGCGGGCGGTGGAACTGGCGGTGCTTGCCGCCGGGGCCGTCGCCATCACCGGCCTGGGCTGGCTGGATGACCGGATTGAATTAAAGCCCCTGGTTAAATTCACCGGGCAGTTTCTGATTGCCCTGGCCGTGGCCCTGGTTGCCAAACGCATCACGCTTTTCGTGCCCAGCCTGCTCTTCAGCTACGCCATCACCATTCTCTGGCTGGTCACCGTCATCAACGCCTTCAACTTCATGGATAACATGAACGGACTCTGCGCCGGCCTGGGCGTCATCGGCGCCCTCCTGTTCGGCTTCCTGGCCGCCCGTGACGGGGAATATCTCGTGGCCCTCACCGCCTTTCTCACCGCCGGGGCCCTGCTCGGCTTTCTGCCCTATAATTTCCCCAAAGCCAGCGCCTTTCTCGGGGATGCCGGGAGTCATCTCACCGGCTACCTGCTGGCCGTGCTGGCCATCCTGCCCCACTTCTATACGAAACACAACCCCCACCCCCTGGCCGTGCTCTCGCCGCTGCTGGTGCTGGCCGTGCCGCTGGCCGACCTTGCCAGCGTGGTCGTCATCCGCACCCGGGCCGGTCGGCCGTTCTGGCTGGGGGACACGAACCACCTCTCCCACCGCCTCGTCCGCGCCGGCCTGAGCCGCCCCCGTGCCGTGCTGTTGATCTGGCTGCTTGCCGCCCTTGTGGGGGCGCTGGCGGTGTGGCTGTGAATACCTCGTGCGGGGGCCAAGGCAAAAGTGAAGGAGGGTTGAAAAAGTTGAAGGGTTAATAGGTTGAAGAGTTAAAAGGTTAAAAGGCTGGCAGCCGGTGGGCGGGCTTCATGAATCCGCCCGGCTTTTTTGGCGTTCCCCCCTTCCCAAGCTTGAAAGGCCGCCCGGGAAGGGTTAGTTTGGCCGCCAGTGGGTGGCGACCTTGATATTTATGATGATGAAACTGTGGCGGGGATGGATGGGTTTGATCTTGCTGACGGGTTTGGCCGGGCTCACCGGGTGCAAGCCCGGTGGGGGTGTTGCCGCCGCCGATAATCCCATCAAGGTCGGGGAATACGCCTCGCTTTCCGGCAAGGAGGCGACCTTTGGCATTTCCTCGCACGAGGGCACCCTCCTGGCCGTCGAGGGCATCAACGCGACCGGCGGTGTGCTCGGTCGGAAGTTGCAACTGATCACCGAGGATGATTTGTCCAAGGCCGGCGAGCCGGCCACCGTGGTCAACAAGCTCATTTCGCGCGACAATGTCGTGGCCGTCCTCGGGGAGGTCGCCTCCAGCCGCTCGCTCGAGGCCGCCCCGATCTGCCAGCAGAATCAGATTCCCATGATCTCGCCGTCCTCGACCAATCCCAAGGTCACCCAGACGGGCGATTACATCTTCCGCGTCTGTTTCATTGACCCGTTTCAGGGGACGGTGATGGCCAACTTTGATTACAACACGCTCAAGGCGCGGAAAGTGGCCGTCTTCACGGATGTCAAAAGCGATTACAGCAAGGGGCTGGCGAAATATTTCAAGGAGAGTTTCCTCAAGCTGGGGGGCACCCTCACCGCCGAACTGGATTTCAACGGCGGCGACAAGGACTTCAAGGCGCAACTGACGGCCATCAAAGCGTCGAATCCGGACGCGGTGTTTGTGCCATGTTATTATACAGATGCGGCGCTAATCTGCATTCAGGCCAAGGAACTGGGCTTGAACGCGCCGTTGACCGGGGGCGACGGCTGGGAGTCCAGTGATCTGGTGACCATCGGCCAGGACGCGGTGGAGGGCGATTATTTCTCCACCCATTACGCCCCGGACGTGGCCACCGCGAACAGCCGGAAATTTGTCGCGGATTACCAAAAGCGGTTCAACGGCAAGACGCCGGATGCCATGGCGGCGCTGGGGTATGATTCGGCCCTGATTCTCGCGGACGCCATGGCGCGCGCCGGCACCACCGACGGGCCGAAGGTGCGCGACGCGCTGGCGGCAACCAAAAATTTCGCCGGCGTGACGGGCGTCACCACGATCAACGGGCAGCGCGACGCCACCAAGCCGGCCGTGATTTTGCAGGTGCGGAACGGGAAATTCAAATACTTGGAAACGGTCAATCCGTGAGGCCGGGCAACCCTTATCAACGAATTCATTCAACAGCTTGTCAACGGTCTGGCGCTGGGTTCGATCTACGCGCTGATCGCGCTGGGCTATACGATGGTGTATGGCGTGCTGCGGTTCATCAACTTTGCGCACTGTGATGTGATGATGCTCGGGGCCTTCGCCGCGTATTTCCTGGCGCCGCTCGCGCTCCGGGTTTTGCCCGGCGGCCCGTATGCCGCCGCCGGAGCCGTGATCATTCTGGCGGCGGCGATTTGCGCCGGGCTGGGGATGCTCATCGAAATTCTGGCCTACCGGCCCCTGCGCAACCGGCCCAAGCTGACGGTGTTGATCACGGCCATCGGGGTTTCCTTGTTCATCGAAAACACCTGCCAGCACCCGGCGGTGTTCGGGGCGGAAACCCGGCCGTTTCCCAAACTGCTGCCGCAACATGATTTTCACCTGGGGGCGTTGACCGTGGACAGCAATGACGTGGCCACGCTGCTGGTCACCGCCGGGCTGCTCGGCGGGATGTGGTTCATCGTGCAACACACCCGGGCGGGCATGGCGATGCGCGCCGTGGCCTTCAACGACCGGGCGGCGGCGTTGATGGGGGTGAACGTCAACCGGATCATCAGCCTGACCTTCGGGCTGGGGTCGGCCCTGGCGGCGGTGGCGGGCATTTTTTACGCGTTGCGGGCGCCGGGCATTGATCCGCTCATGGGCATCCAACCCGGTCTGCGGGCGTTCATCGCCGCCGTGGTGGGCGGGATTGGCAACCTGCCCGGCGCGGCCCTCGGCGGGCTGGTGATCGGCCTGCTCGAGACGTTTGCCGGCGGCATCCCCGGCCTGTCCGATTACCGCGACGGCATTGCGTTCGCCATTTTGATTTTGATTCTGCTGTTCAAACCCGCCGGCCTGCTCGGCAAATCCGAGGTGGAGAAGGTATGAGGCGGATAATAATCAACGGCCCCGGCAAATTCCCGTTCGGCCTCCGCTTCGATGACCGCCAGAAACCTCATTGCCGGACGTGGCTTCGCTTTTCCAAGTCGGCGATGACCTCCTCCAAAGGACGGCAGCGTTCCGGGTGCGCCAGCGCGGCTTCTTCCGGCGTCAATTCGTCCTCCATGCCGCCGAACTCCGCCCAAACCTGTTCGGCCACCTCGGATTGCTCTTCCGGTGGCAACCGGCGGATTTGTTCCAGTATTTCGGACGCACTCATGACGATAATCTACCCCGTCCGAGTGTCTGCGCAAGCCGCGTTTTTCGCGCCCCACGCTTCCCCATGAATGCCCACGCCAAACGTTTTTTGTTGCTGACCGTCCTCGCGGCGGCGGTGGCGTCCAGTTTTTCCGCACTATATAACCGCTACTATCTCGGCGTGGCGATGGATGTGGGCATCAACATCATTCTCGCCGTCAGCCTGAACCTGATCAACGGGCACACCGGCCAGTTCAGCCTGGGGCATGCGGGTTTCATGGCGGTGGGGGGCTACCTGGCGGCGTCCCTCACGCTTGGCCTGGGGCCCAAACTCCCACCGGCACTGGCCCCGGTGCTGTTCGCCGGCGCGTTGCTGGCCGGCGGCCTGTTGGCCGCGCTCGCCGGCCTGGCCGTGGGCGTTCCCACCCTGCGCCTGCGCGGTGATTATCTGGCCATCGTCACGCTCGGCTTCGGCGAAATCATCCGCGTGATCCTGCAAAACATGGATTGCGTCGGCGCGGCGAGCGGCTTGAAGGGAATTCCCCGCGAGACCACCCTGTTCTGGGTCTTCGGCCTGGCGGCGGTCACGGTGTATGTGGTCGGCTGTCTCGTCAGTTCCACCTATGGCCGGGGTTTCATCGCGGTGCATGACGACGAGGTGGCGGCCGGCGCCTGCGGCATCAACCCGACCCGCTACAAGGTCACGGCCTTTGTCATTGGCGCATTTTTTGCCGGCATCGCCGGCGGCCTGTATGCCCACCACAAACAATTCCTTTCGCCCACCGGCTTTGATTTCATGAAATCCATTGACATCGTGGTGATGGTCATCCTGGGCGGCATGGGCCGCACGGCCGGGGTCATCCTGGCCGCCATTTTACTGACGCTGCTGCCGGAATTTTTGCGACCGTTCGCCGAATACCGGATGATCATTTATTCCCTGCTGATCATCGGGCTGATGATCGCGCGGCCGCAGGGGTTGTTCGGGTTTGGCCGGGCCAGACAGACATGAATACCCCTTGCTCATAACCATGGCCGCCCTGCTTCAATTGGATCAAGTCACCATCCGTTTCGGCGGTTTGACGGCGGTGTCCGACTTGAACCTGGCGATGGGACCGGGCGAACTGGTCGGTCTCATCGGCCCGAACGGGGCGGGGAAAACGACCGCCTTCAATTTGGTCACCGGCGTTTACCAGCCGACCTCCGGGACGATTACTTTCAATGGCCGGCCGACGGCGAAGCTCAAGCCCCACCAGCTCGCGCGGTCGGGCATCGCCCGCACGTTCCAAAACATCCGGTTGTTCGCAAGCCTCAGCGTGTTTGACAATGTCCGCACCGCCGTGCAACTGCACCGGTCGCACGGCATCCGCAACGCGCTCTGGCGCGGGCGTGGTTTTGTGGAGGGCGAAGCCGCCGTCACCCGGCGGGTGATGGAACTGCTCGAGATTTTCGGGCTGGGCGGGAACCGCGATCAACCCGCGAAATTTCTGCCTTACGGCGACCAACGGCGCCTGGAAATCGTCCGCGCGCTGGCCACCCAGCCCCGGCTGCTCCTGCTCGATGAACCCGCCGCCGGCATGAACCCGACGGAAAAAACCGAACTCACGCGGCTCATCCGGTTCATCCAGGAAAAGTTCCAAATCTCGGTGCTGCTGGTGGAGCACGACATGCGGGTGGTCATGGAAATCTGCCAGCGGGTGGTGGTGCTGGATTACGGGGTGAAGATTGCCGAGGGCTCGCCGGCGGTGGTGCGCCAGGATCCCAAGGTGATCGAGGCGTATCTGGGGGAATGACTGAGTGCGGAGAGCGCGTTCGTTACGACTCTCCCGCCCGGGATGAGTTTCAACCACCTTCAGACTTATCAATGAGCTTATCCACCTTTGCCTTCACCGCCTCATCCATCTTAATGAGCGGCGGCCAGGGGCGTTTGAAGCCTTCGCCGGAAATTTTCTTGGTGGCGTCAATGCCCAGCTTGCTGCCGCTGGCGATTTCGCTGGTGGCGTGATCGAGCACGTCGGACGGGCCCTTGGTGAAAATGCTGTCGCGCTGCGGGTCGGTGTTGGCGCAGAGGCGGAACAGCACTTCGCTGGTGTTGTGGACGTTCACGTCGTCGTCCACGACGATGATGTATTTCGAGAACATCATCTGGCCCATGCCCCAGAGGCCGTGCATGATTTTATACGCCTGCATGGGGTAGGTCTTGCGGATGCTGACAAAGACGAGGTTGTGAAACACCCCCTCCGCCGGCAGGGCGATGTCCACGATCTCCGGGAAATTCATCTTGAAGATGGGCAGGAACAGTTTCACCGACGCGCCGCCGATGTAGAAATCCTCCATGGGCGGAATCCCGACAATGGTGGCGGGATAGACGGCGTCTTTCCGGTGCGTGATGGCGGTGATGTGCAGCACCGGATAGGGCTCAGGCAGAGTGTAGTATCCGGTGTGATCGCCAAACGGTCCCTCTTCGCGCAGCGGTTCGGTGGGGTCCACATAACCTTCAATCACAAAATCGGCGTTGGCGGGGACTTCGAGGTCGTTGGTCAGGCATTTGACGAGTTCCACGGATTTTTTGCGCAGGTAGCCGGCGAGCAGGAATTCGTCCAGCCCGTCGGGCAGCGGTGCGGTGGCGGCGAAGGGAAACATCGGGTCGCCGCCGATGAAGATGGCCACGGGCATCCGTTGGCCGGTTTCGTAATAGCGCCGGCCATGGCGGGCGGCCACTTTTTGCAACTGCCAGTGGACGCCGGTGCTCCGGTCGTCGTAAATCTGGATGCGATACATGCCAAGGTTGCGCTCGCCGGTGTCCGGATCCCGCGTGACCACGCACGGCAGGGTGACGAACCGGCCGCCATCCAGCGGCCAGCATTTGAGAATGGGGAGGTTTAGCAGGGTGGGGCAGACGGCTGGCGGATCGGTCTTCCCGGGAGACGTTGACCGGCTGGCCGCCGGTCCCACCTTGAGGATGTCGGCGGCCTTGGGCCAAGGCTCGGTGCGCGAGGCCGGGGCTTCATATTTCTGCACGACCTCCTGGCACGCGCCGGATTTGACGGTCTTGGGTTTGGCGTGGCGTAAATCCAGCGCCAACCCGAGTAGTTTGATGGCCTCTTTGAAACTGGTCGGCGGCTTGGCCTTCATCAGCGCGCCCAGTTCGGCGGCGACGGCATCCACGGAATCCGCCCCCATGCTCAGCGCCATGCGCCGGTGCGATCCCAGGGTGTTGATGGCCACGGGAAAGGGCGAGACGACGCCATTGATGGTCGGTTGCTCGAACAGCAGCGCCCGACCGCCGCCGGGCCGCTTCATTTCGCGGTCGGCGATTTCCGTGATCTCCAGTTCCGTGGCGACGGGCCGGGCGATGCGTTTGAGTTCGCCCGCCCGATCCAGTTGGTTGACGAAGTCGCGGAATGAATCAAAGGCCATATCTCGGGCAGGCTAACTTAAACCCGGACGCCTGGCAATGCGGGGAGGGAGGGGAAGGTGAAGTTCCCGGCAAAGCCATTGCCAGCCATCAACGCTGATATCCTCGAGAAGTCTCTGTGGCGGCTCAATGCAAGCGCTCAGACGCCAACCAACCGCATCCTCAAATTGCTCCAGTGTTACTCCAACCCAAACCCATACGGAAACAACGGGGTTTCCGCCGCGTCCCCCGTGACCACATGGGCGTTGCTGCGCGGCCATGCCCGCGGGAGCCGGCCGGTGAATTTGAAATCCCCAAACAGCACATCCGTCACCCCCAACCCCTCGGTCCCGGGCAGCCAGGCGGCGATGAAGGCGTCGCTGTCAGCCAGGGCGGAGTTTAAAATCAGCGGGCGGCCGGAAAACAACAGCGTCACCACCGGCGCACCGGTCGCTTTGGCCGCCGCCACCAACGCCAGATCCTCCGCCGGCAAGTTCAGATCGGCGCGGTCCCCCTTTTGTTCCGCATACGGCTCCTCTCCGATGACCACGATGACGGCGTCGGCCCCCTTCAGATCGCCCGGGCCGGTCGCAAAGGTGATTTGCGTCCCCGGGGAAACCGTCTGGCGCAGGGCGGCCAGGACCGTCGTGCCGCCGGGCGTCACCCGGCCGCGCCGCCCCTGCCAGTCAATCGTCCAACCCCCGCACTGAATGCCCAGATCATCCGCCGCGCCCCCCAGGACGGCCAGGCGCTTGAGGTTTTTCGCGAGCGGCAGAACGTGCCGGTCATTTTTGAGCAGCACCAGGGATTCGCGCACACACGCGCGCCCGACGGCCCGGTGTTCGGGGGAACCGATGGCGGCCGTGAGCCGGGGATCGGTCGGTTGATTTTCAAACAGCCCGAGTTGGAACTTAATGCGCAAAATCCGCCGCACGGCGTCGTCAATGCGCGCGGGCGGAACCACCCCGGCCGCCACCAACTGTTTCAAATCCGTGATGAACTCGGCGTAGTTGTTCGTGCGGCCCGGCCCGTAGGGGATCATGATCATGTCCAGCCCGGCGTTGATGGATTGGGCGATGTCGGCTCGGTAATCCGGTGAAAGCTGGTCAATGGCCGCCCAATCGGAGACGAGAAACCCGCGGAAGCCCAGTTCGCCTTTCAGCACGTCGGTAAGGAGATGCTGATTGCCGTGCATTTTCACGCCGTTCCAACTGCTGTAAGAAACCATGATCGAACCGACGCCCGCCGCGATGGCCGTGCGGTAGGGCGGCAGATAAAGCCGGCGCAGCGTCGCCTCGTCGCACACGGTGTTGCCCTGGTCCATGCCGTTGGTCGTGCCGCCGTCGCCAATGAAATGTTTCGCGCAGGCGAGCACCGACGTGGGCGCGGCGGACAACTCCGGCCCCTGAAACCCCTTCACCGCGGCGAAGCCCAGTTCCGCCACCAGCGCGGTATGGTCGCTGTAACCTTCGTAGGTGCGCCCCCAGCGTTCGTCCTGCGGCACGGCGATGCACGGCGCGAAGGCCCAGCGGATGCCCGTGCCGGCGACCTCCTCGGCGGTGACGCGTTCGGCGCGTTCCACCAACCCGGGATCATGCGTGGCCCCCAAGCCGATATGATGGGGGAAAATCACCGCGCCCTCGATGTTGTTGTGCCCGTGGATGGCGTCAATTCCGTAAATCAACGGAATTTTCAGCCGGGTTTGGCGCGCCTGCGCCTGGAATTCCGAGACGAACTCCAGCCAGTTCTGCGCCGAGTTGCCCGCGGCGGGGTCGGCATTACCGCCGCTCAGGACGGAGCCGAGGAAATATTTCCGCACGTCCGCCTTGTCCTTGAGCGCGCCGGAATCCACCTGGACCATCTGGCCGATTTTCTCGTCCAGCGACATTTGCGCCAGCAACGCGTCCACCTCCCGGTCATGCCCGGAAAACAGCGGTGCGCCCCGGCCCGGCAGCGTAGGGAGGGAGATTAAGAGGGCGGCGGAAACAGATTTAAGACAGTTCATGGGGAGTTTTGGGCTTTTAACAACGGCTCGAGGACTTGGGCGAAAATGGCGGCCTGACGGAAGGAACCCAGATCGGTCGGATGCGAGCCGTCCACGCTGCCCTCGCCATCGTCGCCAAACAGGTGTTCCCCGGGGATGTAATAGAGATTCGTCAGCCCGTCCGCCTGCAAACGTTCAAAGGCGGCCTTCAATTCGGCGCGATCCTTCAAATGATACCCTTCCATGCGGCCGGCGATGAGAAATGAATCCTGCATCGTGCGGTCTTCCACCAAGACGATGGGCACGGTGGGATGCGCCGCACGGAGCTGTTTCACAAAGGGTTCGACGCGCGCCTTGATTTCATCCGCCACCAAGTTGGGCAGACAATCCAGCACATAAACCGAGGGATCCAGTTCCGCCAGCAGGCCGGCCATTTCGGGTTCCATTTTACCGTTGCCGGAAAAGCCGAGGTTGATCGTAGGCCAGTTGAACCGCCGGCCGAGTATTGCACTGTGAACCATGCCGGGGCGCGAGGCTGAGAGCCCCTGCAAAATCGAAGTGCCGTAAAAGACGATGGGCTTGCGTTCACCCGGACCCCACGGCGGGGCTTTTTCCAGCACCGCGCCGGCGGGAACGCCCAGTTCGACGAATTTCGTGCCGTTGTAGAGGGGCAGATACAACAGATATTCCCGCTTGCCCGGGATGAGATTTTCCACGAGCGTGACCTCATTCGTCTGGGCCGTGGGCTGGCCCACGGCCAGCCAATGCCAGCCCTGGTCCGTTCGGACATACAAATCCAGGCCGCTTTTGCCGATGGCGGTGATGTTCGGCAGATACAGCCAGGGATCGGTCACCGCCCAGCGGGCCCTGATCTTGGTGGCGTCCGTCACAAAGCGCACGCACAGGCCGGCGGAGTTTTGGCTCAAGTCCCAGACCGGTTTGCGCACCAAGCCTTCGGCCCGGGCGGGCAGGCGGTCGTAAAAATGCTTCGTATCGTCCCAACCGCGGCCTTCCACGCCCAAGGGGCGGATATCCGCCCAGCGGATGGCCGGGGCCACGGGCTGGGCCTGGGGCTGGGCACCCGCGCCACCGGTGGCGGCAATCCACAGCAGGGCCAACCGGGCGAGCCGGGCGGCGGAACGGCGGATGAAAAGGGTGCGGCGGCGCATAACCTGACAATAAATTGCGGGCAAAATGCCGGAAAATCGGCGCTTAAGCCAGTCCAGACTTTAAGGGACAGTCAAACCACGCGAAGATGGACGGAGACTTTTAGGGCGATGCGATGGCCGCGGACGAGCCATCAAAACGGTGGCAAATCAGGGAACCCTTCAACCGCGTGACGGCGGTTTAAGCCGGTCACAGACCGGCGCTTTGGGGGCAGCCAAGATACGCCCTCAAAAAAGCGGACCGTAAAACCGGTTCCTTGAGTCAGCCCAAGTTTCACAAACGGGGGGCAAAAAAGCGTGATTTTTTTGTCCCCGTTGGCGAAACTTGGGGTAGCTTTGGCTGGCATGGGCAAAGTTAAACCCACATTAACCAAAAATCGAATCCGGCTGGCCTACGCGGTGGCCGTGGTTGCCGATGTGCTGGAATTACCCATCACTGCGGTGGAAAACACCGTGATCGGAATGCTCCCCGGGGAATTGGCGGACGGGGTGGTGGACATTGTCGTCATGGGCATCATGACCCGGCTGCTGGGATTTCACTGGTTGTTCTTACCCTCCTTTGTATTGGAAGCCATTCCCGAAATTGACGTGCTCCCAACCTGGGTCGGCTGCGTGGCCTACGTGGTATGGCAACGGAAAAAGGAACCGGCGGCAGCGACCGCCCCTTCCCATGTGGAGGTTCAAACCAGCGTTCCTCCCCCGCTCCCGCGTTGAGATTTTAACGCCATATAGAAAGTGATCCGAGGCGGCGCGGGCGGAACTTTAGCCACCTGATTGTAACCTTTTCGTAACCTTTCTGTAACATTTAGTTCGCTTTTGTCTGAATTGTGTTATTATGAGGATGATGAATGCGCTATTATTCATTTTGCCACTCGGCGTCACTGTGGTGTTTGCCTTTTTGATGCTGCGGGCGGAAACCCGTCCTTAAAATGGTTCCGGGCATGGGTTTACGAACATTTTGGCCGGGAGGCCAAGGTGACCCCGTTTGTCCCTTTGATCTTTCGTGGAAGACGCCGCCGGCAGTCACTGAATGATCGTCGTCCCAACACTTCGACCGACCTGCTCGATTATTTTACTCCGCGACTCTTTGCCCCCTCCTCCGCCCATTCGTTGAGGATTGGGGTGCCAAACGATTGACGGCCCCGGGCCGGTGATCTAGCTTGCGTCATGCCGACGGTTCCGCGCCCAAAGCAATGATAATGTCCCTCCTCCGCCAATTCAAATTACCGGCCAGGCTCGGGCTGCTGCTGTTCCTTCTCGGACCGGGCCGGAGCCTCGCCCAAACGCCCGATTTTTCCGTGGTGCAGGAACCCTGGTTTGAAGTCCGCACCGCCCATTTTCACATTTATAGTTGCGGGGCCGTATCGGCGGTTTACAAGCTGACCGGCCGCTTGGAACAATTTTGCCAGGCGTATGCCTGGCTGGCCGGAACCCAGGCCGTCGCCTCGCCGCCGATTGTCGTGCTGGCGTTTCCGGATGAAGCAACCCTGAAGCCATTTTTACCCCTGTATCAGGGCCAGCCCGCCAATCTGGCGGGTTTCTTCAAACGGGGCGAGGATGAAAATCTCATCGTGCTGGCGCTGCCTTCCGGCGAAGACGGCGGCGAGGACATGGCGGTGATTTTTCACGAATACACCCACCTCCTCTTCCGGCATAACGACCAGTTCTGGCCGCTATGGCTGAAGGAGGGGATGGCCGAGACCTATTCCACCTTCGCCACCGACGGGCACAGTGTCCACCTCGCCGGCCCCATCCCGCATCACTTGGAATTATTGAAGCAGACCCCGCTCCTGCCGCTGACCGAGTTGTTTGCGGTCACCCATGATTCCCCACAATATAACGAGAGCAGCCGCCAGGGCATCTTTTACGCCGAGTCCTGGCTGCTCACGGAATTTCTCCTGGCGGGGGATCAACCCTACTGGCGCGCCCATTTCGGCCAATACACCACCCTGCTGCGCCAGGGTCAGGGACCGGAGGCGGCCTTCACCAACGCCCTGGGCGTCAGTCTGCCCGTGATGGAGGCGCAACTCCGGCGCTATCTGGCCAACCAACTGTTCCCGCCCCTCGAATTGAACCTGAAGGCCAATCTCTCCGCCCCCGTCAAGATCAACACCCTGCGGATGACGCCGGTCGAAATCTATTACCGGCTGGGCGATGAATTGCTGCGGATTGACCGGACGGAAGCCGCCGCCGCGTGGTTTGACCGGGCCCAAGATCTCGCCCCGGCCAGTCCGCTGCCCTACGAGGGCCGGGGCCTGCTGGCGGCGCAAAGCCATCACCCCGCCGAGGCCCTCCGCGCCCTGACCGCCGCCCTGCACCACGGCTCGACCAGTTTTCTGGCGTATTATATTTATGCCCGTGAACGCTACCGCCTCACGGCCGATGGCGACCGTTATGCTCCCCTCCAGGATGAAGCCGAGGCCGACGTCCGCGACAACCTGGCCAAATCACTGGTCCTCATGTCCGACTTTGCCCCGGCCCAGGAATTGATGGGCTTTTTTGGCATGGTGCAGGGCGACAATCCGGCGGAGACGGAAATGCATCTGCGCCGGGCCATTCAATTGGAACCGGAAGAACCCTCCTACCTCTATTCGCTGGCCCAATTTCAATTCAAAAATCAAAATCCCGCCGCCGCCCGCGAAACCCTGGAACCCCTGCTGAAGCCCAACATCGAACCCGAGTTGCAAGCCCACGCCCGGGAACTGATCCGCGACCATGACCAGTGAGCGGAGCCCCAAGCCTCAATCTGATCCCCGGGAGCCCGGGGGGGCCGTGCGGCGGACATCGTCGGCTTGCGTGTGGGGCCGGGAAAAAGTATCGTTCTGCCATGATTGCAACCTTGTCCCATAGTCAGGCCGACTTGCCCAGGCTGGTGGAAACCGCCCGCCGGGGTTGCATGGCTGCGCAGTTAGACGGGGCGTTGGCTCAACCCGGAGGGTTGAAAAACGGGAGTCGGGGATTGAACTCTGCAATTGGGAAGGAATTGGCCCATGAATGACACCCCGCCGGAAATCGCCAAACTCGTCCGGCAAAAACTGATGGCCCGCTCCGGCGAGGAGCGGTTCCTCATGGGGGTGCACATGTTTGACGCCGCCCGCGCCATGGTGCTGGCCTCGCTGCCCGCCGGGCTGCCGCCGGAGGAATTGAAACGTCGGCTCTTCCAACGGATTTACGGGTATCCGCCGCCGTTTTGACACCGGGGTTCTTCTGGAGGGACACCAAAATCAAATGAGCAAACCCGCAAAACTACTGGAGAAAATTCTCCTCGGCGCCGCTGATGCGAATATTCCATTCGACGGCCTGTGCCAGTTGTTGCAAAGGCTCGGATTTCAGATGCGGGTCAGGGGCAGTCACCACATTTTTTATTGCGCCAGCGTTGAGGAAATCTTGAATCTGCAACCGCGTGGAGTAAACGCCAAGCCTTATCAGGTAAAGCAAGTGCGCAATCTCATTTTGAAGTATAAACTTGCGGAGGGAAAAATATGACCAAATACGAAATCATCATTTACTGGAGCGCAGACGACCAGGCTTTCATCGCTGAAGTGCCGGAACTGGCCGGTTGCGCCGCCGATGGCCCGACCCGCCAGGCGGCACTCAAAAACGTGGACACTGTCATCAACGAATGGATTGCCACGGCCAAAGAACTGGGCCGGCCGATTCCCGAACCCAAAGGCAGACTCGTTTTTGCCTGATTTGTGCTGCAATGCCCCTGAAAACACATACCGATGAAGCCATTGCCGAAGTGTGCGCCGCCCGCAAAGCATTATGCGACCGCTTTGGCAACGACCCGCGCCGCCTGCTTGCCTACCTGCGTGCCGGCCAGCGTGATTATCACGGAAACATCATCAAAAATTGGTCGGAGCCGCAACCTGCGACCGTCTGGCACGAAACGCCCCCAGTGAAAAAGAGGAGCGAATGAACCACATCGGTCAAACCATTGCCATTGCTGGAATCCGCCGCCCCTGCGCGACTGCGCGGGTGGGTCGGTCGTTTGCTCAACCCGGAGGGTTGCCAGACAGTAGCCGGGGGCTGAGCGCAGCAACACCCCCGGTCATGGCGCTAAAACAGGCCGCACCCCGGAGGGGTGCCAGACTCGGAATGATTTACAATGAAAGTCACCCATAACTGGCTCAAACAATACGTTGATTTCAACTGGTCGCCCGAGGAACTGACCGAGCGCCTCACCATGCTTGGCCTCGAGGTCGAGGGTGTCCAAAAACTGGGCGGGGAATTCGCCGGCATCGTCGTTGCGCAGGTCGTCACCCGCGACAAGCATCCGAACGCGGACAAACTTTCGCTCTGCCGCGTCAATGACGGCGCCGGCGAACGCCAGATTGTCTGCGGGGCGCAGAATTTCAAGGCCGGCGACAAGGTGCCGCTCATCCTGCCCGGCGCGTCACTCCCGCTCAAGCCTGGTGACAAGGAGCCGTTCACCATCAAGGTCGGCAAGATTCGCGGCGTGGAATCGCACGGCATGCTTTGTTCCCACGAGGAACTTGGGATTGATCCCGAGGCCATCGGGCATAAGAAAGAGGACGGGCTGCTCATCTTGCGCTCAGACGCCACGGTCGGCCAGCCCTTCGCCGAATACCTCGGTCGCAGCGGCAGCGATGTCGTGTATGATCTCGAAGTCACGCCCAATCGTCCCGATCTCAACAGCGTCATCGGCATCGCGCGCGAAATCGCCGCACTGACGGGGAATCCGCTGAAACTGCCCGAGGTCAACGTGGGAACGGTTGCCAGCCTCCCCGTTGCCGACCTGGTTCAAGTCCGTATCGAGGACGCCGAACTCTGCCCGCGCTACACGGCGCGTGTCATCCAGGGCGTGAAGGTCGGTCCCAGCCCGGATTGGTTGCGCAATACGCTGGAAAAAACCGGCATCCGCAGCATCAGCAACGTGGTGGACGTCACCAATTATGTCATGCTGGAAACCGGCCAGCCGCTCCACGCCTTCGATTATCATTTGATTGCTGGCGGAAGCGTTGAAACGATGAACCGTGAAACAGTTGCAGCGGAGAACGCTGTTCCAACGTTGCAACCCTCCAACGTTGCAACCCTTCAACGCTCCAACCCTCCAACGCTTAAACCCACCATCGTCGTCCGCCGCGCCGCCACCGGGGAAAAATTCAAGACCCTCGACCACCAGGAACGCACGCTCACCGGCGATATGCTGTTGATTGCCGATGAGCAACAGGGCATCGCCCTGGCCGGCATCATGGGCGGGGCGAACACGGAAATCAACGCGCAGACCGTGGATGTGCTGATTGAAAGCGCGTATTTCAACCCCACCAACATCCGCCGCACCAGCAAGGCCCTCGGCCTGCGCAGTGAGTCCAGTTACCGCTATGAGCGCGGGGCGGATGAGGGCATCTGCGAATGGGCCGGCCGGCGCGCCGCCCAGTTGATTTTGGAGACGGCGGGCGGACAATTGGCGGACGGTGTCGTGGACGCCCGACCCCAGGCGAAGGCGCCGAAGGAAATCACCCTGCATTTTGGGAAGTCAAAGGACTTGCTGGGCGTCGCGATTTCCCATGCGGACCAGGTTTCGTTTCTCACCCGGCTTGGGCTGACGGTTACGGGGCAGACGCCCGGGGCCAGCACGTTTCAGATTCCCACCTGGCGCGTGGATTTGAAGCGCGAGGTGGATTTGATCGAGGAAGTGGGCCGGCTGTTTGGCGTGGATAAAATTCCCAGCACCCCGCCGCGCGGCGCCCTGGGGAGCAACGCCTTTGATTCCGTCTATGATCAAATCGGCGAAGTGCGCCGCATTCTCACGGGACTCGGGCTGGATGAAGCCCAGGGGCAGACGTTGATTTCAGACACCGCCGCCCGGCGGACCGCCCCGCAGGTGGTGGCGCTGGAAAACCCCCTGAGCGGCGACATGAACGTGCTGCGCCCCTCGCTGCTGCCCGGGCTGCTGGATTCGCTGCGGATCAACCTCAGCCGCAAAAACGGCGAGGTCGCCCTGTTCGAAATCGGCCGGGTGTTCTCCGAGGCCGGCGGCCCGCCCAAAGAGGAGCGCCGCGTGGCCCTGGCCATCACCGGCCTGCGCCATCCGCCGTTCTGGAGCGGTGGCGAGCGGGACGCGAAATTTGACCTGTACGATCTCAAGGGTCTCGCCGAGGAATTGCTCGAACAGTTTGGCGTGCGCGGTGTCGTCTTCACCAAAAACCCGGAGTCCACCGCGCTGCTGCTCGAATCCGCCGCGATCACCCTGGGCGGGAAACTGCCACTGGGCCGGCTCGGCCAGTTGCTGCCGACCCTGGCGAAGCAATACGATTTGCGCGACGCGGTTTTTCTGGCCGAGTTCAACCTGGATTTGCTGCTGTCCAAACGCAACGCCGCCAAGGCCTTCAAGCCGCTGCCGCAATTCCCGTCCAGCCGCCGCGACGTGGCCCTGCTGGTGCCCGAAGCCGTCACCCACAATGCCGTGCTGGCCGCCGTGAAGCAGGCCCGGCCCGCCAATCTGGAGAGCGTGGAATTGTTCGATGTCTTCCGCGGCAAGCACGTGCCCGAAGGCCAGAAAAGTCTGGCTTACGCCTTCACCTATCGCGCCGCCGATAAAACGCTGACCGACGGGGAAGTGAACGCCGCCCAAGAAAAACTGGTGGGCGCTTTCAAGGCGCAGTTGCAGGCCACGGTGCGGGAGTGATTTGGCGTGCCGGGGTATGAATAAATTGCAGTGCTTTTTAGTTGCGGCCATTTTGACCGTAATGGCTGGCGCTTTTTTGGCGCGCCCAACCCAGTCAAGCCTGGTCAAACCGCGTGGCCACCTGGACACGAAATGTCCGGCGGGGGTGGCCGCTTGAGCCAAGCCGCTTCCGGTTGAAATTTTAACGCTTTTAACACTTTTAAACCGATTCCGGCTTGAACCGCCCATCTAACGACCAAACCAATCGTGATCGAACCTTGGTTGGGCGACGGTACTCCGTCTGCTTCAGGGGAGTTCTGCCAGCCGTGCGCTTTTGCCGCGCAAAGGCCGTTGCCAAGGCGGTCAACTGGCGTTAACTTGCCGGGTAGGAATCGCCTGCGCCATGATCACTCGTTCCAATGCCGGTAGAGTCTGCGCCGCCCTGCTCGCGGGGGCGGCACTGTGGTCCGCCCAGGCACAGTTTTTTGGCGGCGGCGGCTCGCGCCGGAGTTATCAAATCCGTGATCCGGAATTGATCCGGGAGCAGGACGAGATGGAAAAGGCAGTGGATCCGCGCTTCCAGGAGGATGTCTTCACTTTTGCCCGGTTGAAATTCGGGGCCGAGGAGGGTTACCGTTATGGCGGCGGCCGGATCTGGGACGATGACTCGCCGGATGCCGATTTGAGTCTCACTTACCGCTTGTTTCAGGTGACCAGTCTGAAAGTCCGCCCGGGACTGCATTACATTGACATCACAACCAAGGATTTGGCGAATTATCCGTTCGTCTATGCGGCGGCGGCGGGCCGGATGGACTTGACGGATGACGAGGTTTCGGCTTTGCACACGTATCTGCTCAACGGCGGTTTTTTGATGGTGGATGATTTTTGGGGTGACGATCAGTGGCGGCACTTTTACGAGCAGATCAAACGGGTGTTTCCGGATCGGGAGCCGGTGGAATTAAAGCCCGATCACCGCATTTTTCACACGGTGTTTAACTTCAAGCAGGCGCCGCAGATTCCCAGTGTGGGGGCGTTTCTGCAGACAGGCCAAAGCTACGATCCGGGCTGGCCGTATTTTGAGAAAAATCACGACGCCCATTACCATGCCATCTATGACGATCATCAGCGCATGATGGTGGTGATCTGTCACAACAATCATTTCGGCGACGGTTGGGAGCATGAAACGGAAGACCAGCGGTATTTTGACGCTTATTCCGAACCGGCGGCTTACCCGATGTTCATCAACATTCTCGTCTATGCCATGACCCATTAGCAGTGATTGAGAAATATACGAATGGCTTTTCCCGGGTCATGAAAATCAGTCGCTGGCATGATTGGGTTGGGTTCGGGTTGGCCGTCGCGTTCACGACGGGATTCCCGGCGCGGGCGGAGGTTCCGGCGGCGCCAATGGCGGCGGCGGCATCCGTATTAAAGCCGCTGGAGGCACCGGATCAACCGCCGAATCTCGTGCCACTGTCCCCCGGGGAGCAACTCGGCAAGGACATTTTTTACGATGACTCGCTTTCCGATCCCACTGGTTATTCGTGCGCGACCTGCCACAACCCGCAGACGGGGTTTACCGGGCCCAGTTCGTCGGTGAACCGCATCGCGGGGCCGGTGCCGGGGGTGATTCCCGGGCGTTTCGGCCGCCGCAATCCGCAGCCGATTGCGTATGCGACGTACAGCCCCCGGGGTCCGTATTTGTCGCGCAACGAGGGGGGAACGTATATTGGAGGCACCTTCTGGGATGGCCGCACGCCGGACACGGCCACGCAGGCGCGCCTGCCGTTTCTGGACGCGAACGAAATGGCCAACCGGCCGGTCGGCCCCGCCCCGCCGTGCGCGGGCGGTTATTCGCCCGTCCTGGCGGAAAAGCTGGCGAGCCGTCCGTATGCGGGGCGGTTTGAAAATGTGTTTGGCCGGGACGTCTTTAATACCGCCACCGCCCGGCAACTTTATGAGTTCGCCACGGCGGCGCTGGCGGTGTATGAGGCCTCGACGGAAATCAACCCATTCAGCTCGAAATACGATGCCTCCACCAACGGGGTGCCGCCCCGGCATCTCTACACCTTCACCCCGGCCGAAGAAAATGGGCGGGTGCTGTTTTTTGGCAAGGCGCAATGTTTTGAATGCCATTCCTCCGCCACGCTCGATTCAGTGACGCGGGCCACACAGGGGCGGGAAACGTTCACGATGTATTGTTACGCCAATCTCGGCGTGCCCAAAAATCCGGACAATCCCTTTTACGTCAACACCAACCGCGCCGCCAACCCCGGGGGGTGCAATCCGCTCGGCGCTGATTTCATTGACTACGGTCTCGGCGGCAACCCGAATCCGGCCCCGGACGGCACGGTGTTCATGGACGTCACGCCCGGCGACATCGTTCAGTTCAACGGGTTGTTCAAGGCCCCCACGCTCCGTAATGTAGATCAGCGGCCGGATCCGGGCTTTGTGCGGTCTTACATGCACGACGGGGTGTTCAAGAGTCTGGAAGAGGTGGTGCATTTTTACAACAAGCGGAGCGTGGCGACCAATGCTGCCGGCAGGGAGATCGCCTTTGATTGGAGCGCGGGTCCGCCGGCGGGTTACACGCCGATTTTTCCACCGCCGGAATACCTGGGTTACCCCGCCAATCTCCAAAACATCGCGGCGGTGACGCCCGCTGCATTCGCCGCCCTGCATCGGCGGGTGCCGGAGGCCGGCGACGTTGCCAAAAACGGGCAGGTGGGCAACCTTGAGTTGACACTCCAGGAGGAGGCCGACCTGGTCAGTTTCCTCAAAACCCTCACGGACGGCTTCATGCGACCGGAGCCGGTATCGCCGGATTTGTCTTTTCTCCTGAAAGACCTGCCATCGCCGCCGGTCGCCGGCTGGTTGATCGGGCAAATCAAGGCGGAACAGTTTCTCCGGGACGTGGTGCAAACGTCCCCCCAGCCGCCCGGCTCAACCCCGGCGGTCGCGAATCCAACGACGGGAGCGTTCTTGAATCTGACGAATTTGCTGGTGCCCGGTGTCGGCCGATGATGCGGGTGGCTCGTCACGGCTGTTCGTAAAGCTTCGCAATTTCCAATAGGATGACTTCCAATTGTTGGTAGTATTCGGTTTCATTCATTGCGGCCTTGCGGGTGTGGAGTGCGCCTAAGGACTTTTCCAATTCGTCCCGCCGCGCGCGGTCGGTCGGCGTGAGTTCCTGTTCGGCCGGGCCGCGGACCAGGATGAACTGGTGGGCCCGGACGCCGTCCACGGATTTGCCGTTGGCGGCGGTCTTGACGGCGCGCACACCGCGAAACCAATCGGCGGGCGTGCCGAGGCCGTCACCGTTGTCATCGAGCAGGGCGTGTTCGGTGGCCAGCCGGCCGGCTTCCTTGTAAAATTGCGCGACTTCGCGCGAGGCGAGGAGAAAGGCCTCGAGCAGGGAGGTCTGGCCGTCCTTGTCCAGGTCCGCCGCCGGATCGGCGATGGCCCGGGCGAGATAACCGCCAAAGCGGGTGGCGTTGACTTCGTAACCGCTCCGGGTGGCGGTGATGATCACGCGGTTGGGCCCGGAAAGGGCGTTGAGGAAGGGTCCGCTCGCGGAGGCGCATTGAATGATCGCCAGCGGCCGTTGGCAGGGCTTCAACACCCCCGCGAGATCGGACGCCGACAGGTCGGGGCCGCGCAGATTGAATTTGGCGGAACGCCCGTCATAGGTGCCGTGGCCGAGGAAGACCAGCCACAATTCGCCGCTGGGTTTGGCCACTTCATTGGTCAGGACATTGAGCAGCCGGGTGCGATCCTCGTCGGGGTTGTTGGTGGCCTGGCCGATGACCACGGTTTGCAGGCCGCCTTTGGCGGCGGCCTGTCGCCACAAATCGGCCTCGGCGGAGAACTGTTCCGCGTATTCGGGCGCGCCGGGCGCGCCGACCACCAGGACGAGGGTTCGCGGGTCGTTGGTTTGCGCGGGGGAGGACGGCGGGGTTAACAGTAGCGCCAGCAGCAGGGCGGCGAAGATTGCGGCCAGGCGCCACCCGTGCATCCTGATGTTGTTGGGGAGGTCGGATAGGTGCGCGGGTTGGAACTCGACGACGTGTCGTCTCGTCCAAAAGCGGCGACTTGTCGCCGCACTCCAAATGCCCTCGCCTGAAAACCGCCCACAACTTCGGGAGGCTCCGTGGCGCCAACGGCTGGCCGCGAGGACGCGGCCAACAACGCCCGGGGCGGGCGTGCTCCCCAAAGGCGGAATTCGGATTAATTTCACGGCATTCCTTTCCAGCGCCGGAGGCCCCACTCGGCCACAAAGCAGCCCAGCACCCATAGAAACACCCACGGCTGCTGCCACAACGGTTCGGTAAAGGTCTCGGTGATGGGGGCCGACCGGGTGGGGAGTTGGCGGACAAATTGCTCCAAATTCGCGAGCGGCACGACTTCCCCGCCGGTCCGCCGGGCCAGCGTTTCCATCAATGCACGATTCGGTTTCAAGGAGCGAAATTCGGCCGCGGCCGGATCGGATGTCCACCCCGCCACCGCCCGCCCGCCGGCGCGGCCATCGGCGCGCGTGACTTGCGCGGCGACGGAATAAGCCCCGGTCTCCCGGGCAATATACGTTGCTTCATAAGCGCCCGGAACGGTGGCCGAGGGCTCGGCCGTCAGTTCCACGGAATTGGTGTCCGTAGCGGTGCCCGCGCCGTTTTCCGCAGCCAGGAGCCGGACCGGACCGACGGTGAGTCGCACCGTGGCGTTGTCCAGGGGCAGGAATTGTTCATCCCGCGCCATAACGGTGAGCCGGACTGCGGCGGGATCGCCGCCGGCGGAGGTCTCCGGGGTCACGGAGATTTGCGGCGGCACGTCCGACACGAGCCAGCGAACGAGTTGCCGCCAGGATTTTTCCAAATCTTTTTGCTTCGCGGAGTCGCCCAGTTCCCAGCGCCACAAATCGCCGATCATCAGGGCGGCGGTGCGGCCCGCGCCAAAGCGTTGGGCGACGAGCGCCGGATGCGTCTGGTTTTCCGCATCCGTGACCGTGGCGAGCACGCTGGCGCCGGGTTTGACGGTGTTAACCGTATTAACAACGTTAAATCCCGGCATGGCGTCCAGCCGGGATTTTTCATCGGCCTCGGTGGCGCGCAGGCGGGTCCAGGGCTGGAGCCAGCCTTCGCGCGTGAGGGTGAGTTTCCAATCGGCCGGCACGGTCGCCGCTCCGGCTTGGTCCAGATAAACGGGCAGCATGGAGGCCATGAGCGTGCCCGCGTAATTTCCCTCGCGGAAGGATTCCGCGCCGCCGAGCATCAGGAACCCGCCGCCGCGCTGGGTGACGAAGCGCTGCAAGAGGGCCATTTGGTCGTGGGTGAAAAAGTCGGCCTCCAAATCGCCCACGATGACGGCGTCGTATTTGAACAACTCTTCGGCCGTGTGGGGGAAACCGCCGCGCAATTCCAATTCATCCTTCGTGTTCAGGCGGATGAGCACGGGCTGGTCGTAATTCGCACCCTCTTCGGACTGCGGTCCAAAGCCGCGAAACAGGGGGTTGGAGGATTCGCCGCGCCGGCCCTTGAATTCAAATTTGGGCTCGCGGCGCGCGATGCGGATGAGCGAGACCATGCGGACCTGGGGATCGTCTTGAACGGCCCGGTTGAGGAATTTGAAATCCCAGTTGGGCCGGCCGCCGACATACAAAACCCGGAACGGTTCCTGCCCGCGATCCACGACGACCATCTGCCGGTTGTTGACGAGCGTGGCCTCGCGCGAGGGGGCGTCCGGATGTTCCAACTCACTCCGCGCCCGCGTTTCCAATTCATAGAAATGCAGGCCGGGTTTGTCCGGCTGGATTTGAAAGCGGAAATTCAAGTCGGCTTCGTCGCCGACGGCGCGCTGTTCCAATTCGGCCACGAGGTTGGAATTGGCTGTGATGTGAAACGCCGCCGGGTTGGCGCCGTTGGTGGCCGCGCCGGCCCAACCGGTGGCCACTTCCGTCACCCGGGTCACAATGGCGGCGCCGGCGAATCCGCTGGCGGCGACCCCGGCCTGAATCGTCACGGGCGCGTCCTCGAAGGCCGTCTGGCTGACGCCGACTTTTTTCAGGGAAATATCGGTGAGCCCGGTGTCGCGGCCCAGCACGACGGGATAGATGGGCGGGCAGCCGTCCGGCACGGGCCAATCATCGGCCAGGTCGGTGGCGTTGCCGTCGGTGAAGACGAGGACGCCGGCGACGGGCTGGCCGCGCCATTGATCGGCCGCAGTGGTCAAGGCCCGGCCCAGCGCCGAGGCGCGCCCGGCGAAATTCAGCCCGGTGAAATCCCGCACGCCCTGCAATTGCGCATCGAAAGTATAACGACGCACTTGAAAATTTTCGGCCAACGCCGGCTGCCAGCCATTGGGATCGCCGTTCAGGGTTGGTTGCAGCAGCTCGCCGCGCGAACGCGATTCGCCCGCGTCCCGGATCATGAGGCTCTGGCTGTTGTCGGCGATCACCGCGAAAATATTGGCCCCCGGCCGCGCCCGCCGACCGACCTGGAGCGGTTCCAGGAGGCACAGCACCAGCAGGACGATGCCGGCGAGTTTCAACAGGGCGCACCCGGCGCGCACCCGGCGCTCGGTGGGGCTGCGCCATCCCGCCCAAACCAGTGCGCCGGCCAGAACCACGAGCGCAACGAGGGCGGGGAGCAGCCAATGAGCGCCGGAAAAAATGATCGTCGCCATTCCGGTCACGGCGCGCTCCCGAGTTTTTCGTAGTATTTGCTCACCAGGGAGGAATAGTTATCCGGCACCGGATCGCGGTCGAGCGGGACGAGACTGCCGGCATTTTCCTGACGGGCCAATTCGTCGCGCACCCAGACGCTGACTTGCGACAGGGGCACGAGGAGTTCCCGGCGAATGGTCACGGCTGATGGAATCTGCCGGCCATTCCGGTAAGCGCCGCGCAAGGCGCCCACGCGGTCGCGCACGGTGGCGAGTTGATTGCGCAAATCGGCCGAATCCAAGACGCTTTCCACGTCGCGCGCCTGTTGGGCCCAGGCGGCATAATCGTTGCCGGTGATCGGGCCGCCGTTTTCCGCCGCGCGGTTGCTCCGGCCCAACTGCTCCGCGAATTGCCGCAGACGATCCGCCGCATTCGCGCCGCCGCCGTTGGCATTTCCCCCGCTTTGCGCGGATTCGCCGGTTTGGGCCGGGGTCGCGCCGGGAGTTGGGTTGGGTGGATTATTACCGGCGGGTGTTTGCCCGCCCCCGGTGCGCCCGGGTTGGTCGCCATTATTTCCGGCGACCGGGCGACCATTGTTGGCTTGGTCCGGTGACGGTTCCCCGCGATTCCCGGGTTGATTTCCAGCGGGAGCATTCTCCTTCCCCGGCGACCCCGGCGATGCATTGTTTCCGGCCATGGGGGATTCGTCACGGGCGGAAATTCCATTGGTGCCCCGCCCGCCCGGGACATTGCCAGTGGACGTGCGCCCGTCGGCGCGCGCGAGGTGATTGGATTGACCCGGCGCGCCCGCGTCCCCGCCGGCGGCGGACAGGCCGGCGTTGGTTTCGCCGCCGAGTTCCCGTTCGATTTGTCCGGTCAAATCATCGAGTTCCTTCTGTGCGTAACGCAGCGCATCGGCCTGGCTGCCCAACACGCTGTCGGCGGCGCGCTCGACACCGGCCGCCAGTTCGGTGAGGTTCGTGGCGGTGGTGCGCTCGACCTCGCCGGCCTGCGCGAGAAATCCGCGATCCACCAGTTGCGAACCCATTTCGAGGAGGTTGTCCGTGCGCCTTTGGTCCGCCTGGCGCAGGGTGTCATACAATTGCTTGGACAGCAGCGGTTCGGTGGTTTCCGCCTGCTCGGTGACGGTTTTCATGTCGGCGAGTAAATTAGTCAACGCGCTTTGCTGCGCGGCCATCTGCCGGCTGATTTGCTGGCGCGGCCCGGAATCCTCGAGCGACTGGCCCGCGCCGTGGTTGAGCGCATCCAAGTTGCGGGCGATTTCATGCTCGCGGTTGGCCATATCGCGCGCCTCGCTCCGCATCCGCCGCATCTGGTCGGAAAACTGGCTGGCGGTTTGCCGTCGCAGATTTTCGTGCAAATCCTGCATGCCCTGCTGCGCGCGCGTGCCGGCGGCGAGCGCTTGCGAGGGGGACTGCTGCTGGAGCGCCGCGGAGGCGCGCTCCATGTCCGAGCGGGTTTGGTCCAATTGCCGGAGCGCGCTGCGTTCCGAATCGGCGTTGGGTGATTGTTCAAGCTGCTGGCGCATTTCATCCACGCTGGCAAGCATCTGCCGCTGTTCTTCCTCCAGGCGCTTAAGCTGGCGTTGCAAATCTGTGCGCTGCTGATCCGTGTGCGCGGCTTGCAGGGCCGTCTGCAACTCGCGCACGCGGTCGTTCAAATCCTGCTGCCGCTGGGCCAGTTCTTTCAAGCGGTCCGCCACCTGGGTCTGCTCGCGCTGCTGCGCGTTCTGCGGCGCCGCCGCCTGACGCTCGGTCTCATAGCGGTTTTGCTCGCTTTCCATTTCGAGCTGGTCCGCCTGGCGCTGGTCGGGTTCACCGGAGGAGTTGCCGGAATTTTGTCCGCCACTCCGCGAGCGGCTCATGCGAAATTCGCGCGGCGTGGCTTGGAGGAGCGCCTGGTAGGCGGCCTGTTCGGCGGCAATGGCGGCGTCCAATTTCTCCGGGGATTTTTTGGCCGATTCCAGCGCGGCCTGGGCGTGTTCCATCGCGCTGACGGCCGTTTCCAGGGCGCTGCGGCTGCTGACGCCTCCATCCTGGGTCAGCGCCTGCCGGGCCTGCTCCAGGGCTTGTTGCTGCGCATCGGTTACCACGGCCAAGTCCGGCGCGTAGCCGCCGGTCGGACCGGCGGCCGGTTGCCGGGCGCGCCCTGACGGCGGGGCGGCGTCCGGAGTTTCTTGGGCGCGGAGGGGCGCGATCCCCAACACCGCCGCGAAAATGAACAGGTGACAATGGGTTTTCATGGGTGTCCGGCGCTGGTCGCGCCCTCCTTTTCTTGTTGTAGTTTCCACGTGGCGATGACGATTTGCTTTTGCAATTCCGACAGTTTCACGGCTTGATTGCCGCCGGGGCTGCCGCCCTGGCCCTGGCTTTGATTCTCCGATTCCCCGGATTGGTCGGCGCGGAAAATTTCTTCAAACGGCCGAATCTCGGCAAAAAACACATCGCTGAACGTGCGGCGCACCCGGCCATCCGGCCCGTGATCATCCGCCCACGCAAAATAGGAAACCACTTGATCGGCGGTCACCCCGAGATTTTCCATGGCGATCCGATGGGTGAACCGGCGCTGCCCGCCGGCGGGGACCGCCTGTCCCAATTCGATATACTGCGGTTCCAAGCCGCCCACGCTATAACCGACGCCGTATTTCAGCAGCCCAAATTCGCCGCCCGCCTCGCCCTCCAACTCCATTTCTTCCAGGCTCGAAATCCGCTGGTCGCCGCGGGGGAAAAGCACCTTCACCACCGGCGGCCGGTCAGGCAGTGCCACCAGCGAGAATTCCGCCGGGGCTTGGTTGGTGCGCCCGTCGGCGTCCACGAGTTCGAGCGTATAACGCGCGCTGTTGGTCAGGATAAAATCGTTCAAGCGGGCCGTGGCGTTCGTTTGCACCGCCAGTGTCAACGATTCCGTCGGGCCAAGGAACCGCGCGCTGACCACGGGTTCGTTGAGTTGCAGCGTGTAGGTCAGTCGCGTGCCGGTCACCGCGCTGACGCGGAGGGTGTCGCGAATCGTGCGATTAGTGAGGCCCGTGTAAGCCGGATAATGAAGGTCCGCATCGGCGCGGGTCAGCGCCGGGTAATCAAACACGCTGATTTTGTAGTCGCGGGTTTTCCGCGCGCCATATTCGACACGATAAAGGCCGTCCTCGGAAATTTCCACCAGGCTCGCGCCGAACACGGGGTCGGCCAGTTGCCGGGCCAGCGGCAGGCGCTGGGTTTTTCCCGAGGCGGAAACCCACAACAGGGTGGCTTCCGCCGGCGGAGTGCCGCCGAAGCGGGCGGTGATGACGAGGCCCGTGCCGCGTTCCACCCGGGTGTCGCCGGGCGTCACGGTGATTTCCGGGGCCAGCCACGACGGGGTGCCCGCCCCGGCGGACCCGGGCGGCGGGCCGCCGCTGAACCCGAGGGTGACCAGCAGCCCGGTCAGCGCCAGCATCTGCGCCCGGGCGGCGGCGGTGAATTTTCGCTGAAAATCCTCCTCCCATAGAAGGCGGTCACGATGCAAGAGCACCTGCTCGATCACGCGCAATTGTAAAAATCCAAACCGGCCGGATTGGGGATCCGGCTCCTGCTCCGCCGCCGTGGACAACAGATGCCGGACCTGCGCATGATCCCGCTCGATATCGGCGGCGACGGCGCGAAGCTCGGCGGGCCGCCGGCGTTCGCGCCGCCACACGAAGGCCGCCGCGATCAAGCCCCCGGCCAGCGCCAGCCACCACGGCCGCCGGGTGTCCCAACCCGTCATATGCTGAATTAATAGCAGTAACAGTCCGGCGGCGGCCGTCGCCGCCCAGCACCCTGCGAGCCGCCAGCGCAGCCGTGCCCCGCGCCGCAGGGACGCCAGTTCACCCAGTTGATGGTGGAGGCGGGATTCCATCAGCTTGCGGCTCCGGTGGTGAGCGGTCGGCGCGCCAGCCAGCCGCTCAAGATGATTTCGGCCAACATGACCGCCAGCACACCAACGATCAACCAGCGCCAGAGCTTTTGCTGGTTTTCCAATTCGGCGCGTTCCCGGTGAATTTGAAGCTGCCGGGCGGTGGCGGCGGGCACCAGCGATAGCGTTTGCAACGGCACGCCGAGCCGCGCCAGTTCATCCACCGCCATCGGCGCGGTCCGGCATTCATCCAGCGGCAGATTCACTGCGAACTGGCGGCGCCGGTCGCCGAACGCAGCCTTATAAATCCCCGGCGAATCCGTTCCGTGGAAGGCCGCGCCCGCTGCGAGGGTGACTATTTTTCCGTCCGGCGCGGCCCATCGAACCGCCGCGCCGCCGGCGGTGACGGGCGACGGAATGGCGTCGCCGGTTTGAAATTGAAACTGTGACGGCCCGCCCGCGCCGCTCCCCTCCAGCATGGTTTGCAGCAGCGGCGGGAATTTGCTGGACAGCGCCAACTGGCTGTCCGCCGGGTTCCAGCCCGCCGCAAGCACCAGGAGGTTGCCCCGGCCGACGGGGATCTGCACGAGGGCGGGCGAGCCGTCATCGAACCTGGCCGGCACGCGGATTTGGGCGGTCGGTGGCAGTTCCAAGCGGCGGTGTTTCCAGAAATGGATGTGGGTGAAATCACTGTAACGCGGGTCGGCAAACGGGGCAAAGAGCGGATGACTGAAATCAATGTCCCCGAGCAGGGCGTAATCGCCGCCGGCCTCGGTGATTTTCATCCCCGGCAAATTGGCGAGCGCCGCCAGGGCGGGTTCCGACGCTTCACCGGTCACGACAAACAAGGCGGTGTGTCCGTCCGCCAGCCAGGCATGGGTCGCCGTGACGGCTTCCGGCGTGAGCCCCCCGGGAATGACCGCGAACGCGGCTTGGTTCAGCAAATCGGGGGCGAATGCCTCGTTGATCGTGGGCGAAATAATTTTCACCTGCCGGCCCGGGGTGGCGGGGAACACCCGTTCCAGATAATAACGCATGTTCGCGGGGTTCGTGCCGGTGTCCGAACCAAACCAGGCGAGGTTCAGATGCTCGACTTCCGGCGCGGCGAAAAAGGAACGCCGGTCGAAATCCACGTCGCCGCCGGACAGCTCCAGTTCCGCCGTGGTGGCGCCCACCGGCAACGGCGGCGCGGGAAAGCTCCGGGTTTGTCCCGGCGGCAGATATATATCCATCGGCGCGCCGGTGAACGGGCCACCGTTGACCGACCGCCACGCCAACTGGAATGTTTCCCGGTCGGAATCGCGGGCATTGGTGATGCGCACGCGCGCCGGGCGGTCATTGTCGGCGTCCGTGTCCGTGGAACTTTGGATTTCCAGCCCGGCATTCGCCGGTGACGGCGCGTTCACGCGTTCGAGCGTCACTTTGACGCCGGCCGGCCAGTCGTGCCCTTGCAAACCATCCAGTTTTGCGCCTTCCTGCAAATCGGAAATCAGCACCAGTTCCCGCCGGCTGGCGGGCTGACCATTCACGGAATCGTTGGCGAATTTTTCCGCCGCGCCCGTCAGGGCGGCGCCGAGTTGGGTGCCCATCCAGCCCGGGGAAACGGCGGCGAGCCGCTGACCGGCCAGCGCCATGCGCTGATCCAACGCCCAGGCGGACCACTCCGAAAAGTTGACGAGCGTGCGCGCTTCGCGGTCGAAGGTCACCACGGCCACTTGATCGCCTGGAGCGGTCGCTGCCAGATATTTTTGAGTGAGCGCGCGGGCTTGGTCCCAGACGCCCGGGCGTCTCATGCTGGCGCTTGTGTCCACCAGCAGGATCAACTGGCGTCCCTCAGTGGCCGGCGCGGGCGGGGTGTGGCTTTGGTAAAAAAACGGCCGGGCAAAACCGGCGGCCAGCAGCGCCACGCACAGGCAGCGCAAGAGCAACAACCACAGATGTTCCAGTTTGCGCCGGCGCGTGACCCGCTGGGTCGTCGGGCGCAGGAACATCAGCGAACTGAAGGAAATCCGGTTGCGCACCGATTGCCGGATGAGATGAAACAACACCGGTCCGGCAATCGCCGCCGCGCCGAGCAGAAACCATGGGGTGAGAAAGCTCATGACGGAGAGGCGGGCTGGCCGTGTCGGCGAACGCGCCGGCCGCGCCGGTTGCGCTGGCGGAGAAAATCATGCAGGGCCAGTTCGAGCGGTTCGCTGGTCACCACGCGATGAAAGGCGAATCCCAGTTGGTGGCAGAGGTCTGCCACCGCCCCCCCATGACGCTGGAGTTTGGCTTGATATTCCGAACGCACCATGGCGGGGTCGAGGTAAATCTCCTTCCGGCTCTCGACATCCTGAAACAGCATCGCGCCGGGAAAATCCAGGGCCAGCTCGTTTGGATCCAGCACTTGAAACACCACCAGATCATGACCGGCGGCGCTGAGCCGGCCGAGTTGTTGCTCCAGTTCGTCAATGGGCGCGAACAGGTCGGAGATCAGGAGGAGCAGACCGCGCTTGCGCACGAGTTCCGCCACGCGGCGCAGAGGCTCGCCGAGATTCGTGGCGCGGCCTTCGGGTTCTTTTTCCAGCGCGAGCATGAGCTGGCGGAGATGCCCGTGCCGGTGTCGCGCGGGCAGATAATCGCGGATGCGCTCCGCAAACGTGAACAAGCCCACCGCATCGCCCTGGCCGTTTAAGAACCAGGCCAGGGTGGCCGCCAGCGTGCGGGCGTATTCCGATTTCGTGTACCCCGTCGAGCCGTAACCCATGGAACGGCTTTGGTCCACCAGCAAATGGCCGCGCAGATTGGTTTCGTCCTCGAATTTTTTCAGGTAATAGCGGTCCGACCGCGCGAATAAACGCCAGTCCAGATACCGGGTGTCGTCGCCGGGCGAATATTGTCGGTATTCGGTGAATTCCACCGAAAAACCGTGGTAGGGACTGCGATGCAGGCCGTTCCAGAATCCCTCCACCACCACCCGGGCGCGCAGTTCCAGGCTGCGAATCGCCATCAACGCCGGCACATCCACCAAGCCATCGCGGCGGCGGGTCGGAGCCGGAGGGGTTGGCGATGAGGTGGTCATGATTGGTAATGGCGGTGGTTATCTTCAGGCCGCGCCGGGCTCTTTCACCGTCTCCAACAGCCGGCGGATGAGCATCTCCACGTTGGCACCCTCGGCTTCCGCCCGGTAATTCAGCAGAATGCGGTGGCGCAGCACCGGCGCCGCCAGGGTGCGAATATCCCCGGCGGAAACGTGCGTGCGGCCCTGCAACAGCGCGATGGCCTTCGCGCCGAGGACGAGAAATTGACCGGCGCGGGTGCCCGCTCCCCAACTCACCCAATCGTTGACGAAGGCCGGGGTGCTGGTCTGCTGCGGGCGGGAGGCGGCGGTCAAGCGCACCGCGTAACGCACCAGATTTTCCGCAATCGGCACCTGCCGCACCAATTCCTGAAACCGCAGGACATCCTCCCCGGTGAACAGCGGATTGATGGCGGCGATCTTCCGTGTGGTGGTCTGCTGCACCACGGCGACTTCCTCCTCCTCCGGCAGGTAATTCATCACGACGTTGAACATGAAGCGATCCAATTGCGCCTCGGGCAGCGGATAGGTGCCCTCCATTTCAATCGGGTTTTGCGTGGCGAGCACAAAGAAGGGCTCCTCCAAAAGGTGGCGGACGCCGGCGGCCGTCACCTGATGTTCCTGCATGGCCTCCAGCAGGGCGGCCTGCGTCTTGGGCGGGGTGCGGTTGATTTCATCGGCGAGAATCAGGTTGGCAAACACCGGCCCGCGCACGAACTGCATCTTCCGGCCCTCCCCGGTGTCCTGCAAAATCTCCGTGCCCGTGATGTCCGCCGGCATGAGGTCGGGCGTGAACTGGATGCGCTGAAACCGCAGATGGAAGATCTGCGCGATGGACTTGACCAGCAGCGTCTTCGCCAGACCGGGCGCACCCGTGATCAGGCAATGCCCGCCGGAAAAGAGCGCGATCAGAATTTGCTCGATCACTTCTTTTTGCCCGATGATCACCTTGGCCAGTTCCGTTTGAATTTGCGCGCGACCGGCGATCAGGCGTTCCACGGCTTCGCGATCCGTGCCGGCGGGCATCACCGGGAGTGGTGGCGGGGTTGGGGATTCAGTGGGGAGGCTCATTCAGTTTTGGCGGGCGGGGGTTGGGGTGTTTTCAGGCGGGATTGGTTTCGTTTCCGGGTTGGACGTCGCCGGCCCCGGGGTTGGTTTCGGCATATTATCTTTAATTTTCAATAACAGACGCTGGGCGTCGCGATAGCGCGGCGCTTCTTCCAGGGCCAGCAACACCTGGCGTTCGGCCTCGTTTTCCGAATCGCCGCGCGCCTCAAGCAGTCGCGCCAGTTGAAAATGGACGTCCACCGGGTCCGGCGGATCGAGCAGCAGCAGTTTCCGGTAGGCCGTGATGGCCTGGTCGCTGCGGCCCGACGCCACTCCGGCTTCCGCCAGCGCGCGATGCGGCAGCGCGATCAGCGGATTGATGGCCAGCAACCGTTCGGCGTATTTCGTCACGTTGGGCCAGTCCGACCGGGCTTCAAACAATTCGATCAAACGGGCATTCACCGGCACGAAATCAGATTCCTGCCGGGCAAACGTTTGCAACGTCGCCAGTTCGGCGTTGGTTTCCTGCAAATGGCGCTCCGTCACCGCCAGCAGCCACAACGGATTTTCGGCTCCCTTTTCGCCGTGATACGCCGTCACGAGCGATTCCAGCACCGGCTTCGCCTCGGCCCAGCGTTTGGCCTCCATCAACTCACCGGCCTTTTGCATCTGCCGGTAAAAATTATGGGGATGCAACGTGTCCCAGACGGGGTTGTCCGGGTTGGAATTCAAATCGGGTGGCTGGTCCAGGTCCGCTTCCGGCGCCAGGTTTTTGGCCAGGTCACTGGTGTAGGCGGCGAATTGCTTTTCCAACTCCGGGAGCGGAATCGTATGCGCCGGAATGGCGGCGTTGATCTCGCGGCCGGCGCCCAGGTCCGCCAGAATTTCTTTCAGCGCATCAAACCCGAACCGCTGCACGATGAAGTCAATCACCAGCGACGACTCATAATACGCAAACAGCAGATGCTGCGAATCCTTCGGCGCCAGAAACGCACTGCTGAGCCGGCCCAGTGGCGTCAACTCGCCATGCAGGATCATTTGCCGGTAGGCGAGGTTCATCCGTTCGCCCCACGCCGGATTGGCCTGTCGCTCCTCATAAACGGAAATCCCCTCGCTGAACCAGCGCGGCATCCGGTTCTGCGACGCCGTGAGCGTGACGACGTGACAGAACTCGTGCCAGAGCACATCCTCCCAATTCGCAGGATTCTCCGCCTGCGAAGCCGGACTGTTCGCCGTGATTACCGAGCCGAAACAAACCCCCAGATAACCCGGGTTGTCCGGCATGCCAAACGTCCGCACCGCAAAGTCCTTTTGATTGGGAAAAATATCCACCACCGTCGGCCGCGTCAGGGTCACTCCGTATTTGCGCGTGAGCGTTTCCCGGGCCCGGGACAGCAGGTCCAGCACGCGGTCGCCGTATAATCCCGCTTCCAGCGGCGTCATGTGGACGATGAAGTGGGCGTTGGTCAGCGTCTGAAACTTCGCCATCTGATCGTGCAGCGTGGTGAGGTTGAACGCCGTGACATCGTAACCGTCCTGTTGATGCACCGCCTCGATCAGCGCCCAGCCCTCCTCGTTTTGGCCCAGCCGCAGCAAATCCTCCCCCAGTTGCTCGCGGGCCGGCGCGTAAGCCGGCTCCAACGCCAGCGCGCGGCGTTGCGCGGCGGCGCCTTCGGCGAAACGGTATTTTTCCGAGAGCTTGCGGCCGATGAGCCAATCCACCTCCGGATTTGTCTGCCAGAATTTCAACGCGTCGGCGCGGAACTGACCCTCCCGGGCCGGGTCATTCCGCAAATTTGCCAGCACCGCGCGGTAGGCCAGCGCCTCCGGCTGCCAGGGATTTACCTGCAATATCAGGGCCAGTTGCTTTTCCGCCTCGTCATATTGTTCGCCGTCAATGAGATGGTCCGCGAGCAGCAACAAACTGGGAATATGGCGCGGATTGGCCGCGAGCGCCGCGTCGAGCGCCTTCAACATTTCCTGGCGGTCACCGGATTCAAACGCCCGCGCCAAGCCGGCGTTCATGTCGGGATCCCCCGGAAACTTCTTCAACCCCGCGCGGAAAGCCTCGGCGGCCAGGGCGAAATCGTGCTTGTCCAGCGCCAGTTCCCCGGTGGCGAGAAACGCCGCGCGTGGCGGCGGATCCAGTTTTTCGGCCGGCTGAAAACAATTCTCCAGCACCAGCCGGGGTTCAACCCCGAGCAACAGCAACGCCCGGCCCAGGGCGACGAGCTGCTCCGGGTCCCGCGCCGCCGCCGGGTTTTGTTGAATCAGCGCCTGGATTTCCTCGGTTTGCTGATTGGCACCGGCCGGGTCGTTGTGGAACAGCGCCGTTTCCCGGGCCAGCAGGCGCAACTCGATGGCGCCGGAATAATCATCCAGGCCGGCCATGGCATTCGTGTAGGCCTCGTCATACCGGCCCACGGTGAGCAATGACTTCACCAGCAGCAGGCGCCAATCCGTGGCATACCGGTTGCCGGCCACCTCCGCTTGCGCCCGCAGGATGACCCCGGGATAATTCCCGTGCAAGAACTGCTGCTGCATCTCCCCCAAATCCTGCGCGCCCGCCTTCGTTGCCAGCACCAGCAAACCCATCCCCACCAGCGGTGAAAACACCGCCATCAGCCGGCCCTTGAAACCATGGTAAATTCGAAAGGACACTGTGGCGAAGACGATACGCTCAAAAGTTGCTCAAATCAACGAGGGCTTTTAATCTAATGGTGGCCGGTGGCCATTGGGGGGGCAAAGCGTTAAATTGCAACGTCCTAAATTCGCGCCCGGGAGTTGGCGGGTTGCTTTTTGAGGTTTCATTCGGGTGGGTGATGGGATTTTTTAGCGATATTGCCGTTGCCATTGCGGGTATAAGCAGAATTCTACCATGCCGCGAACGTGGTCGGGCTGGCGGTGATGCGCCCCAGCACGGGGCGGACTTCCAGGCGGTATTTGACACACCGGGGCTTTCCCCTTACAATGCTTTTGAAATTCGGGTTGGTCTAATAATAATACAAGTGAAACCGCACACGTTGAAACTCATGGCAGGCTTCCTGGCCATCGGCTTGGCCGGTTCGGCCCGGGCGCAAACCACCACCTTCGACACCTCAACCGATACCGGGCTGTTCCCTGGTTGGGGACCGGGCGCGTATTACACCTTCGGGCAGACGTTTGTGGCCCCGGGTTCGGGCCCCACCATCAGCCTCAACAATTTCACGTTTTACCTTCAGGGGGGAGGTCAGAATACCACCATCTATTTCCAAGCGGATGTGTTCGCGTGGACGGGGCAGTTGACCGGCGGCGGAACGACGGGTCAGGCAACGGGTGCCGCCCTGTTTTCCGACAATACGTCAACCTATGACGATGGAACGCTGAAAGCCGTCCCCATCAACACGGGGGGATTGACGCTCACCCCCGGGCAGGATTACGTGGCGCTGTTCACGGCTTCCGATCCGACCAGTATTGCGAAGAACGGGGCTTCGGACGATACCTTTAATTGGGGCAGTTCTTACGATGGCGATGTCCCCGGCCCCCATGGCGCCAACAACGGCGGCGGCGGTTTTGTGTTCTATAATAATGACACGTTGTCCCAATTAACGGATGGTTCCACTTGGGACACCGCCGGCGGTCAACCTGACTTTGGTGATCTGGCTTGGCAGGCGAGTTTTAGCCCGGTACCCGAGCCGACGACGCTGGCACTGGGCGGGCTGGGCGGGCTGGCCCTGTGGCTGCGCCGGCGCAAAGCTTAATCTCCAAACCTTCCCCGGGAAGGGCCATCGTTCAACCTGATGATGGGTGATGGCGGTGGCAAGCCCCCTGCATGGCCCTGCTCGAAATCAAAAATCTTAAGTTGGACTTCGGCTCCGGCGCGGCGGCGGCGCGGGCCGTGGATGACGTGTCGCTGACGGTGAACGCTGGCGAGACGCTCGGCTTGGTGGGGGAAAGCGGCTGCGGCAAAAGTGTCACCGCCCAATCCATCGCCCGCCTGGTGCCCACCCCGCCGGCAAGCTATCCCGGCGGAGAAATTTGGTTGAACGGCCGCGACGTGCTGCAAATGTCCGTCGCCGAACTGCGTCAGATCCGGGGCCGGGTGGTGAGCTACGTTTTTCAGGAACCGGGCGCCTCGCTGAATCCGGTCTTCCGGGTGGGCGGCCAGATTCGGGAATCGCTCCAACGGCACCAGCCGGCCCGCGCCACGGAGGCGGAGGTGATCCGCCTGCTGAAGCTGGTGGGCATTCCCGCGCCGGAACGCCGGGTGCGCAATTATCCCTTCGAGTTGTCGGGCGGGATGCAGCAGCGGGTGATGATCGCCATGGCGCTGGCCAGCGAACCGCAATTACTGGTGGCGGATGAACCAACCACGGCGCTGGACGTGACGATTCAGGCGCAGATTATGGATTTGCTGCGGGACCTCAAGGAGCGGCTGGGAATGGCGATTTTGCTCATCACGCACAATCTCGGGATTGTGGGCGATCTGGCCGACCGGGTGGCCGTGATGTATGCCGGGCAGATTGTGGAACTGGCCCCCGCGCGCGAACTGCTGCGCCGGCCGCTGCATCCGTATACGCGGGCGTTGATGAATTCCGTGCCCAAACTGGGGGGCACGCAAGATCGGTTGCCGGCCATTCCGGGGCAGGTGCCGCGCACGGGGGATTTCCCGCCCGGCTGCCGGTTCGCGCCACGGTGCCCGGTGGCGCGGCCGGAATGTTCCGCCCACCCGCCGGAGTTGGTGGAGGTGGAGGCGGGCCGTTGGGTGCGGTGCCCGTATTGGAAATGAAAACTGTGCGGGGGACAAAAATTGGGTGGGCCAGATCTAAGTGGCCGTGGCTCATCGGCGCGACCGTTTTCCCGTCTTGGATTTTTTCAGTGGCACCGGCGCCAACTTTTGGTGGAGCCGGCGGAGGAGTCGGGGTTCGTTTTTCCGGCTGAGTTCGTGTTCCCAGATGCGCAGTACGCGCCAGCCCCGGCGGCGCAAGGTTTGGTTCACCCGGCGGTCGCGGGCTTGGTTGGCGGCGAATTTCCGGCGCCAGAAGGCGCGGTTGCCGGCCGGCAGTGTGCCGTGCCGGGGGCAGGCGTGCCAGAAGCAGCCGTCCACAAACACGGCCAGCCGGAGTTGGCGGAAGATGAAATCGGGTTTGCCAAAGACGGCCTGCCGCCGCCGCCAACCGGTGAAGCCGTGACGGCGGAACAGCGTGGCCAGCACCAGTTCGGTGGCGCGGTTGCCCTGCGAACGGATGCGCGCCATCACGGCGGACCGTTTGGCCTGGGAAAAGACATCAGCCATGGTTGACCGCCATGAGAGAACACAGATGGCCCGGGAAATAAAGCGGAAATGAGTGGTGGAGGATGGTCGTGGGGGCGACGGGAGGCGGCTGGGAGTGGAAAATTCAAATACCAAAGTCCAGAGAACCCAGCACGCTCAAGCTCCAAATTTCAAGAAATGGCCACCGAAGCTCACAGGAGCAAACGGGTTCGACCGCCTGCGGGGGAAGCCACCCGCGGGCAATGCGCGCCGCCGTGTATCACCAAATGAAGTTGATGGCGGGAAAGGTAACGGTGTTGGTGGCGTTGTTCAGGTAGATGTGCAGGGACGAAATGGTGGTTTGTTGCACACCTCCGTCCGCCAGCAGCAGGTTGCCAGATTTCTGGTGCAGATCGTTCGCGGTCCAGGACCAATAGGTGTTACCATTTCCGGTATAGGCGTTCTGGGGAATTTCCCACGGGCCGGTGGATGCGGTCGCGGAAAGAGCCGCAAAACGGAGGCCTGCCGCCCCGGACTGCGTGGCACCACTGCCAATATTGCAATCCCCGGAGAGGATGGATTGGGGATCAGCCTCCGTGGCGTCAGCACCGACGAAATAACTGATGCACGATTGCGAGGTTTGCGATCCAGCCAAATTGTGGCCGGAGGGGATGGCACAGCCGGCAATCTGGGGGAAATTCCAGTTGGAGGCGGTGAGGACGTGAATGTCATCCGCCGGGCAGGACAGAATTTTGGGTGAGGACAATACGTTGGACATGACCAGCCAGGTGACGGCGGCATTGTAGCTGCCTCCGACCTGAATTCCATTCTGTGTGAAGGTCGCGGTGCCGCCATGGGCCAGGTTTTCCGAAGCCCCGCCCTGAAGGTAGGATACATCCATGGGATATTTGCCGCCATGGAGGCTTTCCCAGTTGCGGAAGGCGAGGCCGATTTGCTTGAGGTTGTTGACGCAGTAGATTTTTTGGGTCTTGGTCGCGGTGGAGGCAAGGGCGGGCAGCAGGGTGGCCGCCAGCAGCGCGATGATGGCGAGCACGACCAGCAGTTCAATCAGGGTGAAGGCAGTCTTTGATTTACGAGGGGTTGTCATAATGGTGGAGTGGTTGTTTTTTTCGGCTAAGGCAACTCGGCCGCCCGATAGAACCGGGCGGGGATGTTGGTGGGCGGCGCATCGGTGAAACTGATGGGATTGACGGTGGGGGCATTCGTGTAAACGGGCCGCCAGTTGGACAAATTGGTGGAGGCATAAATGACCACGATGTGGGTGCCGGAAGCCCCCGTCAGGCGCATTTGAACCGAGCCGGTCGCGGGTTGATACGCCAGGGAGGCCGGATCAAATTGAAAAGGGGGCACGACCACGTTGATGACGGGGCCGGTCACCACCTGCAGGGGGTTGCTGACCACCACCTGATAGCGGCCGGAAGTGGCAACTTGGAGATTGGACAATGTTAGGAAGGAATGGGTGGCTCCGGCGATGGCCGTGCCGTTGTACAGCCACTGGAACGTTCCCAGGCCGGTACCCAGATTGCCGGACGTCAAGATAATGGTGCTACCGGCGGCCACCGTGGTGGCGAGGGGTTCGCCCAGGACGGCCAGGTGGTGGAAGCCGCCGTCGGCTAACATCGCGATACTGCCGGGGAGGGGGGGAAGGGCGGTTTGGTTGTAATTGGTCAAGCCCCAGACAAAGAGCGCACCATCGGCCCGCAGGGCGATACTGTCATAGTCGCCGGCGGCAATGGCCACGATATTGGTGACGGAAGGGGGCACATCCACCTGGCCGAAATCGTCCGAACCCCAGGCCGCGACGGAAGTATCCGCCAGCAAGGCCAGGCCATGGGAAGCCCCGGCGGCAATGGCCAGGGCGTTGGTCAGGGCGGGCGGCGTGGTAGAACCCCAGCCAATGACGGATCCATTCGCACAGAGCCCCAGGTAGTTCCCCCCCCGGGCGGAAAGGGAAACGACATTGGTGGCGGTGGTGGGGTTGATTTTCAGTCCGGATTCCCAGGCAATCACCGTCCCATTGGGCAAGAGGGCTTCGCTGAGCGTGGAACCGGCCGCCACTTGAACAGCCCCATTGGCGGAGGTGGGGACATTGGTCTGACCGTAGGTGTTGTCCCCCCACGCAACGATGGTGCCATCCGACCTGATTGCCAGACTGTCCGTTTCCCCTTCCGCCACGGCGACCACGTTGGAGGCGGAAGCGGGGACTTGGTTTTGTCCGTAAGTGTTGTCGCCCCATGCCGCCAGACTGCCATCCGCCCGCAGGGCCACGCTGTGGTCGCCACCGGTGGCCAGTGCCACGACATTGGTGGCTTTCGAGGAGACCTCAAGCTGACCGGATAAATTGTTTCCCCAGGCCACGACCGGGGTTACAACCAAATTGGCCACCAGGCCGGTAAACGAACCAGCTTCGTTCGTCACCACCAGGTTTAAGATGCCATCGTCCGCATAAGTCGCGGGATTAAAGCTGATGAAAGGGGAGGCGGTCCCGGAGATTCCCGGACCATCGGTTAAGTTATTGCCATTGAGTTGCGCTTGGAACGCCATCGGTGGCGCGCCGGCGGGGCTGACCGACAGGGTTAACGGGGCGCCGACCAGGGCATTTTGTTGCACCGGCAGGGCCGGGGCAAAGCAGGGGACGTTGGAAACGCTCAGATTAATGGCCGCGCTCACGGCCGTGCCGGCCAGATTACTGGAGACGACGGTATAAGATCCGGCATTGGTGAGCGCCAGACCGATGAGGGACAGCCAGCGGTTGGTGGCCCCGGCGAGGGGTTGACCATTTTGGCACCACTGATACGTCAGCGGATATGAGCCGGCCAGATCCCCCCCCAACCAGACGCCGCCGCCGACATTGGCCGCCAAGGCTGGCGGGTTGGTGAAGGTCAGCGGCACTCCGACACTGATCAGGGCAATGGCATGATTCTCACCGCAGGCGATCCCGGCCAGATTGTTCAGCCCGAGCGGCACATTGGTGACGACAAAATTATTTTGTCCCCAGGCCGCGATGGTCCCATCGGCCAGCATGGCCAGGCTGGCACCATAGCCGGCGGCGATGGCGATGGCGTTGGTGACTGAAGCCGGGACGGAACACTGGCCGTAGGAGTTGTCGCCCCAGGCAATGACCGAACCATCGGCGCGCAGGGCGAGGTTGTGTTCCGAGCCGGCGGCGATGGCCATGACATTGGTGGCGGCGGCGGGCACCAGGGATTGGGATCCCCAGGCAAAAACGGAGTGGTTGGCCAGCAACGCCAGAGTGTGATAATAACCGGCCGCAACGGCGATGACATTGGTCAACCACGGCGGGGTGTTGGTCTGCCCGAAATCGTTGTCCCCCCAGACGATGACGGTGCCGTTGCTGGAGAGCGCCACACTATGAGCCCAACCCGCCGCAATGGCTACGATATTGGTGGCGGAAGGCGGCACGCTGGTCTGCCCGTAACCATTGTAACCCCAGGCCACCACGGAACCGTTATTTTCCAAGGCCAGACTGTGATTGCCCCCGGCGGCCACGGCGATCACGTTGGTCGTCAGGGCCGGGACATTGGTTTGACCGAACCAGTTTTGCCCCCAAGCGACCACAGTGCCATTGCCTTGGAGCACCAGGTTGTGAAATCTCCCAGCGGCGATCATGGTTGGATTCAGGATTCCGGGTGGAACCTCACATTGTTGATCCAGATCATCCCCCCAGGCCCCGATGGCGGACTGGGAATAAAGGTTGGGGGAAATATTGAGCGTAAAAATGGGATTCGTCACCAGCCCGAAACTGTTCGAAAGGATCAATCCGTAACTCCCCGCAGCGGAAAGCGTGGCCGAGGCCAGGATCAGGGTGCGATTGGTTGCGCCCTGGAGGAGGGCGCCATCATAGGTCCATTGGTAAGTGATCGGGCTGCCCGCCTGCGGGTTGGCGGTAAAGGTGGTTTGAGCGCCCACATTGGCGGTGACGGTGGCGGGCAAGGGGTTGACGGATGAAATTCCGGATTGGACCATGACCATGCTGAAATCCTCTCCAGCCGCAATGGCCGTGATATTGGTAATGCCCGCCGGGAGATTGGTGACGCCATTGGCCCCCAAACCCCAGATGAACAGGGAGCCGTCCGACCGCAAGGCCAGGCTGTGATACTAACCGGCGGCGATGGCGATGATGTTAGTGGCGGCGGCGGGCACATCGCATTGTCCGTAGGTGTCATCCCCCCAGCTAACGATGCTGCCGTCGTTGCGCAGGGCCAGGCTGTGATACCAGCCGGCGGCGACGGCCACCGCATTGGTGGCGGCGGCCGGCACGGTGGTTTGCGCCCCCCAACTGACGACCTGGCCATTGGCCAGCAGCGCCAGCGTGTGATAATACCCGGCGGCAATGGCGGTGGCCTGGAGCGCCTGGAAGGAAACTGAGGTTTGGCCGTAATCTTTATTGCCCCAGGCAATGATGCTGCCATCGGCCCGCAGCGCCACGCTGTAAGCATAACCCGCCGCAATGGAAATCACATTTGTGGCCGAGGCCGGCACAGTGGTCTGCCCGTCGCCATTGCAACCCCAGGCGATCACGGAGCCGTCGTTGCGGAGGGCCAGACTGTGGTTGCCTCCGGCGGCCACCGCGAGGACGTTGACCGCCGAAGATGGCACATTGGTTTGGCCAAACTCGTTTCTGCCCCAGGCGATCACGCTGCCATCATTCCGCACGACCAAGTTGTGGAATTCACCGGCGGCAAAGCTCCGGGGATTCACCAGACCCGGGGGAACGTCCGCTTGACCATCCAGATCCGAACCCCAGACGCCCACGGCGCTGATAAACGCAGGCACCGGCGATACGGTCAGGGTAAACAGGGAATTGGTGGAGCCGCCCAGGCTGTTCGACAGGATGACGGCATAGCTGCCGGCCGCCGCAAGCTGGGTGTTGGCAAGGGTCAGGCAGGCGTTGGTCGCCCCCGGAATGGGGGAACCGTTTTGGGTCCATTGATAACTGATGGGCAGGGCTCCCTGCGGGTTCGCGGTGAAGGTGGTCAGTCCCCCCACATTGACGGCGAGGGCGGCCACGGGTTGGTTGATTTGCGGAGCGCCGGTTTGGACCACGGCCACGTTGAAGTCTTCGCCGGCGGCAATGGCAGTGATATTGGTGATTCCCCCGGGAAAGTTGGTGACGCCATCGGCCCCCAGCCCCCAGGCGAAAAGCGAGCCGTCGGATCTTAACGCCAGACTATCATACCAACCGGCGGCGATGGCGATGATGTTGGTAGCGGCGGCGGGGACATCGCATTGGCCGTAGGTGTCATCCCCCCAACTGACGATGGTGCCGTCATTACGCAGGGCGAGACTGTGGCCCCAACCGGCGGCAATGGCGACCACGCCGGTGGCCGCCGCCGGAATGTTGGTCTGGTAGCCCCAGCCAATCACCTGGCCATCGGCGCGTAAAGCCAGGGTGGTGTAATATCCGGCCGCGATGGCGGTGATCTGGCCGGCCAGGAAGGAAACGGAGGTTTGGCCGTAATCATTGTTGCCCCAGGCAATGACGCTGCCATCAGCCCGCAACGCCACGCTGTCGGCATAGCCCGCCGCAATGGAAACCACGTTGGTGGCCGAGGCGGGGACGTTCGCCTGACCGTCGCCATTGTAACCCCAGGCAATCACGGAGCCGTCGCTGCGCAGAGCCAGGCTGTGGTTGCCGCCGGCGGCCACGCCGATGACGTTGGTTGCGGAGGGCGGCACATTGGTTTGGCCAAACTCGCCCCGCCCCCAGGCGATCACGGTGCCATCCGCCCGCACGGCGAGGTTGTGGAATTCACCCACGGCGAGGGCCTGCACATTGGTCACATTGGGGGGAATATTGGTCTGGCCGTCCAAACCGGCACCCCAGGCCAGAATGGTTTGGCCGGGGCTGTGGGTCGCGCCGGCCAGCAGCAGCGCCAGCCAAAGGCCCAACCGGACCCACCCATTACCGCGAAGTCCCCTGGTTTTCATAGGTTTATCCTTCCGCATCGGTTCAATGTTGCGCACCCCAGAGTTTGCCAAGGATTTGATCCCGGCCGGCGTTGAATTGCTGGGAAATCGGCCGGTTGTCGCCGTCCACAAAATAGGTGTTTTTATCCAGGGTCTCCTCGGGCCATTCGCCGGTTCCGGTCCAACTGACATAGGGTTCATCCAGCGGGGCGCCGTTGATATACACGGTCCCGGCGTGGATGGCGATCCGCTCGCCGGGCAGGCCGATCAAGCGTTTGAGCATGAGCTGGTGGTCGGGCCCGGTGCGGAGGCCGACGATGTCGCCGCGTTGGGGGGAGCGCCAGGCGTAGGCCAGCAAGTTGATGCAGCCCACCCGGCCATCATGACAGGTGGGTTCCATGCTGGTGCCGGAGACGCGGATGGGCAGCAGGATGAACTTAAAGGTGATGGCGCACGCCCCCACGAGGATGAGGATGCGTAAAAAGGTTTTCCGGGGGGAACGTCCCAGCACCAGGCGGCTGAGGAGGGAGCCTTCGGCGGCGGGGTCCGCCGCCGGGGGCGGGGCTGACCGCCGGCAAACGGCGCTGACCGGTCGGCGGCCCGGGGGTTCCGTCCGCAGCGACGGAAAAAATGCGCCCGCCGGCCCCCGCACAGTAGCGGTGGCGGCCAGCGGTTCCAAAATTCCTGTTCCAAGCATGGGCATGGGACCATCCTTTCGTGTTTGACCACCCCGGTGGCGGCGCATTCCGCAGGCGGGCGGCGGAAGCTGAAGTTGCCGGGTGGTTGACGTTTTACGATTCATACTTTGAAGCCGTGGAATTTTCAAGGGCAAAAATCAGGATTCATCATCCGCCCCGCCCGGGGGAGGTAAAAATGCCGGACTTGCAAAAACGGGCGGAAGCAGGATACTGCTTATTATCTAATATGCGTTGATGAACCGGAGGGATCATGACCCGGGTTCAATTTTTGTGGTGTGGGGCAGGCGCGCCGATGGCGGTTTATCGCCCTGGATCAAGTTCACGTTATGAAGTGCAGGGCCGTTGGCAGTTTCGGTAAAGCGTCCGCCGCAGGCTGGCTGGCCAGTTTGGCCGGGATCGGCGTGGGGTTGCTGTTGGCCAACCGGCTGGCAGCGGCAGAAGGGCTGAGTTTGAAGGGCCAGGTGCCACCGGCGGTGGCGCACTGCCAGGCCATTGGGCGGCTGCCCAGCGGGAGACCCATGCATCTGGCCATTGGGTTGCCCCTGCGAAATCCGGGCGGGTTGACGAACCTGCTGGCGCAAATTTACAACCCGGCCAGCACGAATTATCATCATTTCTTAACCCCGGCGCAATTCACTGAACGGTTCGGCCCCACCCCGGGGGATTATCAGGGCCTGGCGGATTTTGTCCGGGCCCGGGGCCTGACGATCACCGCCACCCACGCCAACCGCATGTTACTGGAAGTGGCCGGGCCGGCCGACCGGGTGGAACCAGCGTTTCATGTCACCCTGCGCCGCTATCGGCATCCGGTGGAGGCCCGCGATTTTTACGCCCCGGACACGGAGCCCGTGCTGGACTTGGCGGTTCCGGTGTTAAGTGTGAGCGGCCTGGACAATTACCAGGTGCCGCACCCGGCGAGCCTGCGGAAGATCACCCCGGATCTTGCCCCGCCGGCCCGGCCGTTGGCGGGTTCGGGGCCCGGCGGCAACTACATCGGGAATGACTTTCGGACGGCTTATGTGCCCGGCACACCCCTGACCGGACGGGGCGAGCAGGTGGGGTTGGTGGAATTTAGTTCCGGGTTTTATCTGAGCGATGTTACCAATTACGAAAATCTGGCGGGGTTGCCGCCGGTGCCGGTGACGACCGTATTGCTGGATAATTATGACGGGGGACCGGGCCTGTTCAACGATGAATGTTCCCTGGACGTTGAGATGGCCGTCTCCATGGCCCCCGGCCTGTCCCAAGTGGTGGTGTATGAAGGGGTGATGCCGGACGATGTCTTAAACCGGATGGCGACGGACGATTCAGCCGAACAACTCGCCTCGTCCTGGACCTTTCCGATTGATCCGACGACGGAACAGATTTTCATGCAATTTGCCGCGCAGGGACAATCCTTTTTCAACGCCTCGGGGGATAGCGATGCCTATGCGGGCGCGATTCCCAGCCCGTGCGACGATCCCAATATCACGATCGTGGGCGGGACCACGCTGACCACGGCGGCGGATGGTTCCTGGCAGTCCGAGCAGGTCTGGAACGAAGGGAATGGCTCGGGTAGCGGCGGGGGGATCAGCACGCAATATCCCATCCCGGTGTGGCAACAGGCGGTGAACATGGCCACGAACCAGGGTTCCATCACCCAGCGCAACATTCCCGACGTGGCCCTCACGGCGGATAATATTCTGGTGATGTATAATCATGGCAGTTCCGGCAGTTACACCGGGACGAGTTGCGCGGCGCCCTTGTGGGCGGCGTTCACGGCCTTGATCAACGAACAGGGGACCAATAATGCCGCCGCGCCGGTCGGCTTCCTTAATCCGGCGATCTACGCGCTGGGGGCGGGGACGAATTACCCGCAACTGTTCCATGACATTGTCACGGGCGACAACACCTGGTCCGGCAGCACCAACCAGTTTTATGCGGTGCCCGGCTATGATCTGTGTACCGGTTGGGGGACACCGGCGGGCCAGAGTTTGATTGATGCGCTGGTGGGCCCGGCCGCCCCCGTTCCACCGCTCATTTCCACCCAACCCCAAAGCCAGACCAACGCCTCCGGCACGACGGTCACCTTTTCGGTGGTGGCCACCGGATCGGCGCCCTTGAGCTATCAATGGAGTTTTGACGGGACGAATCTGGACGGGGCGGTGGGGGCCACCCTCACGCTGACCAATGTGCAGTCGGACGAGGCGGGTGATTATACGGTCGGGGTGACCAACGCGTTTGGCGGGAGCCAGAGTTCCAATGCCATCCTGACGGTGGCGGCGCTGCCCCCGACGATTTTGGTCCAACCGGTGAATCAGACGAATACCGCGGGCTTGACCGCGAGTTTCAACGTTTCCGCCGCCGGTTCCCTCCCCCTGAGTTATCAGTGGACTTGGAACGGGACCAATGTGGCGGGGGAACGAATGCCACCCTGGTGCTGACGGCGGTGCAACCGGATCAGGCGGGGATTTACGAAGTGTGGGTGACCAACGAATTTGGCACGGTGTTGAGTTCCAACGCCGTACTGTCGGTGGCCCTCAGTTCGCCCTGCGCCACCGCGCCCGCCGGACTGGTGAGTTGGTGGCCGGGCGAGGGCGATACCGGGGATATTTTTGGCACCAACAACGGGGTGCCCGGGGGTGGTTTGGACTTTACCAACGCCGAAGTGGGGTTGGGTTTCTGGTTCGACAGTACCAACGCCAGTGTGCGGATTCCGGCCGGCGCCAGCCTGAATGTCGGCACCGGCGGCGGGTTTACCGTGGAGGGTTGGATCAATTGCGCCGGCGTCACCCAACCCAATCCCCTTTTCGAATGGAACACGGGGACCGGCCCCAGCCCGGTTGGAGTGCAATTCTACGTTTGGTCGGATGGCTCGCTCTATGGCAACGTGGTGGACACTGGCGGAGATGCGTCACTGCATGGTTTTTTCTCCCGCGCGGGGTTGCTCACGTCCAACGTGTTTTACCATGTGGCGCTGACGTATGACAAGGCCGCGGGCGTGGAGGCGATGTATCTCAACGGCACCCTGGTCGCCCGCGAGTCGGTGGGGGAGATCACGCCGTTGACCTCTTATGATTTGTATCTGGGCTGGGGATCGCCCACCCCGGGTCAAACCGATTCCCTGGCGGGGATACTGGATGAACCCACGCTGTATGACCGCGCCCTTTCGGCGTCTGAATTACAGGCGATTTATGCGGCGGCCGGCACCGGCAAATGCGCCCCCTTCGCCGCGCCCGTGATCACGGCCCAGCCCGCCAACGAACTCGTGGCCACGGGCGCCGACGCCATCTTTGGCGTCACGGTGACCGGTGCCTCCCCGTTTGCTTACCAATGGTTTTTCAATAATAATCCCCTCCCGGCGGCGACGAATGCCAGCCTGACCGTGCCTGCCGTCCAAACCACCAACGAGGGGAACTACTCGGTGCTGGTCACCAATTTTTATGGCGCCGTGCTCAGTTCCAACGCCATGCTGCGGATTCGCCTGCTGGATCATTTTATCTGGAGTCCCATTGCCTCACCGCAGTTTGTGAATGCGCCGTTCACCGTCACCCTCCAGGCGCAAACCGCCGGGAACGAACTGTTCACCAACTTCACCGGGGAAGTGAATTTGACCACCACGCTGGGCATTCCGGTCACCCCGGCGGTTTCGGGGGCGTTCAGTCAGGGAAGTTGGACCGGGACGGTGGCGGTGACCCAAGCCGGTTTGGGGCTCGTGCTCGAGGCGCAGGATAAGTTCGGCGACCCGGGCCTGGCCAACGCCATTGACGTGGTCACCCCGCCCGCCCTGAGCCTGGCGACTTGGAATATCCCGCCCGATGGGGTGATTCTGCAGGTGTATTGGCCGGCCGACCCGGGTGGTTTTGTGCTGGAGACGACCACCGCGCTGGATGCCACCAATTGGGTGCCGGTCACCACGCCGCCGCAACTGATTGGGAACGAATTTTGGGAGGTGGCCCTGCCGCTGACGGATGCCAGTCGGTTTTTCCGGCTGCGGCAGGCCACTCCGTGAGCACAGATTGAAGACGGGGCTTGATGTTGCGCGGGGATTTGATACCCAAGGGGGACGCAACTATGAAACGAGCATTGATCACGGGTATCACGGGCCAGGACGGCTCTTATTTGACGGAGCTGCTGCTGGCCAAGGGCTATGTCGTCCATGGCATTGTCCGGCGTTCCAGTTCCATGGCCAGGACGCGGCTGGAGCACATTTACCGGGCGCGGCATTTTGAGCGGGAAAAACTCTACCTCGAATACGGCGATATGACGGACGGCTCGTCGCTGCGCACCATCATCACGCGCGTGGCCCCGGATGAAGTGTATAATCTGGCCGCGCAATCGCATGTGCGCGTCTCGTTCGACACGCCGGAATACTCGGTGGATGTGGCGGATGTCGGCGCGCTGCGCCTGCTCGAGGCGTTGCGCGATTACCAGAAACAGACCGGCAAACCCGTGCGCTATTACCAGGCGTCGTCCTCCGAAATGTTCGGCTCCACGCCGCCGCCGCAAAACGAAACCACCCCGTTTCATCCGCGCAGCCCCTACGCCATCGCCAAGGTGGCGGGCTACTGGCACACGGTGAATTACCGCGAGGCCTACGGCCTGCATTCCAGCAACGGGATCTTGTTCAACCACGAAAGCGAGCGGCGCGGGGAGAACTTTGTCACGCGCAAAATCACGATGGCGGCGGGCCGCATCAAGGTGGGGCTGCAAAAGGAACTTTACCTGGGCAATCTGGACGCCAAACGCGACTGGGGTTACGCCAAGGATTATGTCGAGGCCATGTGGCTGATGTTGCAGCAGGAGCAACCGGACGATTATGTGGTGGCCACCGGCGAAGCCCACAGCGTGCGGGAGTTTTTGGACGCCAGTTTCGGCCTGCTCGGGCTGGACTGGCGGGCGCATGTGAAGACGGATGCGTTTTATATGCGCCCGAGCGAGGTGGATTTCCTGCAGGGCGATGCCACCAAGGCGCGCGAAAAGCTCGGCTGGACGCCCAAGGTGTCGTTTACGGAATTGGTCAAGCTCATGACCGAGCACGACCTGGACCTCGCGGAGCGCGAATTGCACTCGACTCAGTTTCACAAGCCCCAAACCTGATGCCCAACCCGGTCAACCGGCGGCTTGAAACGGCCCGTGCCGGGCGGGTTCACCCGGTGTTATGCCAGTCATTCATGAATCCGAACGGCGGAGCCTTCCCGGGTGGCCGCTGGTTTGGCTGCTGCTGCTGGGCACCGTCGCCCTTTACTGGCCGGCCACCGGATGCGCCTTTGTTAATTTTGACGACAATCTCTACGTCACCGCCAATGCGGCGGCTCAAAGCGGCCTGTCCCTGGCCGGCCTGAAATGGGATTTCATCCATCCGGTGGCCTCCAATTGGCATCCCGTGACGATGCTGTCCCACCAATGGGACTGTCAGTGGTTTGGGTTGCATCCCCGGGGGCATCATTGGACCAGTGTGCTGTTGCATGCGCTTAACGTGGCGCTCGTCTTTGGGTGGCTCCGCCAACTGACGGGCGCGAAGTGGCGAAGCTTTGGGGTGGCGGTGCTCTTTGCCGTTCATCCGTTGCACGTCGAGTCGGTCGCCTGGGTCGCGGAACGCAAGGACGTGCTGAGCGCTTTTTTTGGGCTGCTCACCTTGATTTTTTACGCCCGTTATACCCGGCAGCGGGCCGCTCGGGAAGGATCGGATTTGGAGCCCGGCCGGAGGCCCAAGCCGCCGGACTTGGTTCCCAACTACCTCCCCGCCCTCTTATTCTTCACCCTCGGCTTGATGTGCAAGGCCATGTTGGTGACGTGGCCGTTCGTGCTGTTGCTGCTGGATTACTGGCCCCTGGGACGGTTTCAACCCGGCCGGGCGTGGGGGTTGGTGCGGGAGAAAATCCCCTTCATTTTGCTCTCGGCCTTGATGTGTGTCGTGACGTTGTTGGTGCAGCAGCACGCGGGGGCGGTCGCGGCGGCGGCCAGCCTGCCCCCGGGCGCGCGGATTGCAAACGCCCTGGTCTCCTACTACCGCTACCTGGGCAAGTTTTGCCTCCCGACGCATCTCGCCGTTTTTTATCCGCTCCCGGCCCATTGGCCGGTGGCCGGGGTGCTGACGGCCGGCGGATGGCTCGCCGCCCTGTCCGTGGTGTTCTTTGGCCTGCGCTGGCGTCAGCCTTTTTGGCTCATGGGCTGGCTATGGTTTCTGGGAACCCTGGTGCCGGTCATTGGGCTCGTCCAGGTCGGGGAACAATCCATGGCCGACCGGTATGCCTACCTGCCGTCTTTGGGAATCTTGATCCCAGTGGTATGGGGGGCCGCAGCCCTGACCCGGGGCCGGCCTTACGCGATTCTGGTCGTGGCGGTGGTCGGTGCCGCAGTAGTGCTGCTGGACACGGCTTTGACTCGGCGGCAACTGGGCTATTGGCGGGACAGCGAAGCCCTCTTTCGGCACGACCTGGCCATCGTTGGTGATAATCATATTGCCCGCAATAATTTGGGTGCCGCGTTGGTGGAAAAAGGCCGGATTGACGAGGCGATCCTCCAGTATCAGGCGGCCCTCCGCCTGCAACCCGAGGAACCTTCCGCCCACTTCAGCCTCGGCAACGCCCTCTCCCAAGCCGGCCAATTTGACGACGCCATCCGCCAGTATCAAGCCGCCCTGCGCCGCCAACCCGATTACGCCGAAGCCATGAAAAACCTTGGCGGAACCTATTACAAACAAGGCAATTTAGCCGGTGCCATCACTCAGTTTCAGGCGGTGCTGCAACTGCAAGCGGGGGATCCCACCGCCCATTACAACCTGGGCAAGGCCCGTTTCAAGCAGGGGGACACCAACGGCGCGGCCCTCGAGTATCAAGCCGCCCTGCACTTGAATCCGAATTATGCCGAGGCCCATAACAACCTCGGCTACACGCTGCAAGCCCAGGGGCATCTGGACGAGGCCATCCGCCAATATGAGGAGGCGCTGCGTTTGAACCCCGATTACGCCCTGGCCAAAAACAATCTGGCGGCGGCGCAGGCGGAAAAAAAACGCCCCGCCAATCCCTGAGTCCCCCACCGGTGTGCGGGCGTCTCGCCGGCCATAAACGCCGGGGTGGGACTCCCCCCATTTTCCCGCGCTTGAGCAGCGGGAACCGCGCATTCCCGCTCGGCGCGTTGCCGGTCGCGCCCTCGCCGCCCGCCCCGGGTGAACGAACTCTGGAAACAAGCGCGTTCCCACAATAATCACCCGCTCAGGCATCCGGCGGTTTGACCACGGGCACCAAACTGTAGGTGGGGGCGGGCGCCCGATTGGGGAGCGTCAAATTGGCGGGCAGATAGGTCACGTCGTAATTGCTGCGGATAGCCACGCTGTTGCCGAGCGCGGACGTGGGGGCAACATTCCGCCATCGGGGAAACAGCCAGAGGGCGCTCCACGATTCGTGCAGTTGTCCCAGGGCGTTGGCCGCATCCACTTGGGCGTATTCGGCCCAGACATCATCGTAAAATTGCAGGCCCAGGGCTTTGGCTTTGCCCATCATCCAGGCCAGCGTGATGTCGGAAAGCCCGGTCTCCGGGTAACCGCCGCCGATATCGCAATGCACCCCGGTGAACCAGACTTGTTCCAGCACCTGACCATCACGCGGAGGTGTGGGTGGATTCCACAGCGTGGCCGGAAACTCCCGCCGCTTTTCGTCAACAGCCAGGGCGTGGAACGCGTTCTGGACGTCCGCGTGCAAATTCAAGTCCAGGAAACCATATTTAATGGGGTCAACCCCGCCGTCAATCGCCGGAATCCCGAGGGCGCCCACCGTGTCCCACACTCCCACCATCGTGATTTGGGCGTTGAAAAGGGCGTATTTGGCGTTGAATGCGCCCCGCAACGCCGGGTTGCGGTAGGCTTGAAAGGCATCATTCGGCAGGTTCGCATCCACCGCCTCTTTGGGCAAACCGCAGATGGCGATCATGCCGGCCAAACAGCGGGCCGTGTAAGCGCCCCGGCTGAAACCAAAGATGAAAATTTCGTCGCCCGGGTCATACACATGGGCAATCTTCGTGTAGCCATCAATGATTTTTTGGAAGATGCCCTCGCCGATGGCGCCGCCCGCCAGTTGTTGGAGAGGCGTTCCATCCGACCCGACGCCGTCATCATAGTAAGGAACCTGGTCCGACGTGGTTTGGATCGCCTTGAACAGCGTGTAAACGTTGGTGCTGCTTTGCGGGGCGTCCCAGGTGCCGTCCGCGCAGAAGATGATTTTTTTGCTCATGGTATTTAAAATCGGTTCAGGGTTCGCGGTTGCCGTCCAGCGCGGATCAGGTCGTCTCGTATTGCACCACGAACAGCGTCAGATTGGCGCCGGAATTCCAAGTGGGGGGATTCCCCGGGGTTTTCCGGCGGTCGTATAAGGTGACCTGACTGGCTGGCAATACCCGGGGGTTGGAGGCGTTGGTGGTTTTAAGCTCGACGATGCGAACGTCCGCTTGGTCACTGTCATCAAATACTTCAATAAATGTGCTCATAATGGCTGGAGGGTTTGGTTAAAGCCGGCGGTTTACTTGACGGCCCGGTCATACAGGGTTTGCAGATAATAATCTCCGCCCTGCAGAAGCTCATCTTTGAAAGCAGGCAGCGGTTTGCCACCGTAGGTGCTGACCCAGGTCTCCGTGCCGGAGAGAACCTTGCCGTCGGTCCCGGTGAGTAACTTTGTCAGCAACGCCGCATCCACCGTCTTTTGGTCGCTGGTCACTTTGGCCAGAACGGCTTCGCGCTGGTCGGCCTTGGATTTAACGATGGCCTCGACGCGCAGATTGGCCGCCGCGTCCAGCGCGGCCCGGACCGCCGGGGTGGTGGCCAGCGATTCCGCCGCCAGGCCCGTGGCAAACGATTGTTTAATGCGCACCCCGCTCAAGGCGCTGAAATTGGTGGTGATCTCGGCGGCATTGGTGTTTTCGCTGGTGTTGATCAGGATGTCGGCATACACCGACCGGACTTCTTGGGCCGGGTCCGGCACGGGAACAAAGGTGGCTTCCGAACGGCGAAAGCCCAACAACAGGCTGGGCGACATGTTTTGTTCGCCGGCGGATAAATCCAGCCCAAAGGTCGTGCTGGTCACGAACAATAGCGGGTCGTTGGCGGCGTTGGTGGTGGTCGCAGTCGTGCGGGGCGGCGTGCCCCGGGCGGCCAAAATCGCCGCGTTGCCCGTGGCAAAGGTTTGCTTGATCGTTTGGCCGTGAAAGAACGTCATGTCGGAATCCAGCCCGCCGTAAACGGTTTGGGCCTGCCCATTCGACTTGCGCGGGACAATGGCCCCCTCGAACCGGCTGTAACTGAACGAGACTTTGTCCGGCATTTGCGCCGTCCCGGAGACATCGAGGCCCATCGAGGTTTTGGTGGTGAACACCAGGGGTGCGCTGGCACAGCCGGCCAGCGTAATCGTGGCGAGGACAACGGGGATCAAACGAATATTATTCATGGTTGGAGGTGCGGGTTTGGGCGGCGAAAAGGAAAGGCTCGTCCGTCATGGTGGCATGGTATAAATCGAAACCATTCCAGTTCGGACGGCTCTGATAAAGATCGAATCGGGCGTTCGCGGCCAATACGGCCGTGCTTTGGCACGTGGCATGGCCAATCCCAAAATGACGTCCAGATCCGCCCAGCCCCAGGTTCAGGCCCGTAAAAGCCCGCGCTTCGATGGCGGCCAGCGCCGGGCGGCCGGCGGTCGGCAGCGCGATCTTTTGCCAGCCCAATTTCCACGCCGGGGGGGAATTCGGCCAGAGGGAAACCGCGTACGCCTGCCGGTCGGCGGCGGCGGGGGACAAGTTGTTCGCATCCATGACCGTGAGTTGTTGTTCCACCCAATAGCCCAGATTCAGCCCCCATCCCGGGTGCCCCAATTCCAGGCAGAGTCCCGGCGCGCTGAGATAGCGGACGGCGACCGCATGGTCCCCGCGCTGGTCCAGCCTGATTTTTAAAGTCCCGACGCCCCAGAGCTGCCCGCTGGCACCGTCCTGACCGCCACAATAAACCGCACAGCCGGTGGCGGACAGCCACAGGACCAATAATGCAAACAATAATGGCATGCGCCGGTGCAACCCGTGTTTCATTGGTCAACGCAAACTGGCAATCCCCTGACGTTCTAGAGTAAGAAGAATAATTGTTGTTTTCATTAGGAATGTCAATGCTATTCGCCTGTTTCGACGCATGTTTGCGGAAAATCGGGGCGGGGACGGCTCCTCCCCGCAAGCCCCCTTTGATCTCGTGGCAACCCACGTCACGGCGGGTTGCCCAATCCCGCCGGAGCGCGGCGAAATGGATCGTAGCGGCGTCTCGGAAGAGTGCCGCATTATGTTGCTACATTTACGTTTAAATACGGCGGAATATTGCGTATTCCAAGTGTGGTTAACGCATGAATGCGTCCAGGCCAACCCCATGCATTTTATTAGGGACACGCGAAACACGTTTCCGTCGCCCGCTGCTGCCAGCGGGAGATAAAACGGCAAGCTTTCCGGGCGGGTTTGGGTTAATGTTAGGCGATGAAGCTGTTGTTTTACCGTCTGGCAGCCTGGTTGTTTTTGGCCGCGCTGCCCGCCCGCGCCGCGGATGACATGCGCATCTATTCCGGCCGGTTCGACAATGGCTGGGGCGACTCCTGGTCCTGGATGCCGCGTTACCCCACGAATAATCCCGTCTATGCGAATAATCCCGTATATACCCCGAGCAACTCCATGGCGTTGGTTCCCAGTGGCGCTTGGCAGGCTTGGTGGTTGAAGAGCGGTGCCAGCGTGGATACGACCATCTACACGAATGTGAGTTTCTGGCTGAATGGCGGGGTGACCGGCGGACAATCGATCGTGGTCAGCGGCGAGACGAACGGAAGCGGGCTTTCAGGGATTTGGGTGACCGCGCCGACGAACCAGTGGACGCAAATCACCCTTTCCATCGCCTCGCTGGGCCTCAACCAGGTGACCAACCTGACCGGGCTTCAGATCGGAAATGGAACCTCGCTCCAACCGTTTTTCATCGATGACCTGCGGCTGGTTGCCGCGCCCGCGCCAGGGCTGGTTCACGTTGGCATCACGGCCACCCAGACCGTGCGGACGGTCAATGGCAATATTTTCGGGATCAACCAGGTGGGCTGGGATCCGAACGTGAGTGCGCCCGCTTCGGTTACGCTCCTGAATGCCATGGGCAACCCGTGTCTGCGGTGGCCGGGCGGAAGCTGGGGTGACGGCTGGCACTGGACCAACGAAGCCTGGCAGGCCGGCGCCGCCAGCGCCCGCACCTGGGGATCGTTCTCCCCCGACTTTATCCAGCTGGCCACTAATACTCACGCGTCTGCTTTTATTATTGTGAACTACGGCAGCAGCGATGCCAACGAGGCGGCGTTTGGGGTGCGCATGTTCAACCTTACCAATCATTGCCATTTCAAATACTGGGAGGTGGGCAACGAAGTCGGCGGCAGTTGGGAATTGGACAACAATACCAATGCGCCCTGGCAGCCGCATGACCCGTGGACCTACGCGCTGCGTTTTACCAATTACTACGCGCAGATGAAAGCCGCCGATCCCACCATCAAGATTGGCGCCGTGGCGGATACCACCGAGGATGGCACTTCAAATTACACCAATCATCCCGTCGTGAACCCGCGCACGGGCGTCACGCACAACGGCTGGACCCCGGTGATGCTGACCTATCTGCGCAGCAACCATTGCACCCCCGACTTCCTGATCGAGCACAATTATGGGCCGACGGCGGGGGACACCCAGGATTTGCTTTCAACCAAGACTTGGGCCGGGGATGCGGCCAACTTGCGCCAGATGCTGTCGGATTATCTGGGCGGCGCCGGCACCAATGTGACCTTGGAGGCCACCGAGAACGGCACCGGGGGTGACAAGCAGGACGTGAGCCTGACGGGCGGCCTCTTTTACGCCGATACCATCGGACAGATCATGCAGACGGAATTCAACTCGCGCCTGTGGTGGGCTTTTCGCAATGGCCCGTCGGATTTGACCGATCCCGACCCGGCGTTCTACGGCTGGCGCACCAATGGCGATGGCAGCTTCCTGGTGGATGGCGGCATTGTGGAGGGTTCGGGCGGGGTGGGCTACACCTATCCGACCTATTATGTGGCCAAGCTTATGTCTCAGTTCGCAGCGGACGGCGACACCGTGGTTTCCGCCACCAGCGATTACGAGTTGCTGTCCGTTTATTCGGTCAAACGGACCAATGGCGCGCTGGCCCTGCTGGTGATTAACAAGAGTTCCTCGTCCAATCTCACCGCCGCCATCAAGCTTTCCGGGTATGCTCCCTATGCCAGCGCCACCGTTTACAGCTACGGCCTTCCGCAGGACACGGCGGCCGAGACGGGCGTGGGTTCGCCCGACCTTGTCCAGACCAACCTCCCCGGCGTTCAAAGCAGCTTTACCAACACGTTCGCTCCGTTCTCGGTCACGGTGATGGTGTTGAGTGCTGCCAACCAGCCGCCGCTCACGCCGGTAAATGTGGTGGCAACGGCTTCCAACGCGGCGGTTTCGCTCAGTTGGAATCCAGCCGCCGGCGCGGCCGGTTACCGGGTCAGCCGCTCCACCACCAGCGGCGGCCCTTACCCCGCGATCGTGGGTGGCGTGACGGCGTCAAGTTGCCTGGACCCCGGCTTGGCCAACGGCACGACTTACTATTACGTCGTCGCCGCGACCAACGCTTACGGCAGCAGTGCCAACTCCGCCGAGGCCGGCGCAACGCCAGGCCTCGAATTTACCGGCACCATCATTGGCACCCCGGGTTCGTGGGCCAACCTGGGCAACACGATTACCAACGTGTTTGATGGCAACCCCAATACTTATTACGACGCCGCCGTTGGCTCTGGCGACTGGGCCGGCCTGGATTTGGGCGGTGGCGCCGCCGCCATTGTCACGCAAATCGAATACTTCCCCCGGATCGGCTCTGAATCCCGGATGGTGGGCGGCGTATTTCAGGGAACGGCCGGCGATCCAACCTTCACGAACCCCGTGACGCTTTTTACCATCAGTGCGCCGCCGCCCGACAGCTATGCAGTTCAGCCGATTACCAACCGCACGGCCTTCCGTTATCTGCGCTACCTCGGCCCGGCCAACGGTTGGTGCAACGTGGCGGAAGTGCAATTCTGGGGATACAACGCCGTCACTCCCTCCGCGCCGACGGGCTTGAATGCCATTCCGGGTGATGCGCAAGTCGCCTTGAGTTGGAACGCTTCCGCCGGCGCGACCAACTATTATGTCGAACGCTCGACGTCGGGCGGCGGCGGCGGCTTTGCGACCATGGCCACTAATGCGGGCCTCACCTTCACCGACACCGGTCTGGCCAACGGCACGCTCTACTACTTTGTCGTCCGCGCCGTGAATGCTTCCGGCGAAAGCACCAATTCCGCGCCGGTCAGCGCTCGACCGACCGCGTCCGCGCCGCCGCCGCTCGGGTTTGCCATGCTTGGCGATCAGCTTCAACTGAATTGGCCGGCGAACCACACCGGCTGGCAGTTGCAATCGCAGACCAACCCCCTGGCCGTCGGCCTCGGCGCGAATTGGGTCAACGTTTCCAGTTCGGCACAAACGAATCAGCTGGCGGTGCCATTGAGCGCGACCAACGGCGCGGTGTTCCTCCGGTTGGTGCGGCCATATTAGCCAATCTTTATGGGGAACGCGCGGAACCCGTTGCCGTTGCCCGCCGGGCGTTCGCGTATCGCGGCATGGCAGAAACCGGCTTATTCCCGCAAACCTGACGGCCAGTTCCGCCGCCTTGAAGTGGCGATTTTAACGAATTTAACACTTTTTAATGGATTTTAGCGATTTAAAAAAATGTTACTTTTCCGCCGGGGTGTAAATGATATGTCTGAAATGCCTGATGACGATTTGAGGTTGCTGCATGAATACGCGCGGGGTCAATCCGAGGCCGCGTTCGCCACGCTGGTGGGGCGTCACGTCAATCTGGTGTATTCGGTCGCTTTGCGGCAGGTGCAGGATCCGCACCTGGCCGAGGATGTCACGCAGGCGGTGTTCATCATTCTGGCGCGCAAGGCGGCGGCGCTGGGGCCGAAAACGATTCTGCCCGGCTGGCTCTGCCGCACCGCGCGCTACGCCGGCGCCAACGCCCGGACGATCCAACGGCGGCGGCAACGCCGCGAACAGGAGGCCTTTATGCCATCCCCGGCGGATGAGACCGACCCCGAAGCCTGGCGGCAGATCGCCCCGCTGCTCGACGGCGCGATGGAACACTTGGGCCGCAAAGACCACGACGCCGTGGTGCTGCGCTTTTTCGAGGGCCGGAATTTCAAGGAGATCGGCGCCACGCTGGGCGCGAGTGAAGACGCCGCCAAGATGCGCGTAACCCGCGCCCTGGAAAAACTGCGGAAGTTTTTCACCAAGCGCGGGGTGCGTTCCACCGCCACCCTCATCGCCGGGGCGATGTCCGCCCAAGGCGTGCAGGCAGCCCCGGCGGGGCTGGCCCAGGCGACCACCACCGCCGCCCTCACCCGGGGTGCGGCGGCCGGCGGTTCCACTTTAACCCTCATCAAAGGAGCTTTGAAAATGATGGCCTGGATGAAAGCAAAAACCGTGATTGTGACCGGAGTGGTGGTGCTACTGGTGGCGGGAACCGCGACGGTGCTGGTGAATCAAGCCGTCACGCGCGCGAATTCCAAATTGGAACAGCGCCTGGAGGACGGTTCATGGTTGCGGCTGAACCAGGTGTCTTTTGGCGACCGCCACGTATTCGTTTATACGCGCGTCAAAAACGACCTGAGTTGGCCGGGCCACAAGACCCTGATCTTGGAATTCAGCCTGACCGGGAGCAGGGCGGCAAATCAAACCTTGCGGACCGGGTTTTTTCGTCAATACCGGTGCCTCCTGCGGGGGCAGCAAGGCATCGAATACGTCGAGGAATTCCTGCCGAAGGCCTTCAAAAATGCGGTCGGAGGCACCTACTACGGCTATGTGGAGACCGCAGTCCTACCCCGGGATTCAAAATGGCTGTGGGTGAGAATCGAAAAACGCGACGACTCCAAGCGCTACGATGCGTGGCAAACCGTGGCGGAATTCAAAGCGCCCAATCCGGCCCGCTCTGCAGCGCATCCCTGGAAGGCCGCCACCACTCCCGCCACGAACACGGTGGCGGGCCGGGCGATTGTGCTGGGCGACATCACGGTCAAAATCGTGCCCTGTTATACGAATGACATTTGGAATCACATTGTCACCGTGCCCGCCACGGTTTGGGACCGCGGGGTGGCGTTGACGAACTGGGCGCCGACCTATATTCAGGCCGAAGACGCCAGCGGGAATTGGTTGTCGCTGGTCGGCCGCCACCGAAGCCTCGACCCACGCTACGTTTGGAAACTGGAGATGGACTTTGAGCCCACTTCGGATTTTCCCGGGGAAAGCGTGGCCACGGTGGCGTTGCCACGACCATCGGGGTCACTCACCACCAATGTCATGAACGTGCCCGTGACGATCACTTGGGACGGAAACTTATTGGAGGCGAGTATTCCGACCAACCGTCCCGACCTGGCCCTCAAGTACGTCGCCGTTGCGGATGAACAGGGTGATGACATCCGCGCGGGCGGCGGCAGTTGGGGGCGATATCAGTTTCAAGCAGCCGGGGGTTTCGTCACCCACCATGGAAATTCCATATCCATGGACGGCAAGCCGACAAAGGCGACCTTCGCCGTCGTTCCGAATCTGCACACGGTGTTTTATGCCCAACCGCAACTGGTGGGGGAGTGAACCTGAGCGGGTGTGGTCCAAGCCAAAAAAGCCGGGGAATCTTTGCCTCCGGGAGCGGGAAAAGGCCCGACGAGCAGGCCCCACCGGATGGGGTTATAATGCGGCGCTCTTCCGAGACGCCGCTACGACTCATTTTGACGCGCGCCGGCGGCCGGCGAAAATAAAAAAAGCGGGGCGGACTTGCGTCCGCCCCGCAGTTGATCGGAGCCAACGGTTAGAAGTTCTGCGGACTGACGGCTTGGATCCGGTAATATTGCGCGGGCACGTTGGTGGATTGCAGGTCGGTGAACTGATAGGCCCCGGGGGCGGTTTCGGTCGGGCTGCCAAAGTTCCGCCATTGGCTCAACGGCAGGGTGAGGTTGGTGGTGCCCCAGATGGTGAATTGCGAGCCGGCCCCGGCCGTGTTGGTGAAGGTCAGGCTCAGATGTTGCCCGGCCTTATCGTAGGTGGCTCCGCCCAAGACGGGCGTAGTGACCGCCACCAAGGGGTTGGCCGTGGCCAGGAAACTCAGGTTGTCAATGGCGTAGCCCTGGCCGCTCCCCGTGGGATCGCTGAGAGACCAGACCAGCCACAAGGCCTGTCCCGGCGCCCAAGCGCTGATCAGCAGGTTGGTGGCGCTGATATTGGTTTGATTGATGGCCAGCGCCCCATTCGCCGCGCCGACGAGTCCGACCGGGTAACTGAAGCTGAGACTGGCAACCGGGTTGCTATTCGTGGCCAGGGCGATCTCCGCCGCATTGAAGGGGGAACTGGCGGAGTCCACATAGTAGCTGAATTGCAGGCCTTTGGGCTTGGTCCCCTGCTTCCAGAGTTGGCCCAGGAATTGCAGTGTGAGGTAATTCAGGGTTTGGGTGGATTGATTGACGAGCTTCAAGCCGAAATGCGTGCCGCCGGAGGTGCTGGTGGCAATCAAGCCCAAAGCCCGGTTGGTTTGGGTGCTGTCAATGTTGCCGAAGCTGATGATGCCGCCGGTCGTCTGGCTGCCATCGCTGGCCCCCAGTTGCCCCTCGGCCCCGTCGCCGTCACATTCACCATACCAGCCGGACAGGGTGGCGGCCAGCCCCAGCCCGCCCGCCCCACCGGAGGTGACGTTGGTGTAAGTCGGGGCGGCGAAGTCAAAAGGATTGGCCACATTGTAGAAATTAGTGCCAATCTGAATCAACCCGCCGCCGCCCACGGTATTGACGTTATTGGAACCGGGATCGGGCAGGGAATCAAAGTTCTGGGTATAGATTTGATTCGAGTAGGCCAGGTAGGACGGGGCCGGCGGCACCAAGATGGTCACCGAAGCCACAGTGCTGGTGACGCTGCCGCCGTTGTTGGTCACCACGCAGAAATAATTGGTGGCATCGGCGGCGGCCACGCCGGTGATGGTCAGGGCGTCGGTGGCGGAGCCGGTGAATTCACCCGTGTCGGAGAGGGCCACGACCGGTTTGGTGTTGCCCTGATACCATTGGAAGGCCAGGGGAGCCGTGCCGCCGGCTGAAACCGTCAAGGTGCTGGTTTGCCCCGCCAGCGCCACCACCGAAGAAGGTTCAGCGCTGAGGGTGGGTTTGACGTATTGAATGGTCAGGGTTTCCACGTTGTTGGTGACCGCGCCGGCGATATTGGTCACGACCACGGAATAGGTTCCACTGTCGGACAGTTGAACGTTGGTAATGGTCAGCGCGGCGGTCGTCGAGCCGGCATATTTCACGCCGTCATCGCTCAATTGGGTGGCGCCAAAAAACCATTGATAGGCGAACGGCTGGTTGCCCGTGGTTGGATTGACGGTCAGGAAGACCGTGTTGCCGATGTAGTTGGTGGCATTAAACTTGGGGCTGAAGTCGCCGGGCAACACCGGCACCTGGGAGACGAACACGGGGGCCACGGAACTGGTGACGGCGCCATAGCTGTTGGCGGCAATGACCGTATAATTGCCGGTGTTATTGGTGATGGTATTGGCGATTTTCAACGTTCCGGTGGCGGAGCCCGAATAGTTGGTGGCGTCGGTGAGGTTCACGCCGTTGAACTGCCATTGGTAGGTGAGGGCGTAGGCGGAATTCACGGTCACGCTCAAAGCCACGGTCGTATTGGTGCCCACGGAAGCCCCGGACGGTTGGGCGGTGATCAACGGGGTCAGGTCGGGCGTGAAATCCAAGCCCCGGAAATCTTCATTCGTCCCGGCGACGGCCAGCGTCTGGGCGAAGTTCGTGGTTCCGGGCACCCCCGTGTCCACAATGCGAATGAGGCGGTTGGAACTGATGGTGGAACCGTCGCCCTCCTCCAAAGTGGTGGCATAAATGACGTTATAATTCGTCGTGCTCTGGCTGAAATCCACCGTGATGCCAAACGCCCCCTGGCTGCCCTTGGTCCAGGTGGTGCCGAGATTGGTGGGGCCGAAAACATACTGCTCGACGAACGTGCCCGCGCCGTTGCCCGTGAATTTGACAATGCCATAGGTGGTGTCAGCCGCATAAATGACGGTGTTGGACGAATTCATGTCGAAGGTCAGAATGCCGGCGTTGGTGGTGAAGTTGCAAAAGAGATTGGTGGTTTCCGTCAAGCCCTGATATGGCGACACGCCCGGCATCCAGGGGAGCGGGTCGGGATTATTGCCAATGGCGGTGGCAAACGTATAAATGCCGTTGTTCAAAGCGCCGGATTTGCCGGCTTGGGCGGTGGCATACAGGACATTGTTCACAATGCGCAGGAAGAGAGTGGATTGCAGAATGGATTGAAACGGGGTGCCGACCGGCGGCGACCCGAGGATGTTGTAATCGGTGGCGTTGTAAAACAAATCGCCGCTTTCTTCATAGCCGCCGGTGGCGGTGCCGGCCACCGTGCCCGCCCCCCAAAAGCTGGCCCCGTCCGCCGTGGCAATACCGCGCGGATTGTTCTGGGTGACGCCCGGCGCGAGGCCGAACCAGTTATAGGGGTCCGAATAGATGCTGGTGTAATTGGTGAAAGCATCAATGATGGCGATGCCGCGGTTAAAGGCCGGCGTGGTGGTGCCGGGCAGAAACGCGCTGGACGGCGTCCCATACGTTTGGTTAACCGGGCTGGAATAACCGGTGACCGCGAGATACCGGCGGTCCGCCGAACGGGAAATCCCCTGGCCCTCCGAGCCGGCGCTGGCGTTGAACCACATCGAGGCCGTGCCGTTGTTGGTGGGCAGCGTCACCGCCACGAGCGGCGCGACCTGCAGGTTGGTCACCGGGTCATATTCACAGATGGTCATCGGGTTCTGTTTGTTGCCCGCCGCCAGGGGCTTCAGCCCATCGCCGCCGCGCAGCACGGCCAGCTTTCCGGGGGAAAAAATCGGGGTGCCGCTTTGGGCCGACGCTCCCAGCGCCAACAGCATGGATAGACCGGACATCAGAAGGGTTCTTTTCATTATTTGAATGAGGTTATTTAAGTGACGATTAAACTTAAGCTAAGTCTTTATTATAGCGCCCCATGTGACACGCCCATGGCGTTCAGGTGACAAATGGGTGACAATAAGGGGAAAACACACACGGATGAATGCGGCTAATTCTTGTTACGCAATTGTAACATTAGCGCCACGGATATGTAACATGAGGGGCTGATGATGGGCGGATGAAAGGCAAATTGGATTGCAAACAAAAAACCGGCGGTCGCGGCGGCTTCACCCTGATCGAGTTGCTGGTGGTGATCGCCATCATCGCCATCCTGGCGGCGATGCTGCTGCCGGCCCTGGCCAAGGCCAAGGAAAAAGCCAATCGGATTTTCTGCCTGGGCAACATGAAGCAATGGGGGCTGGCGCAATCCATGTATGTGGATGACAACGCCCAGACCTATCCCGAAAAAAACATTGTCCTGCCCGCCGGCGATAATGGTCTGCTCAGTTGGAATGACGTGGTTTATGCCGGTCAGGCCAATGACGCTTGGTTCAACGTGCTGCCGGCGTATGTCGGAGCCAAGCCGCTCTGGTATTATGCGGGCGTCATGGCCGGCGGCGTGAACTTGTTTAACACCTCGAAATCCATTTTCTTCTGCCCCACCGCCGCCGTGTTGGACTCGTCGCTGAATCCCACCAAGAATCCCTGCTTTCGCTACGCCATGAATTCCAAGGCCCTGAATGATTATCCGAACCTGGTGAACCTCAAAGCCAACCTGATTAAAAACCCGTCGGCGTTTGTATTATTCACCGAAGTTCGGTGCCAATATTCGGAATTCAATTATTACCCCTCGGTGGCCGCCGAGGTGGCGGACACCGAAGGCGGTTTGGCCACATGCGAGGCCTATACCACCCGGTTTTCCTCCCGTCACGCCCTGGGCTCCAACCTCACCTTCAGCGACGGCCACGCCGCCTATTTCAAATATGATTACGTCTGCTATAATAACGGTTCCAAACCCGCCGACCCCGGCCGGCCCGACATAAACTGGTCCTGCGACGGAATCCAAATTCCTTGATTTACCGGCCCGACACCTTCATTTTTCCCCATGCTCAAGAGGATATTGTTTGCCGCGAAGCGGGCGGTGGTCATCATTTTATTGCTGTCGGTCGCGACCGGTGGTGGGGTGGCGTTGGCCGCCGAAAAACACCTGACCTATCTGACCGGCACCCCGCTGGAGGCGCGCGCGATCCTGCCCGACCCGCCCCGGATGGGTTCGCCCGAACAGGCCGCCGACATGGCCACCGTGGTGGCCGTTCACGCCGCCTGCACGACCAACGAGGCGCTGGCGGCGTTTGCCGAGAAAAAATTCAACCTCTTCAATTTCACCCCGGCGGTCGGCCCCTTTTTAACCCCGGAAAACCTGCCCAAAACCACCGCGTTTTTTACGCGGGTCCAGGCGGATGCCGCCATCATCACCGACCAGGCCAAGGATTTGTGGCAACGGCCGCGCCCCTTCATGGTGGATCCCTCCCTCGCCTCGGGAACCCTGGAAACGAGCTTCAGCTACCCCAGCGGTCACGCCACCGAATCCATGGTCCTGGCGCTCGTGCTGGCCGACCTGCTGCCGGAGAAAAAGCCGGCCATTCTGGAGGAAGCCCGCTCCATTGCGTGGCACCGCATTCAAATCGCCCGGCATTATCCCTCGGATATTTTTGCCGGCAAAGTCTTCGCCCTGGCCATCGTGCGCGAATTGAAGGCCAGTCCCGCCTTCCAACAGGATTTTGCCGCGGCCAAAGCCGAACTGCAGGCCGTCCAGGCGGCGGCGAAAAACTAGTTTAATCCCTGTTTCCATCCGGCGGCCGGCGGGTTAGCATGGCCGCCGCAATGGCAATATCCCCCATCCCGGATCCGTTGAATTTGGTTTATGAACTGGCCTCCATCGTGGAACCGATGGATTTGGCGGAGCTGTTTCCCGTGGCCCGGCCGCTGGAGGTGGAACTCGGTTGTGGCGACGCCTCGTTTCTGGCGGAATACGCCCGACTCCATCCCGCGACGAATTTCATCGGGGTGGAACGGCTGCTGGGCCGGATCAAAAAATTGGATCGCAAAGGCCGCCGGGCCGGGTTGACCAACCTGCGCGGCGTGCGGATTGAATCCGCCTATTTCCTGCAATACCTGCTGCCGCCCCGGTCCGCCGAAGCACTGCACATTTATTTTCCCGATCCGTGGCCGAAGAAAAAGCACCACCGTCACCGCCTGATCAACGCGGCGTTTCCCGCGCTGGCCCGCCACGCCTTGAAACCGGGCGGCGTGGTGTATTTGCGGACGGATGACCGGGATTATTTCGCGCAAATGACCGAGGTCTTCGGGGCGAGCCGGGAATTCACCGCCGTCCCCACCCCGGGCGACCTCGCGGAAGTGCTGACCGATTTTGAACGAGACTTTAACGCCCGGGGAATTCCCACGTTGTCGGCGGCTTACCAGAGCGTTCCCCCTGATGTTTAAACATCAATGACCGGCCCGTCTCCGGGACCGGACTTATCCGGCGGCCGGCGGGGCACCGCCACCCGCACGCCACCGGTGAAGGCGTTGGCCATCACCGAAATGAGGCCGATGATGAGGGCCCCCAGAAAGGCGGCCCAAAAACTATCCACTTGGAAATAATTGGGCAACAGCAGCGCCACCAACCGCAGCAGGAGGGCGTTGATGACAAACGTGAACAAGCCCAGCGTGAACAGCAGCAGCGGCAGCGCCAGCAGCATCAAAATGGGACGGATAAAGGCGTTGAGAATGCCCAGCGTCAGGGCCGTCAGGATGGGGGCGGCGTAGGGACTGGTCGTACTGATGTGAATGCCGGGCACGACTTTGACGGCAATCAAAACGGCGAGCGTGTTGATGGCCCAGGTCTTTAAAAAGCGAAACGTGCGTTGTTGGTCATTACTCATGGCTAGGCAGAGTCAAGCCATGGCAAAATGCCCCAGTTTTCCCGGAATAACAAGGCGCGATTTTCCCCCTCCCTCCTTCACACCGCCAGCACCACCCGCTTGATCTCCTTCAAGCGGGCCTTCGCCTCCTTCTTCGTCAGGCGCGGAAACTTGCCGCCCACCATGATGTAATCCCCCCGGCGCTGGAGCATCAGCCGGTCCTCCTTCACCTCGATGCTCGTGACCGCCTTTTCCCCGGCCAGGATTTTGAGTTCCGCCACTTGAAAGATCAGTTCAGCGGCGGGCGGCGGCGGGCCGAAGCGGTCGCGCAATTCCTTTTGCAGGGCTTCCAGGGCCGGCTTGTCCGTCGCCTGCGCCAGCTTGCGGTAGATGTCAATGCGGTGCTGCGGTTCGGTGATGTATTTCTCCGGCAGGCTTTTTTCCTGGCGCAGAAAATCCAGCTTGATCTGCACCTCCACGCGCGGCTTGAGCTTCTCCCCCTTGAGCGAACTGACGCTCTGCTTGAGCAACTGGCAGTAAAGTTCAAAACCCACCGCCGTGATGTGCCCGCTCTGCTCGGAACCCAGCAAATTCCCCGCGCCCCGGATTTCCAAGTCGCGCATGGCGATTTTGAAGCCGCTGCCGAGCGTGGAATACTGCTTCATGGCGCTGATGCGCTTGCGCACATCCGTCAGCAGACTGGCGTGGCGCGGCAGCAACAGATACGCGAACGCCTGGTGCTTGTAACGCCCCACCCGGCCGCGCAACTGGTATAAGTCGCTCAGCCCGAACCGGTCCGCCCGGTCAATGATGATCGTGTTGGCATTCGGAATATCCAGCCCGCTCTCGATGATCGTGGTCGAGAGCAGGATGTCCGCCCGGCCGTCCACAAACGTCGTCATCACCGCCTCCAGATCATCCGCGTTCATCTGGCCGTGACCGACCACCAGGCGCGCGGCGGGCACGAGCTTTTTCAGGCGGTCCGCCACCTCCAGAATGGTGCTCACCCGGTTGTGCAGGAAAAACACCTGGCCGCCCCGGTTCAACTCGCGCTGGATCGCGTCGCGGATCACGCGCTCGTCGTATTGTGTGACAATCGTCTCCACCGGCAGCCGGTCATGCGGCGGCGTCTGGATGGTGCTCATGTCGCGCGCGCCCGTCAGCGCCAGATACAGCGTCCGGGGAATCGGCGTGGCGCTCAGCGTCAGCACATCCACCAGCGTGCGCAGGCGCTTGAACGTCTCCTTGTGCTGCACCCCGAAGCGCTGCTCCTCGTCAATCACCACCAGCCCCAGATCCTTGAACGCGATGTCGTTCTGCACCAGCCGGTGCGTGCCGATGACAATGTCCACCGCGCCCGCCGCCAGCGCCCGCACCACCTCGTCCTGCTCGCGCTTCGTCCGGTAGCGCGAGAGCAGCTCCACGCGGATGGGATAATCCGCCATGCGCTCGCGAAAATTATTGTAATGCTGCTGCGCCAGCACCGTGGTCGGCACCAAAATCGCCGTCTGTTTGCCGCTCATCACCGCCTTGAACGCCGCCCGGATGGCCACCTCCGTCTTGCCAAAGCCCACGTCCCCGCAAATCAAGCGGTCCATCGGCTTGGCGCGCTCCATGTCCGCCTTGGTCTCGACGATGGCCCGCATCTGATCCTCCGTCTCCTGGTAAATGAACGCGCTCTCGAATTCGCGCTGCCACGGCACGTCCGGCGGGCACGCAAACCCCGGCTGCGACTCGCGCGCCGCCTGGATGCGCAGCATCTCCGCCGCCACATCCCGCACCGCCGCCTCGGTCTGTTCCATCGCCCGGGCCCAGCGCGTGCCGCCCAGCGAGTTCAGCGGCGGACGCGATTTGCCCACGCCCACGTATTTCCCCACCAGATACGCCTCCGTCACCGGCACAAAGAGCCGCGGCGGCTCCTCCGCCGACCCGTTGGGGGCGTATTCGATGACCATGCACTCCGCGCCGTCGCCCTCGCCGCCGCCCGGATGCCGGCTCTGGCCGGCCGGCATCGCCTGCAACCCCAGATAACGCCCGATGCCATGCTGCACATGCACCACCAAATCACCCTCCGCCAAATCCGCAAAATCAATGTCCAGCGCCGACCGCGTGGCCTGGGCGTGGGCGGCCGTGAGCCGGCGCGGCCGCTGGATTTTGTAACGGCCGAAAATCTCCGCGTCCGTGATGACCACCAGCCGGGCGGCCTCGCACAGGAAGCCCCGGGCGAGCGCGCCCAGTTGGATTTCCGGCCGGTCGCCCGGCTCCAGCTTCAAGCCGGCCCAGATTTCCAGAAACCGCTGTTTCTCCCCGTCGTTGTTGCAGAATATTTGCACCGTATATTTTTGGCGCAGCCAACGGTGAACCTGGCCGAAAAACTCCCGGCGGTTCGCCTCCGCCACCTGCGGATCCGGCGCCCGTTCCCCGAGCGGCCGGAACGCATCCAGACTTGCAAAGGTGAGGGCGTCCGGTTTTTCCCCGCCCCCCGCCTCCGTCACCTCCACTTGCACCAGCCCCCGGGCGCGGACCCGATCCCGAAATTCCGTCCAACCCAGGAACAGCGGATCCCCGGCGGGAATCGCGCCGCGATAATCCTCCGCGCGCACCGCGATGGCTTCCGGTTCGCACAGCACGAGCAGCGTTTGCGCCGGCAGATAATCCAGCAGACTCGCCGGCGGGGCGTCGCCCGGCTGGGGCGACCGCAGCATCCCCAACTCGCCCGCCGGGGACAGCGCCACCGCCGGGATTTCCTGCCGCGAAATCTGGGTCACCGGGTCGAACTCCCGCAGCGATTCCAGTTCATTGCCAAAAAATTCCAACCGCACCGGCCACGCGCTCGTGGGTGGAAACACGTCCAGAATGCCACCGCGCAGGGCGATTTCACCCTTTTGCGTCACCTGCGCCTCGGGTTCATACCCCTGCGCTTCCAACGCTTCAATCAGGTCCAGGGGATCCAGCGAGTCGCCGCGTTGCAACCGGCGCGTGCGCTTTTGCAGTTCCGCCGGCGCGAACGTCGGTTGCATCAAGGCCGTCACCGAAGTCACCAGCAGCCGCGCCGCGCCCGCTCCTTCCGCCATCGGCGTGACCAGCGCCATGAGCGTCTGCAACCGGTCGCTGATGACATCCGCGTGCGGCAATTTACCCTCGTGCGGCAGGCTTTCCCACGGCGGAAAATAAAGCGGCGACCGCCCCAGCCACGTTTCCAAATCCTGCTGGAACAGCTCCTGCACCTTGAGTTCCGGGGTGACGACGAGGAGGGTGTGCTGCGGGAAAAGCCGGGCGAGCAGCGCCACGAAAAACGGTTGGGCGGACCCGCAAACGCCCGCACAGGACAACACGCCGCCCGGCTCCGGGAGCCGCAACAGGGCTTGCGCGGCGGGAGCCTGTGCAATGTCAGCCACCCATTCGATGGCAGCCGACCGTGAAGTCTGTTCCGCCAAGCGCCCCACCATGGCAGCGAAAAACGCCGCCGTCAAGCGCCGGTCTTTTGATCTCGTCGCAGCGTCGCAGCCGCGTAAGGAGGCTCTGAATGATTGTCTTCCCGGCCCTTCGCCCCAACCACCCCGCAATTTCACGATGCGCCCCATTACTGAGCTTGACCGGGGTTAACTTGTCTCCCAGGGGGTATTGTGGTAACCAGAGCCGGCGAAATTACGGAGTTCTTGTGCAAATATGAAAACCCACACACCAACAAATGTTATCGTTGTAATCGGGGCCGGATCCATTGGGCAGGCAATCGCGCGGCGGGTGAGTGCGGGAAAGCATATCGTGCTCGCTGATTTGCGTCAGGAAAACGCCGATGCGGCGGCAAAAACTCTAAACGATGCGGGTTTTAACGTGAGCACTACGAAAGTTGATGTGTGCTCGCGTGCTTCGGTCGAAGCTCTCGTTGGGAAGGCCAGGTCACTTGGCGAAATTTTTGGCGTCATCCACGCCGCCGGGGTTTCGCCTTCCCAGGCATCGCCGGAAACCATCTTGAAGGTTGATCTCTACGGCACCGCGCTGGTGCTGGAGGAATTTGGCAAGGTAATCGCGTGCGGGGGGGCTGGCGTCGTGATTGCGTCACAGTCCGGACATCGTCTGCCGCCACTCGCCACCGAGCAGAACGCGGCCCTGGCAACGACGCCGGTCGAGGAATTGCTTAAACTGCCGATGCTTCAGCCCGACCTGGTGAAAGACTCGCTCCACGCTTATCAGCTTTCAAAACGCGGGAATTCCTTGCGGGTGATGGCTGAAGCCGTCCGTTGGGGGAAGCGTGGAGCGCGGGTCAATACCATCAGCCCCGGAATCATCATCACCCCGCTGGCGAATGATGAATTAAATGGACCGCGCGGCGTGGGCTATCGGCGGATGATTGATTTATGCCCGGCTGGACGGGCTGGAACCCCGGATGAAGTGGGCACCCTGGGCGCACTGCTGATGGGGCCGGCCGGCGCGTTTATCACCGGCAGCGATTTTCTCATGGATGGCGGCGTCACTGCGGCCTATTGGTTCGGCGAACTCGCGCCGAAATAAGGGAATCGCTTTCTTCCATCCCCTCCCCTGAAAGTGGCGGAGGACTGCCGCACTACGGGACGCTCCGCGCGGCCCGGCGGGCGTCGTTACTCGCAATAGCGCCCGGTACTGCGGTGGCCCTCCACCGCTTTACTGAGTCCGCCGGCGGTCCTTTGGAGTGCGGTGGCAAGCGCAGCGCGACACCGCTTTGGGGTGACGCGTAGGACTTCGGCCATGGGTCGTGCGTCGAAAGCGCCGTCGCCGCTCACGCTCTGCCGGCGCACTCCACGAGTGTCAGCGCAATCGTGTGCGTCAAGGCTCAAGCCTCCACATCCTCCTCCTCATACAACCGCGCCACATGGAAACACCCGGTTGCAATCAGGCCGGCCGCCGCCGCAATCAGGACGGCCTGCGTGCCCGGCTGCTTCAAATCCTCCATCCAGTCCGCCATCAACATCCCGGACTTGCCGTACAGCACCTCCATCTGGCGCGTCGCGACTTTACTGTCGCCCAGCCCGGCTTCATCGTCCGGGGCGGGGGGCCGGCACCAGGCCAGACCGGCGCCCACCAACCCCAGCAACAGCACGACGGCACCCGCCACGCGCAGCCGTCGGACGGGGGTTGGATCGTTCGCGCTCACGGGTCACATTTGTTCAATCGTCTCGATGCCCAGCACGGTCAGCCCGCGCTGCATCACCCGCGCCGTCAAATCGCACAGCGCCAGCCGTGAATCGCGCGTGGCGGCGTCCTCCGCCTTCAACACCGGGCAGTGCTCGTAGAAGGACGTGAATTTCCCCGCCAGTTCATAGAGATAATTGCACAGGAAATTCGGCCGGTATTCCTCCGCCACCCCCTCGAGGGCCAGGCCGAAGTTGAGCAGATGTTTCGCCAGCACCAGTTCCTCCGGGGCCGCCAGGTGAATCGCCCCGGGCTGGATTTGATATTCCCCCGGCCCGAGTTTGCGGAAAATGCTTTTGATCCGCGAATAAGCGTATAACAAATACGGCGCGGTGTTGCCGGTGAACGCCAGCATCTTGTCCCAGTTGAACGCATAATCGCTCTGCCGGTTCGGCAGCAGGTCGGCGTATTTCACCGCCGCCAACCCCACGACCCGGGCGATTTCCCGGCACCGCGCCTCCGGCAGTTCCGGGTTCTTCTCCGTGACCAACCGCAGGCTGCGCTCCTGCGCTTCATCCAGCAAATCACCGAGTTTGACCGTGTCCCCGGCGCGCGTCTTGAAGGGCTTGCCGTCGTCCCCGAGAATCTTGCCGAACCCGACATGCACCAGCTTCACCGCTTTCGCCGCGTCCGGCTGCCAGCGGGCGAAAGTCAGGAACAGCTTCTTGAAATGCGGCCCCTGGCGGTCGTCCACCACGTAGAGAATCTCCGCGGGCGCCCAGGTTTTGAGCCGGTAATCCAGCGTGGCCAGGTCGGTGGTCGTATAATTAAAGCCCCCGTCACTCTTGCGCACCAGCGCGGGGTCGGCCACCCATTCCCCGTCGCGATTGACCAGGAACGGATCCTCCTTGGGCGGCAGCGAACCATCGCTGAACACGCCCACCGCGCCGTCGCTCTCCCGCGCAATCCCGCGCTGGAGCAAATCCTCGACAATGTCATTCAACCGGGCATTGTAAAAACTTTCGCCCAGCGTGTGATCAAACGTCACGCCCAGCCGGCCGTAGATCGCATCAAACTGCTTTTGCGAAAGCACGATCATCTCGCGCCAGATGGCGGTGTTCTCCGGGTCGCCCGCCTGGAGTTTCACCAGTTCCGCCCGCGCTTCTTCGAGCCGTTCCGGCCGGGCGTCGCACTCGGTGTTGATAACCTTGTATAACCGTTCGAGTTCAGCGATGGCGTCGCGTTCGAGCGCGGGGCGGTCCAGAATTTGTTTCCAGCCCAGCAGCAGTTTGCCGAACTGCGTGCCCCAATCCCCGATGTGATTGTCGGTGATCACCCGGTGCCCGAGCAACCGCAGCGTGCGCTGGAGCGCGTCGCCGATGCCCGTCGAACGGATGTGGCCCACGTGCATGGGCTTGGCCACGTTGGGCGAACTGAAATCCACCACGATGGTGCGCGGACGGACGGCGGTGGCAAAAAACAAGTGTTCGCCCCGGGCGGCCGATTGCAGGGCGGCGTCCAGCGCGGCCGGTTTGAGGCGGAAATTCAGAAAGCCGGCCCCGGCGATTTCCACTTTTTCGCACCACTCCGCCACGTCGAGCCGGGCCAGCACCTCGGTGGCCAGTTGGCGCGGGTTCAGCTTGCGCACCCGGGCCAGCGCCATCAGCGCATTGCTTTGGTAATCGCCGAACTTCGGATCAGGACACGGGCGCACCAGGATACCGGTCGTGTCCGCGTCCGGCAACAGTTCGCGGACGGCGGCTTGCAGGCGGATTTGAATTTGTTTATCAGGCAACACGGCGCTATTAAATCACGAATAAACTCGGGAAAAAAGCGCAAAGCATCTAAGGCGCGGAAAGGGAAAATGGCGCGGGCCGGCAGGTCGTGCGCTCTTTGGAGTGCGCACTGCACCTGACCCGCATCTTCCGCAAGGCGTACCGCAGGTTTCCAACCTGCTGTATCGCCGATTTCCAAATCGGCAGACCGTTCAAGAATCGAAAGCGCCGGCTTGCGGTGCCGCCGGCGGGTTTGGAAACCCGCGATACAGCAGACTTGGAAGTCTGCAGTACAAAAAAGCCCCCTCGTCCAAAAACGGCGATCCCGCGACTGCGGAACCGCACTCCAAATGTCTTTCGCATGATAACCGCCCACCAATCCGGAATTTCCCGCCCCGGCCGGCGCTCCGCTTCGGGGGGCGTCCGCGTTTGGCGGGTTTGGGAACATTGGTTTTAAAAGTCCCATTGGCCACCCGTTGGGCTCGTTTCATTTATGGCGGCAGCAACGCCGACCATCGTGACGGGCCGGAATCAGCCGTCAAGTTTCCTGCGCCAGGGTAATCACTCCTGACTTCCTGGGTTTCATGGAGCGACACGAATTCGTTGATTTCAATCCAATCGACCAGGCGGCGCATCATCATCGCCAGAGTCTCCAAGCCGATGGGTTTGACGAGAAAAGAATTGGCTCCCAAATCGTAGGCGCGCTCCACGTCTTCGGTGCGCACCGACGCCGTCAGCATGACAATCCTCAGGCGCTTGAGCCCCGGTTGGGCGCGCACCCATCTGAGGACATCGAAGCCGTTTTTCTTGGGCATGTTCAAATCCAGCAGCATGACCGTGGGCAGCGGAAATTTGCCCCGTTCACCGAACCGGCCATCGCCATTGAGATAGGCAATCGCTTCTTCGCCATCCCGGGCTTCCTGCAGCGGGTTGCTGCACTTGGCTATTTTGAAGGCGGCGCGCATGAGGTAAAGATTGCTCGGGCTGTCATCCACCATTAGGATTGTTTGTAATTCGCTCATAAAGTTTGTGGGGATTTGCGCAGCTCAAACCAAAAGCGGCTGCCCTGGCCGGCCTGCGATTCAACGCCCACCCGTCCGCCCATGCGTTCGACCCCCTTCTGGACAATGGCCAGGCCAATGCCCGTGCCGGCATACATTTCCCCGTCCAGCCGGGTGAACAGCCTGAAAATCTGCGCTTGGTAATCCGGGGCGATGCCCGGGCCGTTGTCTTCCACCCAAACGCGCACCCACCTTGCCCCGGTGGCAGGCTGAAGGGAGGCCGGCGTGGTTGGATTCGCGGCCGACGGTCCGCCCGGCCGTTGCTCCATTGCTCCCTCCATCCGCTCCTCGGCCCGGACGCGAATTTGGGGCGGCACGTTCGGCGCGATAAATTTCAGGGCGTTGCCGACCAGATTGGACAACACCTGCGCCAGGGTTGGCTCGTGTGCCTCCACCGCCGGCCACGGTCCGGCGTTATCAACGCGGGCGTGCTTTTCCTGAATCTCGGTTTGCAGCCGGGCCAGCACGGACTCAACCACCGGCTTCAGGTTCACCGGAATCAGTCTGACACGCTGCTGGCTGATCCGGCTGAAATCGAGCAGATCCAGCAGCATGGCATCCATAAATTGTGCCGAATGCCTGACGCGCTCCGCGTAATCCCTGCCCGTCACACTCAGATGGCTCCCCACTTCCGCCAACAGCAGTGTGGAAAAACCCTGCATGGACCGCAACGGCGCGCGCAAGTCGTGGGCAATCGAATAGACAAAGGCTTCCAACTGCTGGTTCGTCGCGGTCAGCTCCGCCGTGCGCCTCGCCACCAGCTCTTCGAGGTGTCCCGCCCAATCCGTCAATTGCGCTTGCGCCAGCAGCAATGCTTCCTGGGCCTGCTTTCGCTCCCCGATTTCAGCCTCCAGCCGCGTCTTCGCCAAGTCGGCGGCTTCGGTCAGTTCATGCTGCCGCACCGATCCCAGGATCAACGCCTCGTTCATCGCGAGCGTCATTTCTTGAAGGCGCTGCGTCTCGCTGGCCGGCCTCAAGTCGGGGGTCGCGGGGCCGGATGCGGGGTCAAAGGTCATATCCCTTTCCCTAGGTCGTCGCCTTGGGTTCCGGCCCGGGTTCGACGACCTGCTGGGGGTGCGGACCGGTGCGGTGGGGCAGTCCGGTGCTCAACCCCTCATAATCCGTGCGCCGCGGGAGGATGACCACCACCCCCTTGTCCGTGATGATATATTCGCGAATATCCTTGCTGTGATTGCCGCCGCGCATTTTGATCACCACCATGACCTTGCGCAGTTGGCCGTCAATTTCCACGTAGCGCAGCCGGATGATGTCATCCGTAAGAAATGAAATCGCGTAGTGGCTGAACTGCAGCGCGGTAAAGTTGTCCTCCACTTCGACCGTGGTGAGAATCGTCACCCCCGCGTCGGTCAACGCCACGATCATCCGGTAGAGCGACTCGCGAAAGTCCTCGCGGAAACCCGGGGCCAGCGCCATTTCAAATCCCACCAGCGAATCAATCACCAGCCGTTTCGCCCCGGCCCGTTTGACGGCATCGAGAATTTCCTGCGTGATTTCATCCACCGAAAGGTCGAGCGGACGCAGGTAAAGCAACTCCAACTTTCCCGTTGCCTGCGGCGTCTTAAAATCCAACCCCAGACTGTCCGCGCGATCCGTGTAACCTTCCGGGCGTTCTTCGAAGAGCGCCATGATGGCCGTTTCTCCCGCCCTCAATCCGGCGGCGATAAACTGCGTCGCCAGCGCCGATTTTCCCGTCCCGGACGGACCGGCCACGAGCAGGCTGTCGCCTTCGATCAGGCCGCCGTGCATCATCTTGTCCAACTCGGGAATGCCCGTGGAGAGGCGGCGGCCACCATGTCGCCGCCTGATCCGATGGCCGGTCAATCCCAGCGTCCGGGAGAACGCCTGCAATCCGTCACCGGTGATGCGGACCGTGTGCAATCCCGGCACCGAGGCGGCCCCGCGCACCTTGAAGATTTGCAACTTTCGCCCCACGGAATTCCGGTCCGACACCTGCGAGAGCCAGAAGAGGCCGTCGGCGACGGTAAACACCGGATTATCCCGCATCTCTTCCGCCACATACTCCCCCACCAGAAAGGTCGTTGCCTCCCAACTGGTGAGAAACTGGGACAGGCGTTGGATGAACCCTTGCATCTCCCCTTCACCCGCATCGGCTGCCGCTTTGCGCACCACCGTGCGAAACGAATCCACCACCACGATGCCCGGATTCGTCGCCTTGACTTGCTTGACGATTTCCTCCAGCACCGCGTTCAAACCCTGCTCCACCGCCACCTGGCTCAGATTCACAAAGTGGACCGCCCTCCCCAGCTTGGCTTCGTCAAAGAAAGAATACTGCTGCTGATAGCGCAGCATCTTCAGGGCGGGTTCGCCGAGGACGGTGAAATAAAGCGCGGGGGTTTTCACCGTGGCGTTGGCAAAAATAATCTGGTGCGCCAGCGTGGTCTTGCCGCAGCCGGGGGCGCCCGCGATGATGTTGAACGAATATTCCGGGATGCCGCCGCCCAGAATTTCGTCCAGCCCGCGCACGCCGGTCGGCAGTTTGCGGATCGTGACCTTGACGGGTTTGCCTTCGGTTTTGGGTGGCAGTTTAGATTTTGACATAAATTTTTTCCGGTTCCTTTTCCCCGCCCGCGCTGAAATCCAAATCGTCGAGCGGAACTTGCGGCCAGACCTCGGCCACCAGGCGCAGGGTCAGGCCGGCCCCAATGAAGACCATCAGCAATCCCAGCAAGTGGGCGAGCAGCACCACCCGGCCCTCCAAGGCTTCGTCCGGGGGGAGCCGGCCTTCAAGCTCCGCCAACCCGGCCAGGGAATCATCCACTTTGACCTGCACCCCTCGCAGCCAGGGCACCTCTGCGGCGGACAGCGCGAGCGAGCGCGTCAACAGCGAGTTCACCCCGGTGTGGCCCATGAAGGTCGTCAAATGCCGGCGTAGTTTCTCCACCTCCACAAATCCCTGCGGGGCCTTGGTCGCGGACAAATGATGATCCCTCGACTCATCCGCGATGAGCCGCCTGGCAAAATTCCGCATTTGTAGCGTGAGCCGGTTCATACCCGGGCGAGTATATCCGCCCCGCCGAGGTTTCCCCATGGGGTGAATACCTGATGGAACCATGATAGTGGAATTGACGGATGCAGAAATCGTCCGGCGCGAGAATGCCCCCCTTTGGAGTGCGGCGGCAAGACGCCGCTTTTGCACGAGGTCCCGCGCTTGCGGGATCGCCTCCTCCAAAAGCGCGGATATGTCCGCGCACTCCAAAGGCGCACCCGCAAAGGTTCCTGGGCGCAATGCGCGAGAAATTTTCGGGGCATTCTCTCCGGGGGAAGGCCGGGATGAGGGCGGACTCGTCGCGCCATCTTGACCGCCGAGATTAATACTCCCAAATTTACTCGTCCCCCGCTTTGGACGCTGGATTTTGGCATTTGAAATTTGAACTTTCCCCTCCGCCCCGCATTTCCCCGCTTGTTCCACCCCCGCTTTCTGTCATACTCCCCGGCTCTGTGAGCATTGAAACTGAAATCCAGCGCCGGCGGACCTTTGCCATCATCTCGCATCCCGATGCGGGCAAGACCACGCTGACGGAGAAACTCCTGCTGTATGGCGGCGCCGTGCAGCTCGCCGGCTCGGTCACCGCCCGCAAAAATCAGCGCGCCACCACCTCCGACTGGATGGAACTCGAAAAGAAACGCGGCATCTCCATCAGTTCCACCGTGCTCCAGTTCGATTACGACGGCTACCGCATCAACCTCCTCGACACCCCCGGCCACAAGGATTTCTCCGAGGACACCTACCGCGTGCTCACCGCCGTGGACGCCGTCGTCATGGTCATTGACTCCGCCAAGGGCATCGAGCCGCAGACCCGCAAGCTCTTCGAGGTCTGCCGCCAGCGCGGCGTGCCCATCTTCACCTTCATGAACAAGTGCGACCGCCCCATGAAAGAGCCCCTCGCCCTGCTGGATGAACTCGAACGCGTACTCGGCATCGGCGCTTTCCCGGTGAACTGGCCCATCGGCAACGGCTTCGAGTTTCAGGGCGTCTATGACCGGCGCACCAAACAGATGCACCTCTTCGAGCGCACCGTCGGCGGCAAATACCGCGCCCCCGTCTCCGTCGGCGGCCTCGACGACCCCATTGTGCGCGGCCGGCTCAACGACGAAACCTACCGCAAAACCGTCGAAGAACTCGAGATGCTCGACATCGCCGGCGAATCCTTCAACGAAGCCGAAGTGCTGGCCGGCCGGACCACTCCCGTCTTTTTCGGCAGCGGCATCAACAACTTCGGCGTCCAATTGCTCTTGGACGGTTTCCTGCAACACTCCCCCGCCCCCAAGGCGCGGACCATGGCCGGCATCAACATCGCCCCGGAAAACCCCGCCTTCTCCGGCTTCATCTTTAAAATCCAGGCCAACATGGACCCGCGCCACCGCGACCGCATCGCCTTCCTCCGCGTCTGCTCCGGCAAGTTTGAACGCGACATGACCGTGCATCACTCGCGCTCCGCGAAGAAAGTCCGCCTGTCCAGTTCCCACAAACTCTTTGGCAACGAACGCGAGACGGTGGATGAAGCCTACCCCGGCGATGTCATCGGCCTTGTCGGCCACGACGGCTTCGGCATCGGCGACACGCTCACCACCAATCCCGCGATTCACTACAAGGAAATCCCCCGGTTCACCCCGGAAGCCTTCGCCCACCTGCACAACCCGAACACCGCCAAGTATAAGCAATTCCGCCAGGGCCTGGATCAACTGCTGCAGGAGGGCGTCATCCAGGCGCTCTATCTGCGCCACACCGCCGGCAAAATCCCGCTGCTCGCCGCCGTCGGCCCCCTGCAATTTGAAGTCGTGCAATTCCGCCTGGAAAGCGAATACGGCGCCGAATCCCGCCTCGAGGCCGCCCCGTGGAAAGTCGTCCGCTGGCTGCCCACCGACGTAACCGAGGCCACCCTCGACACCCTCTCCCTGCCCACCGGCGCGCGCATCGCCTACGACATGGGCAAAAACCCCGTGCTGCTCTTCGAGAACGAATGGTCCGCCAACTATTTCGGCGAAACCAACCCCGGCTGCCCCCTCTCCGCCCTCCCCATCCAGACCGCGCGGGACTGAGGCTGGGCTTTCCCCCGCCCCCGCCTTCACGATGCTTGGCAACCCCCCGGGCTTCCGCTAAAATGGCCCATCTTCGCGATATGAAACTATCTGGAGTCATGCAGCGCCGGTTGCCGGTGGATGCGGCCGAGCCTTCGCTCCCGGCCGGCCCCGAGTGGTTTTGTGTGCAGGCCCAGCCCAAGAAAGTGTCCATTGCGGCCGAAGCCGTGCGGCAACTGCCCGGCGTGGATTGTTTCCTGCCGCGCCTCCAATTCCGCCGCACCCAGCGGCAAAAGCCCGTTCTCGTGACGGAACCCCTGTTTCCCGGCTACTTGTTCGCCCGGTTTGTGTTCCAACAATCCCTTCGGGCGGTCTATTACGCCCAGGGCGTCAGCCGCGTCATTCATTTCGGCGATCACTGGCCCATCATTCCCGATGCCACCATCGAGCAACTCCGGCAGGCGGTGGGCGAAACCGGCGTGCGCTGGGTCGAAAGCCCCATCGTCCCCGGCGACGAAGTGCAAATCAACTCCGGTCCGTTTCAAAATCTTTCCGGCTTGGTGAGCCGCGTTTATCCGGGCCGCATGCGCATCGCCGTCTTGATGGAATTTCTGGGCCGGCAGACCATGGTGGAAATCCCCATGACCGAGGTGCGGAGCCTGCGCGATGTCCGCCAGGGCGTGGTGGTGCCCCCGCCAATGCAACCTTGATTTTCCCGGACCGGCGGCCGGGGAATGCTGGGTTGAACCGGTGCCTGAGGCATCCTCCCGGCCATCCGGGTTCCCGACGAATGGCACGAACCGCCGCATTCCGGTTGCTAAAACCGAAAGCCTGAACCACAGTGACCTCATGGATTCTGAAATCTTTCGCGCCAGCCGTTGGACCCGGGGGAACCACCTCTTCCCCACCATCATCGAGGTGACCGACCGCGCCGTCATCCGCCACAAACGTTCGTGGTTTCGCAAAGACTTGATCAGCTTCAGCATCAGCAAGGTCGCTTCCGTTCATATTAAGACGGGCTTGCTCTGGTCGGACATCCTGATTGAATCGAGCGGGGGCTCCGACCCGCTGGCGAGCCACGGCCACTCCAAGGCGGACGCCCAACGCATTCGCGCCCTGGTCGAGGCCGCCCAGGGAATGCTGAGCGCTTCGGAGCAGCAGAAGCTGGCGTGAATCGGGTGGGGCCGCCGGCGCCTTTTGCCCACCGGGTTTTACCTGATAATCCGCCCCTTGACATTGTGTGAAAGCGGATCATGTTAAGGGTGGCTGGCATGGACGTGAATGCAGTTGACGGTCCCCAAACGGCCTGAAATCCGTGAGCCCGTCGTAAATGAAAGGCAGTCAGTAGTGGATACGCCCATGCCAGCCCTTTTTTCACGGGTGGCATAATTCCCTTTGAGCCGGTTCCCGGCAATGGCTACGCTGGGGCGATGACGGACCGCCAATTCATGCGCCTCGCCCTCCGGCTCGCCCGGCGCGGGTGCGGCACGACTTCCCCAAACCCCATGGTCGGCGCAGTGTTGGTGAAGGCGGGGCAAATCCTCGGGCGCGGCTGGCACCGGCGCGCGGGCGAACCCCATGCGGAAATCGAGGCTCTGCGCGACGCCCAAAAGCACGGCCACCCGGTGCGTGACGCAACGCTCTACGTCACGCTCGAACCCTGCAGCACCCACGGCCGCACCCCGCCCTGCACCGACGCCCTCATCGCCGCCGGCCTCCGGCGCGTGGTGGTGGGCGCCACCGATCCGAACCCGCGCCACGCCGGGCGCGGCTTTGAGTTGCTCCAAGCCGCCGGCCTCACGATGGTCCCGGGGGTGTTGGCGGAGGATTGCACGCGGCTGAACGAGGCGTTTAATCACTGGATTGTGCGGCGCACCCCGCTGGTGACCGTCAAAGCCGCCCTGACGCTGGACGGGAAAATCGCCACCGCCACCGGTGAATCCCAGTGGATCACCGGCGAACGCGCCCGCGCTTACGGCCAGCGCCTGCGCCACGCGAGCGACGCCATTCTGGTGGGCATCAACACCGTGCTGGCGGATGACCCGTCGCTCACACTGCGCCCCCCGTTTCCCCGCCGCGCCCGCCGCCGGATCATCCTCGATGCCCGGGCCCGCACCCCCCTGACCGCCCAAGTGGTGACGGATGAATACGCTTCATGGACGACCATCGTGGTCGGTCCCGCCGCCCCCAAAAAGCGGATCGCCGCCCTCGCGAACAAGGTTAATGTTCTGATCGCCCCCGCCGCTCGTCCTGCCGCGCCCCGCACTCCCCATCCGGCCATCAACCTGCGCTGGCTGCTGAAACGGCTCGGGGCGGACGGCGTGACGAGCCTGCTGGTGGAGGGCGGCGGCGAAGTGAACGCCTCGTTTCTGCTCGGCGGCCTGGCCCAACGGGCGGCCTTTTTTTACGCGCCCAAAATTCTCGGCGGACGCGACGCCCGCAAAGCCGTGGGCGGCGACGGCGCCCGGACCTTGCGCGCAGCCCCCACTCTCACGGACCTCCGCTGGCAAAAACTCGGGCCGGATTTATTATTGACCGCACGGGTCGGCTGACGGCAGGCTGTCGGCTTATGTTTACAGGCATTGTCCAGGAAGCCGGCGTGGTCACCGGCATCAAACCCACCGCCAAATCCATTGAACTGACCGTCCGCGCCGGGGCCTCCGCCCGGGGCTTGAAGGTCGGCGACAGCTTCGCCGTGAACGGCTGTTGTCTGACGGCGGTTAAAGTCGGCGTGCGCGGAAAATCCAAACTGGTCCAATTCGATTTGTTGCGCGAGACCTGGACCCGCACCAACCTGCAATTTGCCCGGGTCGGTTCCCTGGTGAACCTCGAACGGCCATTGCGGGCGGAGGGAGAATTGGGCGGCCATTTCGTCACCGGGCACATTGACGGCTGCGGCCAAATCCTCCGCTGGGAAAAATCCGGCGCGGATCATGTGCTGGACATCGCCGCCCCCCCGGAGGTGATGCGCTATCTGATTTTCAAGGGCTCCGTGGCGGTGGACGGCATCAGCCTGACGGTGGCGGCGGTGCAGAAAAAGAGCTTTCGCATCTGGATCATCCCGCACACCTTTGCAGTCACCGCCCTGCGCGAGCGTCAGGTGGGCGACGCGGTGAACCTGGAGGCCGACTTGCTGGGCAAATACGTGGAAAAATTCATGGCGGCGCGCCGGGCCGCCTGAGGGCGGGCGGCTCAGGCCGGGAGGGGATTGCCATCCAGGCTCTGCCGGATGATGTGCAGCAATTTCGCGGGCACAAAAGGCTTTTGCAAGAAATTCTCCCCGGGACGCAACTGCAGTTCCCGCCCGGCGATTTCCACGCTGTAACCGCTCATGAACACGACCTTCAGCCGGGGGTTTTCCCGTTCCAACTGATGCGCCAGTTCCTGGCCGCTGACGCCCCCCGGCATCACGAGGTCGGTCAACAACAGCGCCACGGCGTCCCGATTCGCCCGCCAGAGTTCGAGTGCTTCATTGCCATTGGCCGCTTCGATCACCCGGTAACCGTTGGCTTCCAGCATGGCGCACAGGGTCTTGCGCACGCCGGCTTCGTCCTCGGCCATGAGAATGGTTTCGGTGCCCCGGCGGGGTTTGGTGATCAGCTCCGTCGCGTGGGATTCTCCGGCGGGAGCGGAACTGGCGGGCAGGAAAATCCGGAACGTCGCGCCCCGGCCCACCTCATTGTCCACCTTGATCCAGCCCTGGTGTTGCTTGACAATGCCAAAGACGGTGGCCAGGCCCAGTCCCGTGCCCTTGCCCACTTCCTTGGTGGTGAAAAAGGGCTCGAAAATCCGGGGCATGATTTCCGGCGGAATGCCCCCGCCCGTGTCGCTGACACTGAAACCCACGTAACGTCCCGGCACGGCCTCGGGGTTCAGGCGCGCGAGGTCTTCGTCCACGGTGCCCTCGGTCGTCTCGATGACCAACGGTCCGCCCCGGGGCATGACGTCCCGGGCGTTCACCGCCAGGTTCATCAACACCTGCTCGATCATGCCCGCGTCGGCGCGCAACCCGAGCGGGGCGGGGTGCAGCCGCAATTCCAAATGGACGTCTTCCCCGATGATGCGCTGGAGCATTTTGGCGAGCTGGGTGACCACGTCGTTTAAATCAAGCTGGCGCGGCTGCATCACCTGGCGCCGGCTGAACAGCAGCAACTGCCGGGTCAGTTCCGAGGCGGAATTGGCCGCGTGGCGGATTTGCTTCAAACCCTCGCGGATTTCCGCCGGCAGATTCGGCGTGATTTCCAACATGCTGGTCTGGATGAGCAGTGCGGTCAGGAGGTTGTTGAAATCATGCGCCACGCCGCCGGCCAACTGGCCGATGGCCTCCATCTTCTGCATCTGGCGGAACTGCCGGTCCAATTCCACCTCCCGGGTCACGTCCCGTTTCACGGCCATGTAGTTGACGACCACCCCCTTGGCGTCCCGCACCGGCGAAATGGAGGCCTCCTCCTCGAAGAGGGTGCCGTCTTTGCGCCGGTTGATGAAACGTCCCGTCCACGTTTCCCCGCGCCGGAGCACCTCCCACAGCCGGTGGTAAAACGCGGCGTCATGCCGCCCACTCTTGAGCATGCCGGGGCTGCGGCCGATGCTTTCGGCGGCCGGATAGCCGGAGATGCGCTCGAACGCCGGGTTGACATAGAGGATCCGGCTCTGGATGTCGGTGATCACGATGGACTCAGTGGCCTGCTCGACCACCGTGGCCAGCCGGGCCCGGGCCTCCTCGGCGTGCTTGCGCTCCGTGATGTCCTGGATGACGCCCTCCATCTTCACCGGCCGGCCCTGCTCATCCAAAATCACTTTGCCCCGGCCATGCACCCAGCGTTCCTCCCGGTCATTCAGCCGGAGAATCCGATATTGACGGTCAAACTGCGCCCGGCCCGGCAGGATTTCCTTGTGCCAGTAGCGCTCCATTTCGGGCCGGTCCTGCGAGTGGAGGAGCTGCAGCCAGCCGTTCACATCCCGGGTGTAATGCGGGTCGGTGATCCCGAACAATTTGTCCAAGGCTTCGGAACTCGTCCACGTGCCCTGCTGAAAGTCGAAGACATACGAGCCCAGGCCGGCCATGTGCTGCGCCTCCACCAGTTGCCGGGTCATGTCCTGCAACCGGTCCAGGGCGTGCTGGCGCTGGGTCACGTCCCGGAGCGTCGCCAACTCAATCCGGCGCCCCTGGTATTCGATCTGATTGGCGGTGATTTCCACGGCGAAGCGTTCGCCGTTTTTTTTGCGGTGCCAGCGCAGCGGCACAAAGATGCTGCCGCTCCCGACGGTCTCCCGGGTTTTCCCCGGCTCGGCCGAAACGTCTTCCACTGTGATCGCGAGAAACTCCTCGCGGTGGTAACCGTAAAGCTGCTGCGCGGACAGGTTGACATCCACATAACGGTGGGTCTGGCAATCAATCAACACGACCGCGTCCGACTCCAGTTCAAACAGTTTGTGGTAAAGCTCCTCGCTTTCCCGCAACGCCGCCTCGGCGTGAATGCGCCGCACCCAGTCCCGGTAAAACAGCCAGGACGCCAGCAGGGTGCCCAGAAAAAAAACCGCCCCCAGCGCCCACACCCCGGCGGCTTCGCTCCGCCAGGCGGCCAGATAATCCGCCTCCGCCAGCCCGATGATCATGTAAAACGGCCGGCCCGGCACCTTGCAGTAAGCGTAGGCGCGCGGAATTTTGTCGGCGCTGCGGGCCGTGTGATAGTTGCCCGCCTCCGGGGCCAGCCGCACGGCGGCCATCAACTCCGGCGAACCGTTTGTCCGGCCCACCACCGCGCTTAAATCCTCCGGCTCGGGATAGCGCACAATCTGCGCCATGCGTTCATCGCGCAGCGAAATCGAACCCTGCGGTCCGACGTCCACGGCGGCGAAGTCCGTGACGAACTGCTCCAGCGTGATCGTGCCGCAGACCAGTCCGGCGAAGGTTCCGTCCGGCTGATTGATCCGGCGGGCCAGCACCAAACACCATTTCTGGTTGTAGCGGCCCAGCAACGGTTCGGAAATGACCAACCCGGCGTTGGGACCGTCGCGCAGATGCTGAAAGTAGGCCCGATCGGCGATACTGATCCGCCCCTCGGCATTCACCCCCGAGCCGTAGCGCACGTCCCCCCGGGCTCCGATCACGCTCAAGGTGTCCAGCACGGGCAGGCGGGCCTGCTGGCGAAGGAGGAGGGCGTTCAGTTCCGCCGCGTCGATCCCGCCCCCGGCCAGTTGCCGCGCCACGTCGTCGGCCACCGACTGCAACAGGAGATCCATTTTGTCAAAGTCCCCCCCGATTTGGGTCGCGAACAGGCGCGCGAAGTTTTGCGAGGCAACCTCCGCACGCTCCCCGTAGTTCTGCCGGCTCTGGCGGAGGGAAAAACCCGCCAGCCCGAAAAAAAACAAATTCGTCAACACCGCAATCGTCACGATCCGCTTAAAAAAAGCGGCGCGGGACTCGGAAATGCCCGGGATGGCTTTTTGATTTATCATGCGCCTGTCATATCTGAATCGTTCTGCGGCCCCGCCCGCCAACGCCCCCCGGTGGCGGTGGCACCGCAGTTCGGTTTGCACCGAAGATGAACGCACTCATTTGACAGGGAAATCCCAAGCCGCGTCAATCATTCCTTTCGGAAACGGATGATTTTTCTCCTTGCGCTCAAACCCGACTTTCCAGAAAGCCGGCAACGGCCCGCCGAAGAATCGCCGGTCAATAAATGCAAACCATTCAGCCCAAGACATTTACTTGCGCAAGCCGGTCGCCGCCCATTTCCCGGCCACGGGTATTTCCCAACTTTTTTATTTCGGCTTACCGCCGTCGGACTCCCCCTCCGTCCCCGTCGGCGCCAGTTCCATCAGCCGGTATCCCACGCCCGGCTCGGTGATGAGCAGTTCCGGCTGGTTGGGGTTTGCCTCGAGCTTCTCGCGCAGGTGCGCCACGTAAACCCGCAGATAATGGGTTTGCCCGACGGCGTTTGGCCCCCAGACTTCCGTCAATAATTGACGGTGGGTCATCACCCGGCCCGCGTGCCGGGCCAGCAGTTGCAGCAGGGAATATTCGGTGGCGGTCAGTTTCACCTCCGCGCCCCCGCGCCGCACCTGCCGGCGGACAAAGTCAATCGCCACCGTCCCGGCGTGGAACCCGGCGGCTTCCGGTGCCGGCAGCGCGTGCCGCTGGGCGACCCGCAGGCGGGCCAGCAGTTCGCCCGTGCTGAAGGGCTTGGTCACAAAGTCATCCGCCCCGTGGTCCAGCGCGGCAATCTTGTCCTCCTCGCCGTCGCGCACGGACAGCACCACCACGGGCACCCGGCTCCATTCGCGCAGTCGTTTCAACACCGTCACCCCGTCCAGATCGGGCAGGCCCAAATCCAGCAGGATGATTTCCGGCCGGCGTTGGCCGGCCTCGAGGAGGCCGCTCTGCCCGTCGGCGGCTTCATACACCCGGTAGCCGTGCGCCTCGAGCGTGAGCCGCAACAGCCGGCGGATTTGCACCTCATCATCAATGATCAGGGCGACAACGGGTTTTTCCACGGGTTTATTCATGGGGCGGCCTCCGGGGCGGGCGGGGTTTCTTTCAAAGGCAGCCGCAGGGTGAATTCCGCGCCGCCGCCCGGACGATTCTGGGCGCTCACCGTGCCGCCGTGGGCCTCCACGAAACCCTTCACGATAGACAGGCCCAACCCGCTGCCGCCGGCGGCCGCGCCGGGCGCGCGGTAAAATTTATCGAACAAGTGCGGCAATGCTTCCGGCGGAATGCCGGGGCCCTGGTCCGCCACCGTCAGGGTGATTTCCTTTTCCCCGGCCTCGGCGTTGATCTGAATCGGTGTGCCGGGCGGGGTGTGCACCGCCGCGTTGAGGAGCAGATTCACCAGCACCTGTTCCATCAGGACAAAATCAATTTGCACCAGCGGCAACCCGGCCGGGAGCCGGCTGATCACCGGATGTCGCGTCAGTTCCTTTTCCAGTTGCCGCAACGCCACGCCCGTCAGGTCCGCGAGGTCGCACCAATCCAGCCGCAACTTCATGTGCCCGGATTCCAGGCGCGTCATGTCCAGCAAATTCCCCACCAGCCGGTTCAACCGGCTCGCCGCCGTGCGGATCTCGCCTGTGAGCGCCCGCTGCAAGGCCGGGTTTTCATGATCGGCCAGTTCCCCCAGGCCGCTCGACGCGCTCGCGATGGCGGCAATCGGGGTGCGCAATTCGTGCGAGATGGAATTGAGCAGCACCTTGCTCAACCGCTCGGATTCCGCGAGCAGCTTGGCCTCCTGCAGCGTGGCCCGCAACCGCTGCCGGTCCAGCACCAGCGCGATCTGCCGCACAAAGGCATCCAGCAAATCCCGCTGCGCGGAATCCAATTCCGCCGGCTCCCGGAACCGCAGGCTCAACACCCCGGCCGTCCGGTCCGTGACCCGCAGCGGCAGGTGCAGGCCTTCGGCCGAGGGCAGCGTGTCCGTGCCGCGCCCGGCCGGTTGCTGCCGGCGGAACGCCCAATCCGCCACGCCCTCCTCCTTCTCGCCCATCGTCCAGGTGCTGGCAAAATAGCCGGTCAAGCCGCCCGGGGCCGTGTCATCCGGCAGCGTGACGGCCACCCCGGCCTGAAACGTCCTGCCCACTTCCCGGATGATGATGGCCAGCAGGTCCGTGAAATCCGTCGCATTGGCCAGTTCCCGCGTGAGCAGGTATAGCGCGGTGGCACGATATTCCCGCCGGCGCTCGGCGGTCTGCTCCGCCCGCAACCGCGCCGCCAGATGCCCCATCGCCAGCGCCACCACAAAATAAGTGAGGAACAACATCAGGTCCGTCGTCTCCGTGATGCGGAACGTGAAGACCGGCGGCACGAACAGATAATCCCACAGCAACGCCGTCAGCGTCGCCGCCAGCAGCGTCGGCCACCGGCCCACAAACATGGCCAGCACCACCACACTCAGCAGATAAATCAACGCCAGGGATTGGTAACCCAATTGATGTTGCAACAGCGCGTTCAAACCGCTGACGGCCGCCACCACGCCCAGCGCCACGCCGCTGCCTTTCAACGTGGCGGAATTGAACGACGGCAGTTCCGGGCGGCGAAACGGTGCGGCCTCCGCTTCAGCGCGCACGGCATGAATGTCAATATTCCCGCTCTGGCGGATCAACGTGTGGAGCAGCGAACCCCGCAGCCAGTCCCGTGCGCTCCAAGCCGCGGGTTTGCCCACCACCAATTGCGTGGCGTTCTGCTCGCGGGCCACCCGCAGAATGCCGCGCGCCACGCCGGCATCCGTCGTGTGAATGATTTGCGCCCCCAACTCGCGGGCCAGCGCCAGATTTTTGGCCAGCCGCGCCGCCTGGTCCGGGTTCAACGGCTGTGGTCGTTCGACATACACCGCAAACCAGGGTGCCTGCAATTCCCCGGCCAGCCGCTTCGTCCACCGCACCAGCGCGCCGGAACTGGGACTGGGGCTGACCGCCACCAACAGTCGCTGGCCGGACTTCCATGGGTCGCCGATGCCGGCCGCCTGGCGGTAGGCCAGCACATCCTGCCCCACATGCTCCGCCGCAAACCGCAGCACCAATTCGCGCAGGGCGGAAAGATTGCCCGGCCGGAAAAAGTTTTCCCGCGCGGCCTCGGCCGCCGGTCCGAGATAGACTTTGCCCGCGGCCAACCGGGCGCGCAATTCCTCCGGCGGGAGGTCCACCAACTCAAATTCGGCGTTGTCCAGGGCCGTGTCCGGCACCGTTTCACGGATCGCCGCGCCGGTGATCTGGCGCACCGCCTCGGCCCGGCTTTCCACATGCTGGATGTTGAGCGTGGTATAGACATCAATCCCCGCCGCCAGCAACTCCATCACATCCTGATACCGTTTGGGATGGCGCGAGCCGGGGGCGTTCGTGTGGGCGAACTCATCCACCAGCGCCAGTTGCGGACGCCGCGCCAGGATCGCATCCAAATCCATTTCCGAAAACGTGACCCCCCGGTATTCCAACGGTCGGCGGGGGATGGCGGACAGCCCCTGCTCCAGGGCGTCGGTCTCCTTGCGCTGATGGGTTTCCACATAACCGATCACGACATCACGACCGGCGGCCTGCTCGCGCCGGGCGGCTTCGAGCATGGCGTAAGTCTTGCCCACACCGGGCGACATGCCCAAAAACACCTTGAGCCGACCCTGCCGCCGCGCCGCCTCAGCCTTCTGAATGGCGGCTAGCAGCGCGTCGGGATCGGGGCGCACTGGCTCAGTCATGTCCTTACTTTATCGCATCCAGCGCCAAATTCAGCAGCAAAACGTTCACGCGCGCCTCCCCGAGAAAGCCCAGTTGCGGGGCTTCCGTGAATTGCGCCACCAGCGCCTGGACTTTGGCCGCCGGCAAATGTCGCGCGGCCGCCACCCGGTCAACCTGCAATCGCGCCGCCTCCGGGCTGATCTGCGGGTCCAACCCGCTGCCGGAGGCGAAGACCATGTCCGCCGGCACGGCGGCATTCGTGGCCAGGTTGTTGCCCGTGCGGAACGCGGCCAGGTTGTTCAGCACGTTCGTCAACTGCTGGCCGCTGGTCGGGCCGAGGTTGCTCGCGCCGGACGCCACGGTGGCGTAGGTGTCCGCCGAGGGGCGCGGCCAGAAATAATTGCCGCCTTGAAACTGCTGGGCCAGCAGGGCCGAACCGACCAGTTTGCCGTTGCGCTCCACCAGGCTGCCGACCGCCTGTTTCGGGAACGCCAGTTGCGCGATCACGGTGATGACCAGCGGGTAAACCAGGCCGGTCAGCACCGTCCACAACACCAAATGCCGCACGGATTGAAGAATGAGTTTGATCATATAATATCCTTTCGCGAAATAATTACGGGGCCAGATGCACCGCCACCAACACCAGGTCAATCAGTTTGATGAAGAGGAACGGAATCAGAATCCCGCCCAGCCCATAGACGAACATGTTGCGGCGCAAAATCACTGCGGCCCCCAGCGGCTGGTATTTCACCCCGCGCAAGGCCAGGGGAATGAGCGCCACAATGATCAGCGCATTGAACACCACCGCGCTCAAGATGGCGCTCTGGGGCGAATGCAGATGCATGATGTTCAGCGCATCCAGCGGGCCGTGACCGGTCACCGTCGCGGCGTAGAGCATCCCGAACATGGCCGGCAGAATTGCGAAATACTTCGAGACATCGTTCGCGATGCTGAACGTCGTCAGCGCGCCGCGCGTCATCAACAGTTGCTTCCCGATTTCGACCACCTCGATCAGCTTGGTCGGATTGCTGTCCAGGTCCACCATGTTGCCGGCCTCGCGCGCCGCCTGCGTGCCGGTGTTCATCGCCACGCCCACATCCGCCTGCGCCAGCGCCGGGGCGTCGTTCGTGCCGTCGCCGATCATCGCGATCAGCCGCCCGCCCGCTTGTTCCGCCCGGATGCGCGCCAGCTTGTCCTCCGGCTTGGCCTGGGCGATGAAATCGTCCACCCCCGCCTCCGCCGCAATCGCGGCCGCCGTCAGCGGATTATCCCCCGTGATCATCACCGTGCGAACGCCCATTTTGCGGAGTTGCGCGAACCGCTCCTTGATTCCCCCCTTCACGATGTCCTTCAAATGGATCACGCCCAGCACCACTTGATTGTCCGTCACCACCAGCGGCGTTCCCCCGGAGCGAGAGATGTGGTCCACCGCTTCGGCGGCGGATTTGGGAAACACGCCGCCCGCCTGGTCCACATAAACGCGGATCGCCTCGGCCGCCCCCTTGCGAATGCGCCGGGTGACCACGCCCCGACCGTCGCCAAAATCAATCCCGCTCATGCGCGTTTGCGCCGTGAAGGGCACGAAGACCGCGTGCGGTTGCGCCAGATCGCGCCCGCGCAACCCGTATTTTTCCTTCGCCAGCACCGCAATGGACCGGCCCTCCGGCGTTTCGTCCGCCAGCGAGGCCAGTTGGGCCGCATCCGCCAGGTCGGTCAGCGTCACCCCCGCCGCCGGCAGGAATTCCGTCGCCATGCGGTTGCCGATGGTGATGGTCCCGGTTTTGTCGAGCAACAGCACATCCACGTCGCCCGCGGCCTCCACCGCGCGCCCCGACGTCGCCAGCACGTTGCGGCGCATCAACCGGTCAATGCCCGCGATGCCAATCGCACTCAGCAACCCGCCGATGGTCGTGGGAATCAGGCACACTATCAGCGCCAGCAGCACCGGCACCGAAGTCAGCACCACGCCCGACTGGCCGGCCGCCGCCTCGTTGAATTTCGCAAACGCCGGCAGCGTCAGCACCACCAGGATGAACAGCGCCGTCAGCGTCACCAGCAGGATGTTCAAGGCAATTTCATTGGGTGTCTTCTGCCGGCGCGCCCCCTCGATCATGCCGATCATCCGGTCCAGAAATGAATTCCCCGCCTCGGCCGTCACGCGTACCACAATGCGGTCGCTCAACACCCGGGTGCCGCCCGTGACCGCGCTCCGGTCGCCGCCGCTCTCGCGGACGACCGGCGCCGATTCCCCCGTGATCGCCGATTCGTCCACCGTCGCGATTCCCTCCACTATCTCGCCGTCGGCGGGAATGACGTCGCCGGTTTCACACACAAACCGTTCGCCGGTTTTCAATTCCGCGCCGGGCACCGGGACTTCGCGGCCGTTGACCAGCTTGCGCGCCTGCGTTTTCGTGCGCATGTTGCGCAGCGCGTTCGCGTGCGCCTTGCCCCGGCCCTCGGCCATCGCCTCCGCGAAATTGGCGAACAGACACGTGAACCACAGCCAGAGGCAGATTTGCAGGTTGAACCCCGTGCCCTGGTGCGGCAGGAACAGGACCACGGTGGTGATGATGGCGCCAATATAC
>Ga0302278_10000118_pt1 | contig 97163 bp, 74 predicted proteins | sample III_Bog_N3_2_FD_194543 | JGI IMG/M metagenome (GOLD analysis project Ga0302278, IMG submission 194543) | Peat permafrost microbial communities from Stordalen Mire near Abisko, Sweden - III_Bog_N3_2 | ecosystem: Environmental > Terrestrial > Soil > Wetlands > Peat | place: Sweden: Abisko...
CGATTTGACAGAATATTCGAGAAGGAGAAAGATGAACCGCGTACGTATTTTCTTCGCCCAGCCAACTCGCCAACTCGCGAATCACCGCGCAGCGGTGGCAAGGGCTGCTGTCGCCGCTGCCGCATACTCCGGCCATCATCGCTATGCCAGCAGCAGGGCAGGGAAGAGGCCGCGGCCAGCCTTGTCCCACGCGGACGAAGAGGCTGGCGGGCGGCGGCGATCTTCTGGGGGAGGATCGCAAGAACCTTCAACAGGAGGTCGATCATGGGAACAGCTCAAACAAACAACGCTTACTGGGCAAGGAACGGCGACCGGCAAGCTGCCGGTGGAAGCCGGTAAAATGAAACAAATTCCATCACTCGCAGGAAGCATACAAAGATTTGCGAAATAAGTCTGTCAGGAAAACAGGGAATCTCTTGTCGGCAAAACAGGGAATTTCTTGTAGGACGAACACTGACATGAAGAGTACCGCATTCGGTATAAGCTGCCAACGGCTTCTCATGTTGCTTCGGCAGCCCAGCTACGCGCGCTACGTCGCGGTCATGACTCTGGCTTGGACGCTGCTCGTGCTGTGCCTTGCACTGGAGGTCTATAGCAGTTGGACGCAGGCGGAGTCGCCTGCCTTGGGCGGACAGATTCAAGCTTCGGGCGCCGCGGCGATCGTGACCGGCCTGGATGCGCATGGCGCGCTGGCGCGCTCCGGCATTCGCGTCGGCGACCGGCTGCTGACGATTGCCGGACGCCCGGTGAATGCAGCTGTGGTCACTGATCCGGACAGCTCGTTCAGTTGGAGCGACCGCGACCAGGTGTACGAATGGCAGCGCTTTCTCACGGATGCCAGCCGCGGAGGCACGCTGCCGATGGTCTTTGCGACAAGCTCCGGTGAGCGTGCGTTGCTGTGCTCGCTGCGGCCGCTGGGCTGGCGCGAGGCGGCGCGGCGCAGCTGGGCGATGCGGCTGGTGGGCTGGGGATTCCTGCTGCCGGCGCTGCTGATCTGGATTAAAAAGCAGAGCGAGGCAAGCCTCTCCAACCTGCTGCTGGGGCTTTGCGGCTTTGTTGTTTTCAGCACCATCTCGGGCTATACCGAACGCGATTTGTGGATGCCGGTCGCGGCGCTTCAGACGCTGAGCCTTATTCATTACCTGTTTGCCAACGCGTCGATTCTGCTGTTGCACGCGGCGCTGGTTTTTCCTTCGCCGCTCTCCTGGCTGAAGCGTGTTCCCTGGGTGCGCATCATTCCCTGGTGCCTTTATGCGCTGCAACTTTTTTTGCACTACGGGCGGATCTATTCCTCTCCGGAGCCCAGCGTCTGCCTTCTGGGTATGATCTCGCTACTGGCTTTTGTCGCCAATGTCGTGCTGCGCTTTTATTTCTGCCGCGACTCTCTGGAGCGTGCCCAACTGCGCTGGATCGCATTGGGCTTTCTGGCGGGTTTTCTTCCATGGTTTTTGCTTTCGGGCATTCCGGATGCGCTCCATCAGTCCTCAGTGCCGTTCCGCTATACGCTGTTGCCGCTGGTCGCGGTGCCGATTTCCGTCTCCTTCGCCGTGCTGCGTTACCGGCTGCTGGATGTGGATTGGATCTACGATTGGGTGGTGGCGCACACGGTGATTCTGAGTCTCTTCACCTGCTCCGAGTTGCTCTTCTGGAATTGGCTGAGCGCGCACTATGCCGCCCAGGCCGCGGCCAAGCCGCTGCTGCTGTCTCTGAGCATCTGCGTGGTGCTTTTTCTTTATGCTCCCTTGCGCACGTGGGGGCTGAATCTGCTCAAGAAGCTCCATGGGCGATGGCGTCCGGCGCTGGCCGAGTCGCTGCATAGGCTGCTGGCTCGCACCCAGGCCACCGAGGATCCGCGCGCCGCGCTGGAGGAGACCCTGCAATGGGCGCTGAATCCCAGTGAGATTGCATGGATACTGCCCGGGCAGGAGTACGACGCGCTGCTCTACCAACTGAAGAGCGCGCGCCAGGGACTGCTGGGTTACGAGTTGGGCGAACTCTGCCCGCCGCGGATGCAGGCCGCCGCCTGGGTGCCGATCCAAATTGAAGAGAAGACCGCGGCATTGGTTCTGTATCCCTACGGATCGCGGAGTTGGAATCGCCACGAACTGCGCATTGCCGGCACCCTGGCCAAGGCCGGCGAGCCGCTGCTGGAGATGCAGCGCATGCAACTGGTTCATCGGCAAACCCAGGCCGCCATGCGCGAACAGCGCGACGAATTGTTGCGCGAGATGCACGATGGCCTGGGCAGCGAACTATTTGGAGCATCCCTGCTCAGCGATATCTCCGGCCCCATGAGCGAGGCCGAATTGCGCAAGCGCATGGTGGATGTGCGCGCCGCTCTGGCCAACGCCATGGACTCGCTGCGCGCCGGTCTCACCGTGCTGAGCACGTCTCCGGGTGCCTTCGGACCGGCCGTTCTGGCGCTGCTGCTGCGCGCCGAGCGCGTCTTTGCCGCCGCCGGCATCGCCTTGCAAACTCAGATCGACGACGAAACCCTCAGCCTGCAACTGGACAGCCCGAGCGTCTTCGGTTTATTGCGCGCCCTGCAGGAGGCGCTGACCAATATCGTCCGCCACTCCCACGCCTCCTGCGCCTTGGTGCGGCTCGCCTGGCAAGGCCACGCATTGGCCATCTTGGTGCAGGACGACGGCGTTGGATTTCTGCAGGCCTCATCCCGCGCGGGCCACGGCCTCGCCAATATGCAGCGGCGTCTGCAGATGCTCTCCGGCAGCATAGCCGTTCACTCATCCCTTGGCCATGGATGCAGCATCGAGCTATTACTGCCTTTGCGGAAGGAAAACCGATGAACAACTCTCAGCCGCTACGGGTCTTGCTGGTCGACGATCACGCGGTGGTGCGCGATGGACTGCGCTCCATCCTCGAAGCCACCGGTGAAATTGCCTGCGTTCAGGCGGAAAGCGCCGAACAGGCCCTGGATATGCTGGACCGCAAGATACCCGTGGACGTCGTGCTATTGGATGTGACTCTGCCCGGCATGAGCGGGTTGGATGCGCTGGCCGAAATCCACGCGCGCCTGCCCAATCTGCCGGTGCTGCTGCTCAGCATGCATCCGGAGGAACAGTTTGCGGTACGCGCCCTGCGCATGGGAGCGGTCGGGTATCTGAGCAAAAGCACACCCTCGGCGGAGGTCCTGAAAGCCGTCCGGGACGCGGCCCAGGGTTCCACCTATCTCTCCCGCAGGATTGCTACGCAGATCGCGCAGGGCATCAGTCCGGAGGCGGATCAGCCGCGCCATGATTCTCTCTCCAATCGCGAGTTTGAGATCCTGCGCATGATCGGCGCCGGCAAACCGGTTGCGGAGATCGGACGCGAACTAGGGCTGAGCGTGAAGACTGTCAGCACCTATCGCGAACGCATCCTCGACAAGCTGGGCCTGTGCAGCAACTTCGAGATCATTCGCTACGTTCTGCAGGAGGGACTGCTGCAATAGGATGCCCTCGCACCTGCAATCCTAGGTCTCCAAAAGCGAGAAATCTGCACTCTACAAACGACGACCTGTCCGTGGAGAGAGCGAAGCAGAAGCCCCCCGGCTCAATTTCGCTGGCAGCGCCATCAGCCGGGGTAGTGTAAAAAGGCGCTAATGCCCAATCCACTTCAGCGCCGGTATCTCGTAGACGACAGTATCGTAGGCTGCTACGGAGATCGGAACGGTGGCTGCATTGTTGGCGACTGTCATGTTTGTACTGGGCGTTCCGAGCAGGCCGATCAGATTGAAGCTGCCGTTGCTCACATTGTTGAACACCAGCGCGCCGGCGTTCTGGTCAGTCGCATCTTGATTGGTGACCATGATAATAACGCTGCCGTTCTGGTCAATGAAGGCCAGCATATTGAGGCCGTTTCCGGTTGCGTGCACCGGCCCGGCAGCCAGCGCCTTGTCTGCGCCGCTCCACTTATTCGTGTCGCCTCGTGTGCTGGTGCTGTCCTGCCCGACGTCATAAACCGGAGCCACTGCCTGCAACTTGGCTAACTCGTCAGCGGGCAAATGTTCTACGTGATAGAGCATCCAAGCCGAAGGAATATCGGCAGGTTTCAACGTCGATGGATCAGTGGCATCGCTCATCCAGTAACCGAGGTTCACGCCTTGTATTACTTGAGTTAACCAGGGCTCGGTCGAAGCATTCGGCTGTCCCGCTGGAATGAGCGTAGAAATGCCAATCTGCATATTCGCATAGAACCAGTAACCTACATCCTCTACGTAGTCGGGCAACTCATAATGACGCGCCGTATTGTCTGAGTAGTAAAACGCCGGCCCAAAGGGATGGGTGGGAATGTGTGCCCGCATCACGGCTACTTGATCCGGGCAATCCTGTGCCGCATCCCAGTTGTTGCGCTGGAAGAGTTGAGAGGCTCGACGCACGTTGCCGTTGCGATCGACGATATAAGTCCATCCGGAGCTGAGCCACAGATGCTTGTTATAGAGCATCGCCGTCGGGTTCGAGGTATCGTTGCAAAATCCATCCTGATCGACGCCCATTGTCACATCGGGCACGCGGCTGGCCGAGGCGCCGATGGAATACGATGCCGTCCAGTCCGTGGGAGTGGACCGATCGCCTTGCGACTCATTTTCGACTACAAACATCCAGTCTTTTCCAGGAAGTTGCGTCTCCCAGGCACGCGGGTCACTTCCGGTACCACGAGCGTATTCCGGATCATAACTAAGCTGTCCGCCCGAGACGGGAGAGACTCCATTGGCCAGAAGCGTTTTGCCAATCTCCGCCAGGAAGCTGACCTGACCGGCATTCACAAAATCAATCCACTGAGGACTCAGATTCTGCGTGATGTAGTTCGAACGGTCCTGTACAGTTGTCCCCGGAACGGTGGTTCCGCTCCAAGCTTCAAAGCTGTTGATCAGGCGCGGATGATAATCATCCGGGATATAGACTCCAATGAAGAAATCGGCATCCCAGAATCCGCGTAGATGCATCGTTACTGCCATATTGCCAAGGCTTTTCCCAGCCCATTTCCCAAATGTTTCCGGCTGCGAACCGTTAGACAAATCATCTGCCAGCATCGGCATGCTGAAGGAGACATATCCCTGTCCAGGATACGAGATCGTTCCATCGGGACCGAGAGCAAAGTAGGTCCCCTCGCGCGGATCCATCCAGGCGCCGTATTGCTTATAACCGCCATCCTGGCTGTAATCGGCAAAGTCTGGTTCACCGCCATTGGCGTTGAGAAGGTCGAAGCCCCAGGCAACATTGCCGCCCAATGGCAGCGAGCCACCGCTGGCTATACTGTCTGACGACGCGATCATGTCACCGAGTTGTGAGTTGTTCTGGGGCACATCCTGCCAGAAAAGCTGATCTGGCCACGCCTCGCCACCCGCACCCCATGCCTGATAGAAGACAGTTCCCGGAACATTCGAATTGCCATAAGCCATGCCAACAAACGGCACGCAGATAGGACTCGCCGGTTCCGGCGTGCAATCGGCAATCTGCGTTGGCTGCGGCGTGGGTGCTGTGGACGATGTAATTATTGTTATCTGTGAAGTTGCATTGCCGGTCGCATTGGTTGCCGTCAGCGTGTAGGTGTTCGATCCGAGATTGGCGGGAGTTACGTTTACCGATTGCTTACTTACAGCGCCCACGCCCTGATCGATGCTGAGTGAGGTCGCGCCAGTTACAGACCAGGTCAGCGTAACCGAGCCGCCCTGTGCTATCGCGCTATTGGCCGCTGTGAAGCTGTTGATAACCGGCGCGGTTGGAACTGGTGTCACAGGCCCCACATTGACCGTGACGAACGCGGATGCGGAACCAGCGCCATTGCTGGCCGTCAGCGTGTAGGTATTCAAACCGGCTGTTGTTGGCGTTACGGTTGCCGATGTTCCCGTGACAGGGCCAACACCTTGATCGATGCTGAGTGAGGTGGCCCCAAGCGCGCTAAAGTTGAGTGTGATTGGGGAGCCGACGGTAAAGCCGCTTCCGGCAGCGGAGATGCGAGGATACGGCGGAGTCGCCGTGGGCGCGGCCTGTGCGGCAATCACGTTGACCGTGACCGAAGAGGTCGTGCTGCCGGCGCCATTGGTTGCGGTGATCGTGTAGGTTATCGGCCCAGAGGCGGTGGGTGTTGTATTGACCGAGTTGCTGGTCACTGGCACCGAGCCAACTCTCTGATCGATGCTGAGGCTGGTCGCGCCGGATTCCGTCCAGCTCAACTGGACCGTGCCTTGGAGCGTGATGGTGTCGCTGAGTGCGGACAGGCTGACGACTGGTGGTTGCAGCGTGGACGTAACCGCTACTACCAGCGACGAAGTGGACGAGCCTGATGAGTTGGTCGCAGTCAACGTATAAGTGACAGTTCCGGCAGCCTTCGGCGTAACTGTCGTCGATGTTCCAGTCACTATTCCGATTGCTGGGCTGATGCTGATGGTGTCTGTTAGATTATTTGCATCGGTGACTGACCAGATAAGTGTAACTGGCGCGCCAGCCACGACGGTCGGAGCCGAGGCAGTGAAGCTGTTAATTGTCGGTGCGCTGGAGCTTGTTACGTTAATGGTCAAGGATGCCGTTACAGGGCCCGCGGCGCTGTTGGCGGTAAGCGTAAAGACATTTGCGCCAGTGACCAGCGGCGTTGCATTCACGTTTGTTCCTGTAACCGAGCCAACCTGCTGGTTGATGCTCAATGAGGTTGCGCCTGCGACAACCCAACTAAGCGTAACCTGCGATCCCAAAGCAACGGTATAACTGGAAGCAGTAAAGCTAGTGATCTTGGCCAGGGCATCGACAGAAAAATTCTGTGAAACCATCGCTGCAGCCGTGTAGGCTGCGTCGCCAGGCTGCGTTGCCTGGATGGTGCATATACCGGAAGCGAGGAAGTTGGCAGTCGTTCCGGAAACGGAGCACACAGATGGCGTGGTTGTAGCAAAGCCGACCGCAAGGCCAGAACTCGCTGTGGCCGAAAGCGTCAGCGAAGTTCCCACGATCTGCTGGGGAATTACTGGAAATGTAATGCTTTGCGATTGCGTTTGTGTTACACCGCCCGTTCCTACGGCGAGTAGCCTGAATGTGTTACCAGTACTACCGCTGTCCTCGGTGCTTAACAGGGCGACATGAACCGTATGCTCCCCGCTGGCGAGCCCGTTGGCGACACGCGTCATTCCACGGTATCCTCCCCAGGTTTGATCGAACCAGCTATCCAGCGTGACAGTATTTGCGGACGCACCGTCCACAGTAATATTCGCCTGGCCCATCGGACCGTCGAATATCCAGTAAGATAGTAAAATATCTTTTCCATTCACGGTAAAGTCAAGAGTGCTTCCAGGAGTGGAGCTCTGCAAGCCTGGATCGGGACTGCCCAGCGAACTATCGGCTGTGGAGTCAACAATCCATCCGCTGTTGTTGGTAGGATTCAGGGCGGGACCATCGGCTCCTTCTCCATCCACTAGCGAAGTAAACTCAAAATCGCTAGAGTACAGCGGCACCGGAGTAGCCGGAAGGGAAGCCGCGGTCGATCCCACGGGAAAGTCTGCGATGGAATTTGCAATAAGCTGCTCTAAAAAATGAGCGGTGTAAGCGTGGCCTAGGTTTGTCGGGTGAGTATAATCTGGAGTGATTTGCGCCAGTGGAATCGTCCCGTTCATGATCTCCGGATAAATAGCATCGGCGTAGCTGACCATGGGAAGGTTGTAGTGGGCTCCAATAACAGATTGCCATGGCTCAGCGGTATAGTACTGTTCCAGATTGGATGGATCAGTCGTTGTAGGATAAGTCATCATGAAAAGCAATATCACAGCAGGATGAGAGGGAGCATCCATTAACTGCCGAACAAGCCCTTCATATGTATCGCCTAGAACGCTGACTCCTGGCCCAATATCATTGACAGCAAACTCGACAATCACAAGATCGGGGTTTTGTGAGAGCACATCGCGCTGCACGCGCAGAGCCCCATAATCGGAGTCGGTGGCGCCGATGCCGGCATTCAACAGTGTGCTGCCTCCTGAAAACTGACCGTTCCACCAGGTCTGAAAAAGATTCAAGTAACGATCGGCGGGCGCGGTCGCCGCAACTCCTTCCGTAATTGAACCTCCGATGGCAGCAATAGTAACTTTCTGTCCACTGCGGGCCTTAAGAATAAGATTCTGCAAGCGCGCCTGGTTGCCTGCTTCTAATTGCGCACTGGAGGCGAGCGCACTCGCATTCGGAACAATGGGCAGTGAAATCGACGCCGTGCCACCGCCGGGAGCCGGATTGGTGAGTTGAATGATGACGCTGCCCGCCGACACTTGGTCGCCTGCGGACAGAGTCAACTGAAGCGAGACAGATGTCTGAGCAGAGATTGAGTGAGAGGTGCCTGCGATCATCGCAGTCGTCGTCGACAAAAAACTCGTTCCAGTAACTTCAATGACCTGGGAAGCAGATCCAGCAACCACAAAGCTTGGCGAGACACCGGTTATGGTCGGTGCTGGATTATTCACCGGTGGAGTCACGGCGGAATGCTGGTACGCGCCCTCATCCGGCGAGGTTGCCGGCAAAGCTGTTCCGAGGACATCGACCAACTCATTGTCAAGATCAGTCACGCCAGTGGCAAGAGTTACGCCGGCGCCGATGGCGGGACTCGCAGACTGCAATTGCAGGTTTAGATTTGGGTAATCCACAAACTGCGGATTGGCTTCCCGCTCAGTTGAAGCGAGCTGGAAGTTCGTGGGGTCACCGGTAAGTATTCCGGAATTCAAGAGCCAGAAAGTATTGTGATCGTGGACCAGGTTGGCGCCGATCGGATTGTCGCCAACGATTCTGAAGTTTGTCGCGAAGATGTTGTTGCGCACAGTGATCGATTGCGGACCGGTCGGAGGCGTTGAGCCATCAACCAACTCTCCGACGATCCCCCATCCGCCGGGACTGGGTTCCATGCGAGGAACAAATGTATTGTTTTCGATACTGACGTTTTGGAAGGATCCGTAGGGGTTGTCCATATGGAATTCCAAGGCTTCATTCACGCTGTCGACGTAAATGTTATAGGCAACCACGATGCCATTCACAGCGCCGGTTGATTCCATGAAACCATCGGTGTAATCCGCTAGGTTATGGTGGATGCGGATATTACTCGAAACGTAAGACCAGCCAGACGGATCTGCAGTTGTGGGCTCATTGCCGAAGAACTCAACAGCGCCGCCATCATTGCCGAAGGCAAGACTGAGCGCCGAGCAGTTGACAAAGCGATTCCACGCGATCTCAATATCCTGGCCTACGACTCCAACGCCATTCGCGCCCCACGAATCGTCGCCATTGCCATCGTTGATGACCTCAACTCCGTCATGTATGTAGTTGGCAATCACTTTTTGATGTTGACCGTGAATGCCAACGCCCATGCCAGTACGGGCAATTTCATTTCCGGCGATAACGATGTCATAGTTCGTGACATCCAGCGAAATAGCCGTACCAGCATAGTCAGTGATGAGCAGGTCAAGAATAGTTAGATCGTGCGTGGGTGTGGTGGAGCCGTGACCAAATGAAATGGCAGGATTGGGTGTGCTGCTGCTCCAAACTGCGGCCGGAAAGGAGATGGTTGGTGCGGCACCTGTGCCATAAGCCTCGATAACGATTGGCTTCGCAGTGCTACCCGCCGATCCATTATCAAAGAAAAGACTTTGATTTGTCCAAACAGAATTTCGCGCCAGATACACCACGTCGCCGGGAACAAGCACTACGCCATGAATCTTGGTCAGCGTCTTCCATGCAGTGGATGAGCTTGTGCCGTTATTATTATCGTTGCCGAGATTGGCGTCGATGTAATAGGCATGTGTTAGCGCCCACGTCGGGCGATAAACATCGACGCTTGGAGCATCCAATACAGGCGAGGCGGCAAATACATAAAACGGTGTCGAAACACTGCCACCTCCCGGAACTGGATTGGTCAGAACGATGTTATAGGTGTCGATAGCGGCGATGTCGGAAGTGCTCAGCGCAATCGTGACCGTTGTGGAGTTAACGTAGTTGATTGCGTGTGATGCTCCACCATAAGTCGCGGTTGTCGTTGGAAGGAAATTGGTTCCGGTCACCGTCACGGTCTGCGGCGAATTGCCGATGCGGAGTGCAGCGGGCATGATGGCCAGAATCGTAGGCACCGGGTTAGACGCCGCCGTGCTGATAACGATACCCTGTGAGGCTGCGCTCGCTGCCATGTAGCCGTTGCCCGCAGCCTGATTGGCGGTCACCGTAACGGTGCCTGTGCCGGTGATGGTGAGATTGCCGCTCGCAAGCGTTGCAGGGCCGCTGACCGTAAAGGTTACAGGGTTGCCTGAGCCTCCGCCGGTGGCGCTGATCGAGTAGCTCAACCCAGAGCTATAGACCGCCGTCGCGGGAAGGCCGTCGGTGAAGGTAATCGTCTGCGCCTTCAAGGCTGCGTCGACGGTGAAGCTCTGCGGAACCATTGTTGCAGCGGCGTAGGTCGTATTGCCGGCTTGCTTCGCATCGATAGTGCAGGTGCCGGTCGCGAGGAATGTGGCCGTTGTGCCGCTGATCGTGCAGACGCCGGTGGTCTGCGAGGTGAATGCGACGGTCAGGCCGGAGGTAGACGAGCCGACAAGATTCAGCGGCGTGCCGACATTCTGTGTTCCAGGATTAACGAAGGTAATCGTCTGCGCCTTCAAGGCCGTCACCGTCACCGTCGCCTTCATGGTCGTAGTGGCTCCCGCAGTATTTGTCACTGTAAGCGCATAAGTAGTCGTGCTGGCAGGCGATACGCTGACCGCCGTGTTACTGGTGACGCTTATGTTTCCCGGCACGACGACGCCCGTTCCATTGGCAAAGACCCCGGTCAGTCTGGTCGATTCGCCTGCTGTCACCTCTGCGGGAGTCGCCGTGAAGCTGGTGATCGTTGGTTGCCAGGAATTTGGCCCCGAGTAGGGCGCTCCGCATCCGGAAAGGAGGGCAAGTAAGAAACTGAGGAAAAACGCACGGGAAAAAGTGCTGGTCAAGCGATTCATCGTATCTCCAGGGACCAAGGCGTCTAGAAGTGGATCAGTACTTTGGGGGCGGCGCAGGATGCCGCATCCCAATGTAAACGTTTTCAATGTATTTCATAGAAAAATATAACAGATAAATATTTGGATTTGCAAGGATTTGAAAACCTAATGAGATGGGATTCTCCCGGCTCTTTTGGGGCAGCGATTGCTTACCGCTGCACCTATCTGCCGCGAGACGGATGCAGTCGTGCACAGATAGAATCATCAAAGTCAAATGCTAAGACACAAACAATCGCAGTTTCATCGATTCCCTTGGCGGTGCTTCGGTCGCTCAGGGTGGCGGTCTACTGGTGATTCAACGTTCAGGGTGAGCAATCGCTTCGTGGTTCCCATCCTTCCGCAATCCGGGGTGGAATGATTGCGGAAAGGATGGGAGACCCGGCGCATCGGAGAACCGGGATCGGGTCAGTATTCCGGTCGCCGTGCGCTGGCTTGGTCGGTGGATTGTGCAGTGGCGAGATGCAGAGGAAACTCCAGGCTTCCGGGCTATCGCAAAACCACGATAGGTGTACCCAGATCTGATGTACTCAAGTGTTGTTTTCCTCAAGAAAACAACACCTTAGATCAACCTTTTTGGGCTTGTAAATCGTGGTTTTGCTCTTGCGCGCCGTCCAGCGGTAGACTCCGACTTCGATCGGCTCGATATCCGCGGCATGGAAATTGAAGTCGATGGGATAGCGGGTCAACGGCCGCTCCAACTGCTCCACTGTCATGCCTTTCAGCGCAAAAGCCGGAAGAGCAAGAAATACCATGAAGGCCAACCAGATCAGTTTTCGCATCGAAGTTCCTCCTGCCTTCAGTTAGAAGCTTGGCGGGAGGGGAGTACAAGGCTACAACTGTTACCCAGCGGTTGTGCCCGGGGTAAAACCTGGGTTAAGAAGGGGGTTACAGCAGAACCACGATCGGTGAACACAGCACTCAAGCAATCAGCGGTTGTTTTCGTGAAGAAAACAACCGCTGGGATCAACCTGAACGATTCGATGAGTCAACTATTTTTCGGCAACCGGAGCGCAGTTATTCGGGTAACGTCTTCGTCCCTGTTACGTGAAAGCTGCCCGTTGCCGACGGCGCAACGGTGCCGGGCTGACCACCGCCAACCGAAACGGAATAGTCGCCTTCCGCGATGATCGGCTCGCCCGCTTCGCTGACCATGCTCAGATCGCGATCGGCGAGCACAAAGCGCAGCCGCTGCGAGTGGCCTGGATCGAGATGCACACGCTTGAAGCCGCGCAGGGCGCGCTGCGGAGCACCGGCCACGCTGGGGAAGCTGAGGTAGAGCTGCGCTACCTCAGCGCCCGCGAGCTTACCGGTGTTGGTTACCGTCACCTCCGCCGTCAGCGGATCGCCTGCAGAGATTGTCTCCTTGGCCAGCGTCAGTCCGCTATAGGAAAAGCTCGTATAACTCAGGCCGTAGCCAAAGGGATAGAGCGGCTTGCCCTTGAAGTAACGATAAGTGCGGCTCTGCATTGCGTAATCTTCAAAGGCCGGAAGCTGTTCGAGGCCAATGTAAAAGGTCACCGGCAGGCGACCGGCGGGATTGTTCTTACCCGAGAGCGTCTCGGCGACTGCCGCGCCGCCCTCTTCGCCCGCATACCATGAATCGAGGATCGCGTTCACGTGATCGTTGGCCCAGTTCACGGCCAGCGCGCTGCCGTTGGCCAGCACCAGGACAACAGGCTTACCGGTCGCCGTTACGGCCTCCAGCAACGCCTCTTCCGGCTTGGGCAGATCGATGCTGGTGCGGTCGCCGCCTTTGAAGCCATCCTCGTTGACCGGCATCTGCTCGCCCTCGAGGTCGCCGGTGATGCCGAGAACCGCGACCACAACGTCCGCATTCCTGGCCGCTGCAATCGACTCCGGGCTCGGCCTGGGATCGTACTTCTCCCAGAAGAGTTGCGCATCGACGGGACCCTTTTCGTTCAGCTCATTCCTGACTCTCAAGGCAACCTTCTTGCCTTGTTCCAGATAAATGTGACCGGCCTTTGCCTGCACGTGCACGCTGTCAACATACTCCATCGCCAGCGGCCTGCCATCGACCATCACCATCGCGGAGTTACCCTCCGCGCGCACGCCGATGCTGTAATCGCCGGTCTCGGGCGCGGTCAGAAAACCCTCCCAGGTGATGTTCAAGGGCGAGATGCCCGCGGCCTCGTTGGGAAGGCCCTCCGTCTTCAGATCGACGGTGCTCACCTGCCGCGTCGCCAGCACGGTGCCCTTGTCCATGAAGCTGCCCCCGGTGGAGAAGGTGAGGGTCAGCCCCGGTTTTCCGTCGGCTGTCGAGAGCGCGGAGTCAGGAACAATCTGGCCCTCGGCGCGCAGAAACTCGGTTCCGGGCACAAACGTGATCTGCGCCTGCGGGAACTCGGCCTTGAGCCCTTCGAGCACAGAGACGGTGTGCGAGGGATTGCCGTTGTAGTTGCCCAGCAGATAGCGGGTCTGATCGGCTAAGGGCCCCACGACTGCGATTTTGATTGCGCCCTGCTTCAGCGGCAGAGTGCCGTCGTTTTTTAGCAGCACGATGGATTCATCGGCAAGCGTGCGGGCCAGAGCGCGATGCGCGGGGCTTTCCAGCTCCTTTTCATCGACCTTGGAGTACGGCACCATCTCCGGCGGATCGAAGAAGCCCAGCTTCATGCGCGCCGTGAAGAGGCGCGTGAGCGCGCGGTCGATCTCGCTCTCCTTCAGCAGGCCGAGCTTGTAGGCATCGTAGTAAGCCTTGTAATCGTGATCGTCCGTGACCTTGGCAAAGTCGATGCACTCGTTGTCCAGGCCGCGCTGAATGGCCAGCGCGGAGGCCTCCGGCTGCGTCTTTGTGAAGTGATGATCGCGAAAGATGTTGACGACGGCATCGCAGTCGGAGACCACGTAGCCCTGGAAGTTCCACTTGCCGCGCAACTGATCCTGCAAGAGGAATTCATTTACGCAGGCGGGCTGCCCGTTGATGCTGTTGTAGGCGCACATCACCGAACCGGCTTTGCCCTCGGTGACCGCCGCGCGGAAGGCGGGCAGATAGGTGTCCACCTCGTCGTGCTTGCTTACAGTAACATCCGCCGTGTGGCGTGTGGGCTCGGGTCCCGAGTGCACGGCGTAGTGCTTGGGCGTAGAGATGGCTTGCAGATACTTCGGATCGTCCCCCTGCAGGCCGGTGACAAAGGCGACGCCCATGCGCGCCGATAGGAAGGGATCTTCGCCGTAGGTCTCCTGCCCGCGCCCCCAGCGGGGATCGCGAAATATGTTCAGGTTCGGCGCCCAGAAGTCCAGGCCCTCGAAGACATTGCTGTGCCCGGCGCGCACGGCCTGCGCGTGCTTGATCCGGCCTTCGACACCGATCGCCGCGGCCATCAGGTGAATCCTCTCCGGATCGAAGGTGGCGGCCAGGCCCACCGGCTCAGGAAACTCGGTGACGCCGGGGCGCTGCACACCATGCAGCGCCTCGCTCCACCAGTCGTATGCGGGGACATTCAAGCGCGGCACAGCGCGCGATTGATTCACCAGTTGCGAAACCTTCTCCACCACCGTCATGCGGTGAACCAGATCCGCGGCCCTCTGTTCGGCGCTGAGCGCGGGGTTCAAGTAGGCAGGCTGAGCGGAGGCCTGGCAGTAGATTCTGTTCGCGCTCAGAAGAGCAATCACCGCAAAAGCAATTCGCAACGTAGAGGTTCGCATCTTTCTCCTTATCTGCTGCTTCAGGCATTCATCTTACTGAAAGAGTCGCGGCGCAAAGTCCTTCAGATCGCGGCGCCAGGTCTGCCACTCGTGCGAGGTGCCGGGCGACTCGTAAAATACGTGCTTGACCTTGCCTTGCGTCAGCTCGTCGTTGAAGTGCAGGATGCCGTCGTGCATCATCTTGGGCTCTTCGGTGCCGACGCCGATCCAGACCAGGTGAACTCTTTTGGCGAAGGCATCAGGGTCGGCCAGGGCGCCGTTGTATACGGTCTTGATGTCAAACTGGTTGCCGTTGAAGGCCATCAGCCCGCCGGAGCCAGAGAATCCGCCGATGTAACTGAAGGTATCCAGATGGTTGAAGGCGATCTGGAAGGCCTGCATTCCGCCCATCGAAAGCCCGGCAATGGCGCGATGATCGCGGTCGGCAACGGTGCGGAAGTGCGTGTCGATAAAGGGGATCAGAACCCGAGTCAGATCGTCGTCAAAGGCAGAGAACATCTCCTGCATCGACTTCATCATCTCCGGCGACCCGAAGCCCTTGCCGGTCAGATCGGGCTCGACATAGCCAACGCGGTGGGCATAGCCGAAGGCCATCACGACGAGCATCGGCTTGGAACTTTTGCTGGCGATCAGGTTGTCGAGGATGAAGTTGGCGTGGCCCTGCTTGATCCAGCCGGTCTCGTCCTCGCCGCCGCCGTGCTGCAGATAGAGCACGGGATAGCGCTCCTTGGTGGCCGTGTCGTAGTTTGGCGGCGTATAGACCAGCGCGTGCCGCCAGCCGCCGGTCACCTTTGACTCGTATTTGACTCGTACCAGATCTCACGCACCTCGCCGTGAGGAACGTCCTGCGGCAGATAGTAGGTGGACCCGGCTTCGGGAATCTCGATTGCGCTGGCGTCCTTGCCGCCGCCGAAGAAGCTGTGGCTTCCGGGGTCGCTGACCTCCGCGCCATCGACGATTAGCGTGTAGTAGTGGTAGCCCGGCACCAGAGGCGCGGTGGTCGCGGTCCAGTTTCCGTCGGCTTGCTTGACCATGTCGATCTTGGGATTGCCCCAGAAGTTGACCTGCACCTTCGCGGCATCCGGGGCATGGAAGCGAAACTCGGCCTTGCCACTGGCGTCAACCTTCGGATACTCCGCGCCCCAGACGTTGGTGGAAGCGGGAACAAAGCTGCCGGCGTTCTGCGCCCAGCTACAGCTCGATAGCAAGAACAGGGTGATGGCAAATCTCTTCATTCGAATCTCTCCTTGATGAATTCCTTGCTTGGCAGGGTCGCACCCAGGAAATGGCCCGAGGATGCACGCTCGAAAGCGCTTTCCGGGAATCGTTTACCGTTCGGCTCCAGGCAATCCTTCCGCCAGCACCATGGTAAGGGACGGAGGCTCTGCTCGAATAGTCGCATTTTTTCCACCGGGAGTATCGATTTCCTCGATATACTCTTGGATCATGGAGACAACCCTCGACGCCTGGATGATCCTTCAGACTGTAGTACAACTGGGAGGATTTGCGCCGGCCGCCAAACAGCTCAAACGCTCACAATCGACGATCAGTTACACCATTGCACGCCTGCAGGAGCAGTTGGGGCTCCGCCTCTTCGAGATGCAAGGCAGGAAGGCGCAGTTGACCGAGGCAGGCAGGATGCTGCTGGCCGATGCGGAGCCGCTGTTGGACGGCTTTCATCAACTGGAGCAGAGCGCCCGGCTGATGGCCTCGGGGGCGGCCACCGAGGTCAGGCTCTCCGTGGACTGCATCTATCCCGAAGAGCGGCTCTTCACCGTGCTGACGGCCTTCACGCGCGCTTATCCCCATGCGAGGCCGATCCTCCGGCAAGGCGCATTTCTCTCCGCGGACACGGAGTTCGCACTGCACAAGGCGCAGATCTGCATCACCGGATTGATCACGCGCGAGCTCTTCGTCAAGCCCATTCTGACGATCCGCTTGCTCGCCGTCGTGGGCCGCGATCATCCTCTGCTCAAGATTCGGCGCAGGCTTACGCGCTCCGACCTGATGCAGCATTTGCTGGTGGTGATCGAAAGCCTTGCCTCCGGAGGATTGAAGCAGCAGCCGCGGCATCCCGCGCAGGCGATGATTCCGGTCGGCTCCATCGAATCGGCGATCGCCGCTGTGCGCAGCGGGCTGTGTTTCGGCTGGCTGCCGGAGTATCGCATCCGAACCGAACTCGACAACGGTGAGTTCGTGGCGCTTCCGCTGATTGCCGGCAGGACGCGCGAGTCGCGGCTGAATCTGGTCTGCAAAGAGCTGAACGCCAGCAATGCCGAGTTGAATGCCCTGGCGGTGCTGCTGGGAATGAATCGCGAGATGGAAGCAATCTGACGCGAAGCAGAACCAATCGACAGATTCGATGCAAATCGCGTGTGCAAATCCGACTTGCCCACAGCAGGATCGCTTCTGTATAGTTCAACTCTCAGAGAACGTTTTCGTGCATCGATCCTCTGCCGAGCGCGCCTGCGCCCTTCGGAGCCATGGGACCTCCTCCCTTGTCGATCCGCGCATTCTTCCTGGGAGCTCCAATGAACCTCACCTCGCACCGCATCGTCCTCCGCCTTTCACTTCTTTTACTGCTGGTCTCCGCCGCGCCGCTCATGGCGCAGGAAACTGCCCGCTTGTCCATCGACGCATCCAAGAGCGGAGCGAAGATCGACCGCAACCTTTTCGGCCAGTTCGCCGAGAATCTCGGCCACGGTCTGTACGAGGGCATCTGGGTCGGTCCGGATTCTTCGATTCCGAATACGCGCGGCATCCGCAAGGATGTGGTGGACGCGCTGCGCGAGCTGAAGGTGCCCGATGTCCGCTGGCCGGGCGGCTGCTTTGCCGACGAGTACCATTGGCGCAAGGGCGTGGGCCCAGCCGGCGCGCGCCCGGCGACGCTAAACTCCACCTGGGGCGGCGTCATTGACACCAATGCCTTCGGCACGGACGAGTTCATGGACTTCCTTGAACAGATCGACAGCCGGCCTTACGTCTCGGTGAACGTGGGCAGCGGCACTCCGCAGGAGGCGGCCGAGTGGCTGGAGTACATGACCGCGGCCGCGCCCACGGCGCTCGAAAAAGAGCGCGCCGCGAACGGCCACCCCGCCCCGTACACCGTCGCCATGATGGGCATCGGCAACGAGAGCTGGAGCTGCGGCGGCGATATGACCGCCGACTACTACCTGAGCCAGTTGAAGATCTACAGCCACTTCGTCCGCAATATGAATCCGGCGCAGCAGGAGAAGAACCGGATGCTGAAGATCGCTGTCGGCCCAGGCTTTCCCGAGACCGATTGGACCGAGGCCGTGATGAAGGCCTGGAAGCAGCACGACTGGAGCTGGGATATGGACGGCCTTTCCGTGCACTGGTACACCACGCCCGGAGGCTGGCCCCTCTCCATGCCCTCGACCGGCTTCAGCACCGCCGATTACATGAAGACGCTCAAGTCCACGCTCTTCATGGACGACTTCCTGCGCAAACAGGAGGAGGTGATGGACCGCTATGATCCGCAGAAGAAAATCGCCCTGGTGGTGGACGAGTGGGGCGGATGGTATGCGGCACTGCCCGGCACGAACAAAGACTTCCTGTTACAGCAGAACAGCATCCGCGACGCGCTGCTGGCCTCGCTGAATTTGAATATCTTCGCCCGCCACGCCGACCGCGTGCGCGGGGCCAACATCGCGCAGATGATCAACGTGATTCAGTCGATGATCCTGACCGACAAAGAAAAAATGGTCCTGACGCCGACCTACTACGTATACAGGATGTATGTTCCCTTCCAGGATGCAACCTTCATTCCGGTCGACTTCGATCCCGGCACCGTGCATCGCGACGATGTCACCCTGCCGCGCGTGGATGCGATCGCCGCCAGGGACACGAACGGCAAGCTGTGGATCGAGATCACCAACCTCGATCCAGAGAAATCGCTCTCGATCGATGCGGGCATCAACGGCCTGAAGGCGGCATCGGCAAAGGGTGAGACGCTGACAGCGCCCGCCGTCGACAGCGTAAACACCTTCGCCGCGCCGGGAACGGTCGTTCCGAAGCCCATCTCGGCAACGGTGAAGGATGGCCGGCTGACGCTGACCGTCGAGCCGAAGTCGGTAACGGTTCTCGCAATCGAACCATAACGTTTCTGCGCGCGTTCTTTTCTCGTCGAAGAACGCGCGTCTTCCAACGCAGCCATGCGCTGGCCACTCAGGAAGCTGAATTTCGCCAAGGAGTTATTCATCATGCACTCGGCAATCAAAAGATTCGTATTGAAGTCGCCGGCGCTGCTGCCGGCAATGCTCCTCCTCTCGATCGCCTTGACTGCGCAATCGCCCGCGGTCCATGTCGCGATCGACGCCTCGAAGACCGGCGCTCCGATCTCGAAGAACATCTACGGTCAGTTCCTGGAGCACGGCGGCGACATCGTCAACAGCGGAGTATGGAGCGAACTGCTGGCAGATCGCAAGTTCTACTACGCGGTCTCTACAAGCGCGCCCACGCCGCCGCCGATGATGGGCAACGCGGCGGGCAATCCCCGCTTCCGCCGCCCGATTACGCGCTGGTGGGCGCCGGTGGGTGGTGACGATGCTGTGACGATGGACAAGAAGGCTCCGTACGCCGGCGACCAGACGCCGCTGGTGAAGCTCGACGGCAAGACGCCGCGCGGCATCGCCGAGTCGGGCATCGTTGTGCGCAAGGGGAAGGCCTATACTGGCCGCATCGTGCTGGCGGGCACGCCCGGCACTCTGGTCAAACTCACGCTGATCTGGGGCAAGGAGGCTGCCGACCGTCAAACGGTCACGATTCCTGCACTAACCAGCGCCTACCGCAGGTTCCCCTTCAGCTTTGCCGCAGAGGCCGATACGGACGATGCGCGCATCGAGATCGCCGCGACCGGCGCGGGCTCGCTGCGCATCGGCGCGGTCTCGCTGATGCCAGCCGACAACGTCGAGGGCTTCCGCAAGGAGATTGTCGACGCCCTCAAGTCGATGCGCTTCGGCGTTCTGCGCTTTCCCGGCGGCAACTTCGTCTCCTCTTATGAGTGGCGCTACGGCGTGGGCGACATCGATAAGCGCCCGCCGATCTTCGATCCCGTCTGGCACGCGGTGCAGCCCAACGATGTGGGCACCGACGAGTTCATCACCCTCTGCCGCCTGCTCGGCGTCGATCCTTACATCACTGTGAATGCCGGCTTCGGCGACGCCTGGTCGGCGCGCGAACTGGTCGAGTACACCAACGGCGCGGCAACGACGCCGATGGGCAAGTGGCGCGCGGCCAATGGTCACGCGGCTCCCTACAACGTCAAACTCTGGGGCGTGGGCAACGAGCCCTGGGGCGACTACCAGATGGGCTCGATCTCAACGGAACAATTCGCGCTCAAGCACAACCTCTTTGCCAAGGCGATGAAGCAGGTCGATCCCTCGATCAAGCTGATCGCCGGCGGCGCCATGCCCGATGTGATGGAGGGTGCCGATCAGTCAAGGCGCATTAGCGGCAAGTACGTTCCCGACTATCTGACGACAGCTGATTGGAGCGGCTATATGCTGGCGCACGATCTGGACAACATCGATATGCTCAGCGAGCACTACTATGCCTCCGGCACCGAGCACACGGATATGAAGCTCGGCAAAAAGATGCCGATCGTCCCGCCGCTGACGACGATAGAGTGGATGCGCGCCCCGGCCGTTCAGGTCCGCGCCAAATACGAGCACTATCAGAAGTACCTGGAGCTGATCCCCGGACTAAAGGAGAAGCCGGTTCCAGTGGCCATCGACGAATGGGCCTACTTCGGCGGTGGGCCTGGCTCTTACAAGACCACGCCGGCCTATGCCTGGGCCTTCCATGAGATGTTCCGCCACTCGGATATCTTCCAGATGGGCTGCCTCACCTTTGCCACGGCGACGATGACTTCGAATCATACCGAGGCGGTTCTGAATCCCACAGGTTTGCTCTTCAAGATGTACCGCGACCACTTCGGCACGATCCCGGTCGCGGTCTCCGGCGACTCGCCGCAGCCCAAGGTCGCCTTCCCGGTCGGCGGCGATCAGCCGGCAGTCAATCCTGGCAGCGACACCTATCCGCTGGATGTGGTGGCGGCCTTCAGCGAGGACAAGAAGACCTTCACCATCGCCGTGCTGAACCCCTCCGAGTCAGATGCCTCGATGCAGCTCGCCGTCAACAACGTGAAGCTGGCCGCCGAGGGCACGCTCTGGCAGATGGCGCCGAAGAGCCTGAATGCGGTGGTCGCACTGGGCAAGCCGCCGGAGGTCACCGTGGACGAGCACAAGATGGGCGCGCTGCCGGGGACGATCACGGCTCCGCCCTTCAGCATCAACATTTATTCGTATCCGGTGCAGTAGTTGAATCTTCAAGAAGGGATTTAGATGAAGATGAAGGGAAAGATGGACTTCGATTTGCGTTTGCACTGCGCCGCTTTTCTTCTGCTGGCCGTCTGCTCGACGGCCGCGGCGCAGATGCCCGGCCAGAAGCTGCCGGGGCTGGAGCCGGTTGTCGCGCAGCAGTCGCCACAGGGGATGCGCGCTACAATCGGCGCGGAGCAGCTCGAAGTGACGGTCTGCGGCGGCTCGGTGATTCACGTGCTGGCGCGGCCCAACGCCGAGGCGCAGCCGGGACCCAAGCCCTGGATGCTGGATGCGGCGCACTCCTGCGCGGGCTCACCCTTTCAGTTTGCGCAGGATGACAAATCCGCCAGGCTCAAGACGGATGCGCTCGAGGTCTCCATCAACCTCGAACGCGGCTTTCTCTCCTTTCGCACATTGAATGGAGTGCCGCTCATCCGCGAGCGCGACAGCCTGCCGCGCACCTATGAGCCGATGCAGGTCAACGGCGAGAGCACCTATCGCGTCGTTGATCGTTTCTCAGCCATGCCTACGGAGGCCTTCTACGGTCTGGGGCAGCATCAGAGCGGAATGTTCGACTACCGCGGCTCAACCGTCGAGCTGGGCCAGAACAACACCGACGTGGCGATTCCGTTGCTCGTCTCCAGCCGAGGCTATGCGCTGCTATGGAACACGGCCGCATTCACCTACATGGACAATCGCTTTCCCTCCGAACTCTCCTTCAGCTCGATGGCCGGCAAGTCGGTGGATTTCTACTTACTCTACGGTCCGGAGATGGACACGATCATCCATGAGTACCGCGACCTGACAGGGCACGCGCCGATGCTGCCCAAGTGGGCCTACGGCTTCTTCCAATCCAAGGATCGCTACCTCTCGCTCGACGAAATTCGCACGGTTGCCGATCGCTATCGCGCCGAGCATATTCCTCTGGATGCAATGGTGCAGGATTGGTTTTGGTGGAAGAACGAGGGCGATCCGGTCTTCAATGAACACTTCCACGATGTGCCCGCCGATCTCGATGCGCTGCACAAGGAGCACGTGCACGCCATGATCTCCGTCTGGGGGCTGCTCGATCCCAACTCGGAGACTTATAAAGCAATGGATGCCGAGCACCTGCTGATTCCCAACGCACACGTCTACGATCCCAGCAACTCGGCCGGGCGCGATGTGTACTGGAATCGTCTGCCCGGCAAGCTCTTCGCCCAGGGGTGGGATGCCTTCTGGCTCGACAGCGCCGAGCCGGAGGAAGTCTGGCCGCACATGGGCGACGCCATCCTGCGCGACAAGCAGTTGTCGATCGGCAACGGCGCCGAATACACCAACGTCTTCCCGCTGCTGCATACCCTCGGCGTGCAGGATCACTGGAAGGCTCAGAACAGCGGCAAGCGCGTCTTCCTGCTTACGCGCTCGGCCTTCCTGGGCCAGCAGCGCGTCGGCGCCACCGTCTGGTCCGGCGACGTGCATACTAACTTCTGGGCGCTCTCGCATCAGGTGCCCGCCGGGCTCAACTTCGCGCTCAGCGGTTATCCTTACTGGACCACCGACATCGGCGGCTATTGGCCTGCCTTTCCCGGAGCCACGGAGCAGCCCGCCTACCAGGAGCTTTACGCCCGCTGGTTCGAGTTCGGCACATTCTGCCCCATCTTCCGCACCCACGGTCATCGCGACCACAACGAGCTGTGGACCTACGACAAGGTCGAGCCCGCGCTCATCCGCTTCGACAAGCTCCGCTATCGCCTGATGCCTTATATCTACTCACTCGCCTGGAAGGTATCGAGCGAGGATTACACCATTCAGCGGCCGCTGGTGATGGATTGGCGCACTGACGAAAAGACCTGGGAGATCGGCGATCAGTTCATGTTCGGTCCTGCCCTCATGGTCAATCCGGTGCTCAAGGCCGGCGCCACGCATCGCACCGTCTATCTGCCTGCTTCGCCCAAGTGGTACGACTTCTGGACGGGCGACGCGCTCTCCGGCGTAGCGGAGATTGAGGCTGAGGCTCCGCTCGATCGCATTCCGCTCTACGTGCGCGCGGGCTCCATCCTGCCCATGGCTCCGGAGATCGAGTACGCCACGCAGGACCCCGGCGCTCCCATCGAACTGCGCATCTATCGCGGCGCCGACGGACATTTCGATCTCTACGAGGACGCCGGCGACAGCTACGACTACGAGAAGGGGCAGCACTCAGTGATTCCCATCCGCTGGGATGAGAGCAAGGCTCAGTTGACGATCGGGGAGCGCGTGGGCGCCTTCCCCGGAATGGTCGGCAAGCGCAGCTTCCGCGTTGTCGTCGTCTCCTCCGGTCATGGCATTGGCGGCGAAGTCACCAAGATCGCCGACAAGGAGATCACCTACGACGGCAAGGAGATTCAGAGCGCGATCAAGTAGCTTGCGCGATGAGGAGATTGACGATGAGATCAGTTTTTCTGGCAATCGCCTTCGTGGCTACGCCGATGATTGGCGCGGCTGTTGGACCTACGGCGAAGGTGGAGCAGGGCCTGCTGCAGGGCGTCAGGGAAGACGGGCTCGCGGTCTACAAGGGCATTCCCTTTGCAGCTCCGCCTGTGGGCGAGCTGCGCTGGCGCGCTCCGCAACCTGCCGCCAAGTGGGAGGGCGTGCGTCCGGCGGAGAAGTTTGCGCCGGAGTGCGTGCAGGGCAGCTACGGCGGTCCGGCTCCGGCGATGAGCGAAGACTGTCTCTATCTGAATGTCTGGAGCCCGGCGAAGTCCGCCTCCGCGCGCGTTCCCGTGCTGGTGTGGATCTATGGCGGCGGCTTTGCCGGCGGCGCTACCTCGATTCCGGATTACAGCGGCGAGGTGCTGGCCAAAAAAGGCGTCGTTCTTGTCAGTATTGCTTACCGTCTGGGATCGCTGGGCTTTCTGGCGCATCCGGAGCTGAGCGCCGAGTCGCCCCAGCACGCCTCCGGCAACTACGGCCTGCTGGACATGATCGCCGCACTCGAATGGATCAAGAAAAACATCGCTGCCTTTGGCGGCGACCCGGAGAAAGTGACGATCTTCGGCGAGTCGGCAGGCGGCATTGCGGTCAGCCAACTCTGCGCATCGCCGCTGGCCAAAGGCCTTATTTCGGGCGCTATCAGCGAGAGCGGAGGCTCCTTTGGCCCGCCTCGCCCGACAGGCGCGCCGGGTGAAAATATGCGCCTGCTGGCCAATGCCGAAAAAGATGGCCTGGCCTTCCAGATCAACGCGGGAGCCAGCTCGCTGGCCGATCTGCGCAAGCTGCCGGCAGAGAAGATTCTGGCCTCGACGCGCGGCATGGCGTGGCCGAATACCGATGGCTGGGTGATTCCCGGCGATCAATATTTGCTCTACGACGCCAAAAAGTTCAACGATATTCCCGTGCTGATCGGCTACAACTCGGACGAGGGCGCCAGCTTTTCCCATGACAGCGAGCCCAAGGCCTACATCGACGGCGTGCGCAAGCGCTACGGTAGTTTTGCCGAGAGCCTGCTCAAGGCCTATCCCGTGGGCGAAAAAAACGTGCCCAAGACGGCGCGCGATCTGGCGCGCGATGCGGCCTTCGGCTGGCAGACATGGACATGGGCGCGGCTGCAATCGGAGCGCGGCAGTGCAAAGGTCTTCATGTACTACTTCGATCAGCATCCGGATTTTCCATTGGGCTCAGAGCATGAGGGCTTTGGCGCATGGCACGGCCGCGAGGTTCCCTATGTCTTCGGCCACCTGAACGACCTGCCGCATGAGACGCCCTCGGCCACCGATCGCGTGATCTCCGATGTGATGGTCACCTACTGGACCAACTTCGCCAAATACGGTGATCCGAATGGCAAGGGCATCGCCCAATGGCCGGCCTTCAGCGATGCGCATCCCACATATATGTACCTGGCCGGAACGCCGCACACCGGACCGGTTCCCAACGAAGAGGGCATGAAGGCGCTGGACGCCTACTTCGCCTGGCGGCGCTCCGCGGAGGGCATGCGCTCTTCCGCGGTCGAGGACGCCAAGCCCGCCGCGACGAATGTGATGGGCGCCGAGTATCCACGCATCCTGGCGGACCACAGCGTGGCCTTCCAGATCAAAGCGCCCGCTGCCCAATCGATGGATGTGGACATCACCGGAAAGAAGTTTCCCATGACGCGTGGCAACGACGGCGTGTGGAGCGTGACCACGCCGCCCATCGTCGAGGGCTTCCACTACTATGCGCTGGACGCCGACGGCGTGCGCATGAACGATCCCAGTAGCCACACTTACTTCGGCATGGGCATGGATGCAAGCGGCATCGATGTGCCCGAGGACGGGGTCGGCTACTCGCTCGCCCAAGATGTGCCGCATGGCGATGTGCGCATCCGCATCTATCACTCGAAGGTCACAGGCCAGTGGCGTCGCTGCTTTGTCTACACGCCACCGGATTACGACAGCAACGCGCAAGCGCGCTATCCGGTCCTCTATCTGCAACACGGCTCGGGCGAGGATGAGACGGGATGGATCTTCCAGGGCCACGCCAATCTGATTCTCGACAATCTGATCGCCGCCAAGAAGGCCGTGCCGATGATCGTCGTGATGGACAACGGCTACGCCTCGCGCCCTGCCAACCCCTTCGGACCGGCTCCGGCTGCGGGCGGCGATTTCAGCGCCTTCGAGGATGTGATGATGCAGGATGTCATTCCCATGATCGACTCATCCTTCCGCACCATTGCCGATCGCGATCACCGCGCTGTTGCCGGCCTCTCGATGGGCGCCAATCAGGCGCTTCATATGGGGACCGACCATCTGGAGGCCTTCGCCTATCTGGCCGGATTCAGCGGCACCATGAACGGCCTGAGCGGCGACGCGCTCGATCCGGCGACGGCCTTCAACGGCATCTTCAAGGATGGTGCGGCCTTCAACGCAAAGGTGAAGCTGCTCTGGCTCGGCATGGGCACCGAGGAGCCCGTCTTTTTTCATCATTCCATCGGCGCCTTCCGCACCATGCTCGACACAGCAGGCGTCCATTACCTCTACTTCTCTTCGCCCGGCACAGCGCACGAGTGGCTCACATGGCGTCGCGATCTAAACGACTTTGCTCCCAGGCTCTTCCAATAGGAACACAACTGAAAATCACAAGAGTTTCCATCGAGGATGACAATGAATACGAAATTCTTTAGAAGTTTTATGCTGGCGATGGCCGTCACTTCTGCGTCCATGCTCTCGGCGCAGGTGCAGACGATTGTTCCGCCGGTGGTCGCGGGGGCAAAGCCAGTCGCCGTCGAGCACATCAAGATTCACGGCGCGGCGCTTGAAGGCAATCTGGAGGGCGACGCCGTCGATCGCGACGCAATCGTCTTTCTGCCGCCCAGCTACTCGACCGATCAGTCGCGGCATTATCCCGTCGTCTATGCACTGCACGGCTTCTTCATCGGCGCTGCCCAGTGGACCGGGGAGATTCATGTCCCGCAGACGATCGAAGGAGCCTTCGCCCAAGGCGCGCAAGAGATGATCGTCGTGCTGCCCGATTCCAAGACCGTCTACAACGGCTCAATGTATTCCAGTTCCGTGACGACAGGAGACTTCGAGAATTACGTTGCTCGCGATGTGGTGGCCTATATCGACGCGCACTACCGCACCATTCCCCAGCGCGAGAGCCGCGGACTGGTCGGCCACTCGATGGGCGGCTATGGCGCCTCGCGCATCGGCATGAAGCACGCGGATGTCTTCGGCGCGCTCTACATCATGAGCCCCTGCTGTATGTCGCCGATGACGGGCGGCGGACCCGGCCCCGCCGACAAGATGAAAGAGATGGCGATTGAAAACGAGAAGAAGATTGCCGCATTGAAATCGCCCGCCGATGCCGCGGCCGCACTGCCGGGCTTCGGCATTGCACAACTAGCCACGGCTGCCGCCTGGGCGCCCGATCCCAAAAACCCGCCGCTCTATCTCGATCTGCCGACAAAGGATGGAGTGCCGGTGCCGGAGATCCAGGCCAAGTTTGCGGCCAATTCACCCTTGGCCTTCGTCGATCAGTACATCGGCAACCTCAAGCGCTATCGCGCCATCTCGATGGATGTGGGCGATCAGGACGGATTGCGCTTTGACGCAGCCAAACTGCACGCGATCTTCGACAGCTACGGAATCGCCAACGGCTTCGAGATCTACTCCGGCACGCACACCAGCGCCGTCGCCGACCGCTTTCAGAATCATGTGCTGCCGTTTTTCAGCAAGAATCTCTGCTTCACAACGGGCTGCAAGTAGCTTTGAATAGGAGTCAAGCGAGTATGAATCATTCGCGTCGCAGTTTCCTCAAGACCTCCGCCGGTGCTGCCGGCTTGTGCCTGATCGGCCCCTCGGCGGCGATTCAGGCCTTTGCCTCCAATACGACGGAGCATCCCGCGGGCCGGCTAGAAGCCTTTCCGCTGGCCGCGGTTCGACTTTCTTCCGGCATCTTTCGCCAGCAGCAGGAGATCAACGCGCACTATCTCGACTCGCTGGACGTCGATCGGCTGCTGCACTCCTTCCGTCTCACGGCAGGCATCTCGTCCAGCGCCACGCCGTACAAAGGTTGGGAAGAGCCGACCTGCGAACTGCGCGGACATTTCGCCGGAGGACACTATCTCTCTGCCGTCGCTCTGGCCTCTGCCGGCGCGGACAACACCGTGCTCAAGGCCCGCGGCAATGCGCTGGTCGACGGACTTGCCGCCTGCCAGAAGAAGATCGGAAGCCGCTATCTGAGCGCCTATCCCACCGATCTCTTCGAGCATCTGGCGCAGGGCAAGTCGGTTTGGGCGCCCTTCTACACCTATCACAAGATCATGGCCGGCCTGCTCGATATGCATCAACTCACCGGCAATACCGATGCCCTGCAGATCGCCGAGGGCATGGGCCAATGGGCGCATGAATATTTCTGGGGCATCAGCACCGATCAACGCCAGCGTATGCTGCGCACCGAGTACGGCGGCATGAATGAGGTCCTCGTCAACCTGGCGGCCATCACCAGGAAGGATCGCTACCTCGACGCCGCTCATCTCTTCGAGCAGCCCGGCTTTCTCGATCCGCTCGCCGCGCGCCGCGACGAGTTGCAGGGCCTGCACGCCAACACCCACGTTCCCAAGATCATCGGCGCGGCGCGAATGTACGAGGTCACTGGCGACCGCCGTTACCGCGAGATCGCCGGGTACTTCCTTGAAGAGGTGCTCACCAGGCGCAGCTACTCGATCGGCAACACCAGCCTCGACGAGCATTGGAGAACGGAGCCGGGAAAACTGGGCGGCACGCTCGGCTGGACCAACGCCGAGTGCTGCGTGGCCTACAACCTGATGAAGCTGGAACGGCTGGTCTTCGGATGGACGGGCGACGCGCGCTGGATGGACGAATACGAGCGCTCGCTGTTCAACTGCAGGCTCGGCACGCAGAACGCGCAAGGGCTCAAGCAGTATTTCTTCCCGCTTGCCGCCGGCTATTGGCGCACCTGCAACTCGCCCGAGGAGTCCTTCTGGTGCTGCACCGGAACCGGAGCCGAAGAGTTTGCCAAGTTCGCCGACACGATCTACTTCCGCCGCGGCGGCGAGCTCTTCGTCAACCAGTTCATCGCCTCCACGCTGGATTGGAAGGAGGAAAACTTCTCCATCGAGCAGGTCACCGATTTTCCGCGCGAGCAGGGCACAACGCTCAAGATCAAATCTGCTCGTCCAGCACTGCGCACCATCCATCTGCGCATTCCGCGCTGGACGACGGCGGAAGCTGAAGTGAAGATCAACGGACGGCCGCTCGAGGCAATGGCCGATCCCGGATCGTATCTTGCAATGAGAAAAATCTGGCAGGAGGGCGACACGATCAGCGTCAGTCTTCCGATGCAACTGCGTCAGGAGCCGCTCTCCGGCGACGACAGCGTCAACGCCGCCTTCTACGGCCCGCTCGTGCTTGCCGCCGATCTGGGCGCCGGTCCCACAGACGAACCGAATCGCATCATTCACAGCGGCGAAACTTCGCCCAAGAATCTGCCCGCCCCCGCTGCGCCGCCCAAGGTCGCGGCCTCACCGGATGCCGCCACGAACCAATGGATCCACGTGGAATCCGCCTCAGAGCTGCGCTTTACCGCTGCCGGCGAAGACGCCAAGTATCCGCTGATGCCGATGTACGCGATCGACCAGCAGCGCTACTCCGTCTACTGGCAGATGCAGAGCCAAAAGAAAGAGAGCTGAGGGCTTCTGAGGTAAATCCGTGCCTCTTCACAGCAAATGTCGTAGACTTTTTCTATGTACAGAATTGTGGAAGCGCGCACGGCCGGCCTCAATATCAAGCAGTTTGTGATTGCCGCGCCGCGTATTGCGCGCAAACACAAGCCGGGGCAGTTCATTATCCTGCGCCTGCATGAGAAGGGCGAGCGCATTCCGCTTACCATTAAGTCGTCGGATGCCGCATCGGGGACGATCACCATCGTCGTGCAGGCCGTCGGCAAGACGACCGCGCTGCTGAACTCGCTGGAGACGGGCGACTCGATTCTGGATATCGTCGGCCCGCTGGGCAAGCCCTCCGAGATTGAAAACTATGGAACTGTGGTGATCCTGGCCGGCAGCGTGGGCACGGCGATGGCGCTGCCCACGGCCAATGCGCTCAAGGCCGCGGGCAATCGCGTCGTCTTCATCGAGGGCGCGCGCTCCCGCGAGATGGTCGTCTTCGAGGACGAGGTGCGCGAGGCCAGCAGCGAAACCCACATCATGACCGACGATGGCAGCTACGGCGAAGAAGGGCTGGTCACCAAGAAACTCGACGAGCTGATTGCATCGGGTAAGCCGATCGATTTTGTTCTCGCCGTTGGGCCGGTGCCGATGATGCGCGCCGTCGCCCGCATCACCACATCGCTGGGCATTCGCACCATGGTCAGCCTCAACTCGATCATGGTGGACGGCACTGGAATGTGCGGCGGCTGCCGCGTGCTGATGGGTACGCAGAGCAGATTCGCCTGCGTCGATGGCCCCGAGTTCGACGCCTCCATGGTCAACTTCGAGGTGCTGATGCAGCGCAATACAATGTATCGCGAGAAGGAGTGCGCCTCGCTCAAGCACTTCCAGGAGCACAAAGAAGAAGAATTGGCGGAGCTGCGCGCGGAGCTGGCCGCGGGGGAGAGGCATGATGTCTGAAAAAAATCCTATTCCCCTGAAAGACCGCATGAAGATTGCGCGCAGCCCGATGCCGGAGCTGGACCCCAAGGTGCGCAGCCGCAACTTCGAGGAAGTCAATCTTGGCCTGAATGTGATGGCTGCCGTCACCGAGGCCTCGCGCTGCATCGAATGCGCCAAGCCGGGCTGCGTCGTCGAATGCCCGGTGGGCGTCAAGATCAAAGAGATCGTCGCGCTGATTCATGCCGGCGAGTATCTGGCCGCGGCCTCCAAGCTGCGCGAGGACAACTCGCTGCCGGCGATCACCGGCCGCGTCTGCCCGCAGGAGAATCAGTGCGAGGGCGGCTGCATTTTGGGCAAGAAGGGTGCGCCGGTGGCCATCGGCAACCTGGAGCGCTTTGTCGCCGACTTCGAGCGCGAGAGCGGCCAGCTCGGCCTGCCTGCGAATTCTGCGCCCACGGGCAAGAGCGTGGCCATCGTTGGCAGCGGTCCTGCGGGCTTGAGCGCGGCTGGAGACTTGATTCAGAAGGGCCATCGCGTGCGCGTCTTCGAGGCGCTGCATGAGCTGGGCGGCGTGCTTGTCTATGGCATTCCCGAGTTTCGTCTGCCCAAGACGATTGTGAAGGGCGAGGTGGACAACCTGCGCCGCATGGGCGTCGAGTTCGAGACCAACGTAGTTGTCGGCAAGAGCGTCACCATCAACGAGCTGATCGAGGAGGAAGGCTACGACGCGGTCTTCGTCGCCACCGGCGCGGGTCTGCCGGTCTTTCTCAATGTACCAGGCGAACACTTCAACGGCGTCTATTCGGCCAACGAGTTTTTGACGCGCGTGAATCTGATGCGCGCCTATAACTCCGACTTCGACGAGCCGGTCTACGATTGCCGCGATCGCGATGTGATCGTCGTCGGCGGAGGCAACACGGCAATGGACGCAGTGCGCACGGCACGCAGGCTCGGGGCGCGCACGGCCACGCTCGTCTATCGCCGCTCGGCTGCCGAGATGCCGGCCCGCGCCGAAGAGGTCAAGCACGCGCGCGAAGAGGGCGTCGCCTTCCAGATGCTCACCAACCCGGTCGAGTTTCTGGGCGATGAGAAGGGTTGGCTGACCGGCGCGCGCTGTGTGCGCATGGAGTTATCCGAGCCGGACGAGAGCGGCCGCCGCCGCCCAGTCGAGATCAAGGGCAGCGAGTTTGTCTTGCCCGCCCACGTCGTCATCATCGGCGTCGGCACCACGGCCAATCCGCTGATCCAGAGCACCACGCCCGATCTGGCCACCAACAAGCGCAACTACATCGTCGCCGATCCTGAGTCGATGAGGACCTCGAAGACGGGCGTCTTCGCCGGCGGCGACATCGTCACCGGCGGAGCCACGGTGATCCTCGCCATGGGCGCTGGGCGCAAGGCCGCCGCTTCGATTCATGAGTATCTGACGAGCGGCGAGTGGGTAGTGGTCAGGGAACAGTGAACAAGGAACCAGGTCTGATGCTCACCCTCGCTGTCTTTCCCATGTATAACAGGGTCGAATACAAAGGTATTCCAGGATGAAGGCGCGGCGATGAGGGACTCGATAGCGGTTTCGCAAGAGAACTACCTGAAGGCCATTCTGGAGGCCGAGGCTGAAGGGCGCGAGGTGATTCCGGCACTGCTGGCGCATCGTCTCGAGGTCTCGGCCCCGGCGGTCACAATGGCGCTCAAGCGCCTGAAGCGCGACGGCTACGTCGCGGCCAAGGGCGCGCTGCGGCTGACCGCGGCGGGGCGCGAGCGGGCCTATCGCACCGCGCTGCGCCATCACTTGATCGAGCGCATGCTGAGCGAAGTCTTCGGCATGGAGTGGCACGAGATTCACGAGGAGGCGGAGCGGCTGGAGCACGCCGTCTCGCCGGCCTTCGAGGCCAAGCTCGAGGAGAAGCTGGGCGCGGGCGGCGCTTGTCCGCACGGCAACCACGTCCTGCCCGAGCGCCCCGAGGCGCGCAAGCGGCGGGGCGAGCGGAGGCTCTCCGAGAGCGCGGCGGGAGTGAGCGCGGTGGTGGTGAGCCTGGAGGAGCGCGACCCCAAGCTGCTCAGATTTCTTCACGGCGCCGGGATCGGGCCGGGAAGCCGGCTGCGCGTTGCCTGTCAGAATTACGACCAAACCGTTGCCATCGAGCTACCGGAGGGCATCACGATCCTCGGACATCCGGCGGCTGAAGCGGTATGGATTCTGCCGGAAAAAGTGAAATAATATGGAATAATAAAAAAGGTTAACCATAGTTAATACCATTGTGGCATACTGGTATCTATGAGCGCTACGGAATTCACGCCATTGCCGCTGATCCCCGGGCTTGCGCCGGACCCGGAGCATCGCGTTCCCTCGCTGCCCGAAGTCCATTCGACGGTGCGCCTTTCGCGCTCGCCGCACTACTGGCGGCGGCTGCTGGGCTTTCTCGGTCCGGGATTCATCATCTCGGTCGGTTACATGGACCCCGGCAACTGGGCGACGGATATCGCCGGCGGCTCGCGCTTCGGTTACACGCTGCTGTTTGTCATCATGGCCTCGAATCTGATGGCCATTCTGCTGCAAAGCCTCTCGCTCAAGCTCGGCATTGCAACGGAGCGCGACCTGGCGCAGATCTGCCATCAGGCCTACGGGCGGCGCGTCAGTTTTTTTCTGTGGATAGGCGCGGAGATCGCCATCGCCGCCTGCGATCTGGCCGAGGTGATCGGCTCGGCGATCGCCCTCGAGTTGCTCTTCCACATTCCGCTCATCTGGGGCGTGCTGATTACCGGCGCCGATGTGCTGTTGATTCTCCTCATGCAGCGCTGGGGCTTCCGCTACATCGAGGCGCTGGTGATTGCGCTGATCGGCACCATCGCTGGCCTTTTCGTAGTGCAGGTGCTGCTCTCGCACGCCGAGCATTGGGTGGCGCTGCGCAACTTCTTCATCCCCTCTCCGGAGATCGTCACCAATCCGGAGATGCTCTACATCGCCATCGGAATTCTGGGCGCGACGGTGATGCCGCACAACCTTTATCTGCACTCGTCGATCGTGCAGAGCCGCAACTACGAGCGCACGCCCAAGGGCAAGCGCGAGGCGATCACGATGGCCAACATCGATTCGGCCGCGGCGCTGACCATCGCTCTGTTTGTCAATGCGGCAATTCTGATTGTGGCCGCGGCGGTCTTCCATCGCAGCGGCCATTACGAGGTGGCCGCCATCCAGGACGCCTACAAGCTGCTCAGTCCGCTGCTGGGCGTCGCCGGCGCCAGCACGCTCTTTGCCGTGGCGCTGCTGGCCTCGGGGCAAAACTCATCCATCAGCGGAACCCTCGCCGGACAAGTTGTCATGGAAGGCTTCATCCACCTGAAGGTCGCCCCTTGGCTGCGGCGGCTGATCACGCGCTCGCTGGCCATCATCCCGACGATCCTCGTCGTCGCCTTCACCGGTGAACAGGGCACGGAGAAGCTGCTCATTCTGAGCCAGGTAATTCTCTCGCTGCAACTCAGCTTTGCCGTCGTCCCGCTGGTTCTGTTTACCGGCAACCGCAAGATGATGGGCGAGTTTGTAAACGCCCGCTGGCTGCAGGCGCTGTCCTGGCTCGTCGCCGTGCTCATCGCCGGCCTCAATGCCTGGCTGCTGGTGCTGATGGCGCGGTGAGAGGGAAAGAGAATATCGCTGGGCGCCGGGCGACTTTCCAGCAGCTATCCGGAGGGATCGCGCCGGTTTCAACGGACCCACTGATCTGATTCCCGCCGTGAACCTGACGATGCAATCAGAAACCGGACGGCAAAGCCGCCTCAAGATGGATTTGTTCTCCGGTGATGGGGTGCTGGAATTTCAGAAAATGGGCGGGTAAATAATATCCTCCATCGCCGGGGAGGCCGGGAAGATTTTCAAGAGGCTGGCCGCTTACCCCGTAGAGCGGATCGCCAACCAGGGGATGCCCAATGGATGCCAGATGGATTCTGATTTGATGTGGGCGGCCAGAACACAGGCTTACCTCAAATGTTGTGCTGTTTGCGTTGCGTGCGATCACTTTTGCCAAAGTCTTGGACGGCTTGCCACTGGGGCTGGCTGCCCACACGGAACCCAGGCGCGGGTGCGGCACCAGGCCGATGGGGGTGAGGATTTCGTAGCTGTCGTGCTCGGCAATGTTTTCAGCCAGCGCCCGGTAGATCTTTTGCACCTTCGGCGTGTTCCAGTTTGCCTCTAAATTGCAGGCCGCCTGCGATGTTTTGGCAAAGATGACGATGCCGCTGGTGCCTCGGCCCAGCCGGTGGACAGGGTTTGCGTTGGGGAATTGCTTTTGCACCAGGCGCAGCAGGGTGTTCTCCAGGAAGCCGCCGCCGGGCAGGGTGGGCAGCCCGCTGGGTTTGTTGACGGCCAACAGATCAGTGTCATCGAACAGAACACCGAAGTGCTGAGGGGCATCTGGTTCGATCCAGGGCGGACGGTTCCAGACAAGGGTTTGTCCTGAAGTGAGCGATTCGCTTCCGATGGCGGTAACGCCGTCGAGCGTGACTTCGCCGTTGTTCAGATTTTGTTGCCAGACTTGTGGGCTTGAATGGGGATAAAGGCTTGCCAGGTGACGGAGCAGGGTTTGTCCATGGTATCTGTTATGGATGATAGTGGTGTAGGCATAGCCTCGGTTAAGCATACAGTTTGAGTGTAAGCCACGGTATCAAAGACTCTGAGGCAGGAAGCCACTGTCACTCAAGCGGCTTCCCGCTCCCTGACTCGATCTGGCCTACTTCACCATCACCTTCGGCTCGGCGGAGAGCCCGGGCCTCAACTCGTGATTCGGGTCTTCCTGGGCCAGGTTGGTGAAGTCGATGCGCACCGGCACTCTCTGCACCACCTTGACGTAGTTGCCGGTGGCGTTCTCCGGCGGGAAGAGCGAGAGTACGGAGCCGGTGGCGCCGCCGATCTGCGTCACCTTGCCGTGGTAGGTCTTGCCGGTCGCGTCCACCTCGATCTCCGCCGCCTGTCCGGAGGCCATCGAGCGCAACTGCGTCTCCTTGAAGTTGGCCGTGACCCAGAGGCCCTCGAGCGAGACCAGCATGGTCAGGTTCTGCCCCGGAGCCACGTTCTGATTGACCTCGACGCTCTTGCGCGTGATGATGCCGGCGGTGGGCGCGATGATGCGCGTGTAGCTGAGATTCTGCCGGGCCATATCGAGCTGCGCCTGGACCTGGAGAACCATGGCCTCGGCCTGCTGGGCGCGGGCTTTCTGCGCGGCCACCTGATCGGGGCCCGTCTTGGCCGATGTCAATCCGGCCTCGGCCTGCTTCTCGCGCTCCTTGGCCACATTCACAGCCTCCGCGGCCGCATCCTCGGAGTGGCGGGCGCTGGAGAGCGCGGCCTTGGCGGCGTCGGCGGTGGCCACAGCGGCGTCAAACTGCTGCTTGCTGATCACATCCTTTTCCACCAGCGGCTTGAAGCGCTCCAGATCGGCCTGTGCCTTGGTGTTGCCGGCCTTGGCCTGAGCCACCTGGGCGTGAGCGGCCTCGAGCTGCTGCTCCGCCAACTGGACGCCGGCCTCGGAGCCGGTCAGATTGGCGTCGGCCGAGCTCAACTGGCTGCCGGTGTTGACGCTGGTGATTGGCACATTGACGTTGGCGGCGGCTGCCGCAGCCTGCGCGCTGGCGAGGGCTGCCTCGGCATTCTCCACGGCGATCTTGTAATCGGAGGGGTCCAGCTCGGCGATCACGTCGCCCGCCTTGACCACCTGATTCTCATCGACATAGACCTTGGCGACCTGTCCGGCGACGCGCGAACTGATCTGGATCAGGTGTCCGTTGATCTGGGCGTCGTCCGTGTCTTCACTAAATGTCGAACGCCACCAGAGACCCACGGCAACCAGCGTCAGGACGGCAACCACGACCAGAACAATGGCTCTGCGGCGGGTATTCGGCTGCGCGGCCTCGCCGCCTTCTTCAGGATCGCTTTCGATGGATACAGGGGTATAATCCGCCACGTTTACTTTCCTCCCAGATAATTCTTGTAGTTCTGGCCCTGGCCCAGCGCGCGCGCCAGGCTGAGCTTGGCGAGGTTGTGCCGGTAGAGGCTGGTCACATATTGATCGTTGGCCTGGGCCACGGATTGCTGGGCCTGGCTGACGGCCAGGTTGTCGCTGACGCCGTTCGCATAGCGCAACTGCGCCTCGCTGAGGGCTTCGTTGGCCAGCTCGACGCTGGATTTGGCCACCTCGACCAGCTTCTCGGCGGCGGCAATATCCAGCAGCGCATCGCGCACATCGGCGTCGATCTGCGCATTCTTGTCGCTCAACTTGGCTTGCGCCGCATCCAGTTGCGCCTGGGCCTGCTTGGCTTGGCCGCGCAGCGCAAACTCATCGAAGAGCGGCACACTGAAGTTACCCGTGGCGTCGCCCGTGCCGTGCGAGTGAGAGAGCGTGGGGCCGATGTCGCCGTAGTCGCCGTTAAAGGTGAGCGTGGGCAGGCGTGCGGCGGTCGCGGCCTTGCGCTGCTCGTCAGCGGCCTTCTCCTGCTCCACCATCGCGGCCAGGTCCTTGCGGTTGGCGTGGGCCTCGCGGATCGCCTTCTCCACGTCGATCCCGTCGAAGGCAGCATAGGGAACCTTGTCCGTGAGCGTGAAGCTCTGCTCCAGCGGCAGGCCGATCACGCGCTTGAGAGCCAACTTATCCTTTTCCAGCGTGTTGCTGGCCGCGATCAACTGCTGCTGCAAAGATTGGAAATCGACGCGGGCGCGCAGCTCATCCAGCAGCGGTGCGGTTCCCGCCTGGTGGCGCGCAGATGCCTGATCGAGCGAGATCTTTGCCGTGGCAGTCTGCGCCTCGATGCTGGCCACGCGGCTCTGATCGGCCAGCACCAGCAGGTAGGCGTTGCCGACCACCAGCACCACCAGTTCGCGCGCATCCTGGGCCGACAACTGCGCGGCGCTGAAATTGTGGCGCGCTGCCATATAGTTGCGCAGCGAGGCAACATCGATCAGCGACCAGCTCAGCGACGAGCGCAGATCGGTGAATCCAAAGGGTCCGATGATCGTGGCAATGCCAGGGATGCGCAGACCCTCGGCGGGCAGGTCCACCTGCATCACCGTTTCCTTCGCGCTCAAATCGACCCCCGGCAGCAGGGCCTGCAACTGGCTGAGCCGCTCGGCGCGCGCGGCCGCCGTCTGTGTGCCGCTCAGGATGACGCCGAGATTCGCGCGCAGCCCTCTCTCGACGGCCTCGTCGAGGGTGAGCGCCACGGGCTGGGCCGACGCCTCACCCTGGGGCACGCTGCCCTGAAAGGGCGAGGCGAGTTGCGCCATCAGACCGCAAGGCATCAAGGCAAGGCTCAACGATAGAGCGAGAGCGATGTGGCGGATTGAGCTGCAGCTTGCAGAAAATATGGACATCGGGCCGTTCGACTTTCCCAAGAAGCGCCGCCTCCCGGCCATCGCTCGATCACCGATGGATGCGATGGGCTGGCGGCATGGTTGTACTTTTAGTGTATCGAAGAACCCGGAACTCCGTCGGGCGCTGTTCGGGATGAAACGGCGCCAAAGCCGCTGGTCCTAATTTATTTGGACTGGAGGGAAGGGAAGTGCAATCGATCAATCTTGCTTTATCTTTCGATGGATATGGTGCGCCCGGAGAGATTCGAACTCCCGACCTAACGCTCCGGAGGCGTTCGCTCTATCCAGCTGAGCTACGGGCGCGCATTACCAGCATACAGCACTTTGGATTGCCGTGGACAGGCCCTTACTCCGCGTGCGGTTCGTCCGCCAGGTTCTCCAGCGCGGCCAGCGATTCATCCGGCACATCCCACTGACGCAGAATCTTGTAGATGACGCCGGTGGAAAAGCCCGCGGCGACCAGCCGCCGCATCACGCGCGCCGTCTCTTTCTCGTTCTCCGGCTTGCGCAGGCGCTTGCGCTCCATGTGCGCGCGGGCCAGCGCCTCCTCGTTACTCTGGCCGTAGCGGGCCTCCAGCGTCTCGGCGATCAATGGTCCGGCGACGCCCTTCTGCTGTAACTCCTGGCGGACGCGGCGCACCCCGAACTTTTCATTCTCCTGGCGCAGGCGGGCATAGGTCTCGGCAAAGGACTTATCGTCCAGATAACGCTGTTTTTTGAGGCGTTCGACGACTGCGGCAACGATCGCCTCACCCCGCTCGCCCGGCTCCACACGGCGCTCCATCAGCCGCCGCAGACCGGCCTCCGAGCGCATCGCCCGGCCCAGCGAGCGCACGGCATACTCGTACAGGCCGGCTTCGTTCAGCAAGGCGCGGGGCTTGGCGGGTTTATGGGCGAAGGGCATTTTTCAGCTCCTAGCTTCTAAATCTTCCTGCTGAGGATTGATTGTAGTTACCAATTCAGCCCAAATCTGAATAACCAAAGACTGTCATCCTGAGCGATCTGCCATATTGCAACCTAAGTTAATGATAGTTCTGATGGTGTCCCAGGTCCGAGAATCCGGACCTGGGCACCCAAACTGTCCACTGTTCACTGTTCACTGGCCAATGTCCCCGTCACTTCGTCCAGGCATCCACCCAGCCGTTCACGGTCTTATACCAAAGCTGCGAGTTCTGCGGCTTCAGCACCCAGTGGCCTTCGTCCGGGAAGTAGAGCATCATGCTGGGCACGTTCTGCCGTTGCAGCGCGGTGAAGAGCTGGAAGCCCTCACTCACGTCCAGGCGATAGTCGAGCTGGCTGTGAATCACCATCGTGGGCGTCTTGAAGTTGGCCGCGTAGAGCGACGGAGACCAGCGGCGAAAGGGGTTTTCCGACTCAGGCCTCTCGGCGTAATCCCACGGCTTGCCCTTGAACTCCCACTCGTTGAACCAGAGTTCTTCCGTTGTGCCGTAGGCCGATTCGGCGTTGAACAATCCGTCATGGCTCACGATGCAGCGGAAGCGGTTGGTGTGGCCGAGGATCCAGTTGGCCATGTAGCCGCCGAAGCTTGCGCCGAGAGCGCACTCGCGATTCTTGTCCAGCATGAAGTAGTGCTGCTCGGCGTAATCCAGGCCGGTCATCAGGTCGGTATAGGGCTTGCCGCCCCAGTCGCCGTTCACCCCATCCACGATCACCTGCCCGTAGCCGACCGAGCCGCGGGGATTGATCATCACCACCACATAGCCGTTCGCCGCCAGCAACTCCGCATTCCAGCGGTAGCTCCACGCATCTTCCCACGCGCCCTGCGGCCCGCCGTGGATCAGCAGCTTGACTGGATACTTCCTGGCGGGATCGAAGGCCGGCGGGCGCAACAGGAAGCCTTCCAGCCGAGTCCTGTCGGCGGCGGTGAACCAGAAGGGCTCCATCGCGGGCAGATCCAGCCGGGTGAGCACGTCGTCGTTCAGGTGGGTGATGCGTCGCGGCTCCAGGGTCGCGAGCGCGGGTCCGGTGCGCGCGTTGTCGTCCATTACCAGCAGATCGGCGTAAGCGGCTTCGGCCGGGCGCTGCAAGCGTTCGAGCGTGCCCACCAGCGCCTCGCGCCCGTTGGCGGGCAGCGCATGGATATCGCTCCATACTCCTGCGGACCGGGCGTAGCGGTGCACCAGATTGCCCAGCAGATTCGTCCGGTAGATGGGCGCTTCGCCGTGGTCGCGCGCGACAAAGTAGACGGTCTTCGAATCCGGCGCCCAGGCGATCTCCTCGATCCAGCGGTCGAAGCCGGGCAGCAGTTCGCGCGCATTGTGCGTCGAGCGTTCGTAAAGCGTCAGGCGGAAGCGATCGCTCTCATAGCCCTTGCGGTTCTGCGAGCGCCAGGCCAGCCATTTCCCATCGGGCGAGTAGGCGGGGTTGAAGTTGCCGCCCGGCGCCGTGCTGATCGCGACAGGCTGTGCCGCTGGGTTGGTCAGGTCCAGGATGTATATCTTCGCGCTGGAGCTCGTCGCCGGCTCCGGGTCGGGATTCTCGGTAAAGGCCAGCTCCCGAGCGTCGGGCGAAACGGCGCAGCCGCAGCCCTGCTCCACCGAAGGATAATCGGCTGGAACGTCGTGCGTGTCGTTGGGATTCAAATCCCTCACCGGACCGCCGTTCGCCGGAACCATAAACAGATGGCTGCGCTTCTCGCTGTTGTAGTGGTCCCAGTGGCGATAAAGCAGGTGCGTAAAAACCTGCGCCTTCACCTTGCTATTGGCCAGATCGGCGTCGCGGCCTGCGTTGCAGCGCTCCGCATCCTGATTGGGATCGGCCGTGGCGGCGGCACCGTTGGCCTCGGCAGCCAGCTCGGCTGCCTCGTTGGCGGCCTTTTCATTCTCCGCCGTGTCGTTGGCCTGGGCAGCCTCGGCGGCGGCCTTCGCCTTGGCGTTGGCCGCGGCGGCCCGCGCGTTGGCCGTCAGGTTGGCGTTGGCGTGCGAGTATGCCGGGCAATCCGGATAGACCGCCGAAGAAAATACGATAAACCTTCCGTCCGGCGACCAGAGTGCGTTCGCGGCCCCGGTCGAAATCGAGGTCAGCCGCAGCGGGTTGGCCGTCGCCCCGCTGGCCGGGTCAAAGCCCGCCAGCCAGATCTGTTGCGAGCCCGTGCGGCTGCTCAGATAGAGAATCTGCTTGCCGTCCGGAGAAAACTGGATGCCCGTATCGCCCGGCTGCGCCACCGTCACCGGCTTCGCATCGCTGCCGCCCATCACGGGCGTCACAAAGAGCGCCTCCGTCTTGGTGTTCTGGCTCAGGTCCACGGTGGTGGCGCTGTAGGCCAGCCATTTGCCGTCCGGCGAGACGGCGATCGTCCCCAACCGCTTCATCTTCATCAGGTCCTCGAAGACCATCGGACGTTTGTAAGGAACGGCCTGGGCAGGGCAGAGAGGCGCAAAGAGAGAGGCGAGAGCAAAAACGAGCGTGAGTTTGCGCATGGTGTTTTCCTTATCGCGCGATTTGAACATAATATCTGCGCGAAAATGCAGTGTACACCTGACAAGCAACCTTCGGGCAGGGGGGCCGTCACCTGGCTTTTCCCGCCTGCGGACAACCGGTCTCATCCCTGCCAAAAGCCTCTCGTGAACGAAGGACGATCCCCGCCCGCAAGGCGGAGATCATGCACCGGCGGACGGCGGCTCGGAGTTGTAACCGGCGATGGCTTGAATCTCGTAACCAGGGCGAAGAATGCGCAAAAAATACAGCAGAAGCAGATACAGTCTGTAACCGCCGTGGAGCCGGACGGCCAGGTTGGCGGCGAAGCGGTCGAAGCCGTAGCGCTTGACCGCGCGCGAGCGGACGGTGTATCCGCAGGCCAGCAGCAGTTCATTCAGCGTCCGCACATTCCATGAGTACAGATGGTGGTCGTTGTCGTGCGCGGGGAGTTTGCGTGCGGGCCCTTCCAGCGGAACGATCACCACGAGTTCGCCCTCCGGCTTCAGCAGCGCGCGAATCTGCCCGAGCACCCTGGCCGGCTCCAGCAGATGCTCCATCACATGAGAGAAGATCACCACATCGAATCGCTGCCCCTCCAGTTGATCGAGATCGGAGACGAACTCCACTCCCTGGCCTCTCAGGCTCTCGGCATAGGTCAGCGCCACATCCATGCCGACGCGCCGCCGCGCCGGAAGGCGAAGCAGATTCCATCCCGGACCGACGCCGACCTCGAGAATCTCCGCGTTGGCGCTTTTCAAAAAGGCGCTGAATTTCGCCGTCCGGTAGCGCGTGATGAACTCGAAGACCAGAGCAGTGACGCCATGCTTCTGCGCATGATAATCGGTCGAAGCGTAGATTCTATCCTGGGTGGTGGCGGGCACAATCGTTCATCTCCTTCTCTGTATCCGACAGGCAAATCTCTTCGCCGGTTGGGCGCAATCAGCGTTCGGCCGGGGCACGCGCAAGCATCGGGTGTTTTTGCTCGATGCAGCCACGTTTGACTTGGTTGTACTTTACCAATCTTTGAGGGGTAGTCAACTTGGAGTTTATTGAAGAAAAGGAAGGAGTCCCGATTCGAGACATTGTCTTCCGGAGCCGCGTGAAAATGGAATGATGGTCGCGATAAATAGGTCCAAATTTCCCTGCCGCTTCCGCAAAGAAGCCGGAAGACGGGAGAATTGGCCAGAGCAGAGCAACGCCATAGAAGAATCCTTAGGCGGCGGCGGGCGGCTCAGGAGGATTCTTCAGGCTCTTGTGGTGGCGCACGTCGTCGCCCTGAATCCAGAAGATCACATCCTCGGCAATGTTCGTCGCGTGGTCGGCCACGCGTTCGAGCGCACGCGAGATCATCAGTGCGTTCAAAGCCTGCGGGGCCAGGTGGCTCTCGTTCTCCATTACTTTCGTGAGGGCCTTGTAGGCGGCGCGGTTCATCGCGTCCACGGCGTCGTCCATTGAGAGGATGGAGCGGGCCAGCTCGGCGTCGCCCTCGATGAAGGCCTGCAGGCTCTTGCGCACCATCTGCGCGGCCAGCTCCGCCATGCGGGGAATATCGACGGGCAGCTCGGCCTGGGCCATCTGCTCCATATTGCGCACGCGGTCGCTGATGCCCTTGGCGGCGTCGCCCACGCGCTCCAGGTCGGCGTTGATCTTGATCACGCTCAGGATGAAGCGCAGATCGACGGCCATCGGCTGCTCCATCGCCAGCAGATCGAGGGCCGCCTGATCGATCTCGCGCTCCAGGCGGTTGATCGTCAGCTCCGAGCGGCTGACCAGATCGCAGATCGAGAGGTCGCGGACGCGATAGGCCTCGATGGCGCGCTGAATCGACTGCTCGGCCAGGCCGGCCATCACCAGCAGTTGCTCCTTCAGTTCTTCCAAACTCTGCTGAAAACGTATGCGCGTCATCCGAACCTGCCTGTGATGTAATCTTCCGTGCGTTTGTCGCTGGGGTTGGTGAAGATCTTGTGCGTCGAATCGAACTCCACCATCCTGCCGTTGAGAAAGAAGCCGGTCTTCTCGGCGACGCGCGCTGCCTGCTGCATATTGTGCGTGACAATCACAATGGTGTACTGGGATTTTAATTGAAAGATCAGGTCCTCGATCTTCGAGGTGGAGACGGGATCAAGCGCCGAGGCCGGCTCGTCCATCAAAAGGACCTCGGGATCGACGGCCAGGGCGCGGGCGATGCAGAGGCGCTGCTGCTGGCCGCCGGAGAGCGAGGCGCCGGATTTCTTCTTGAGGTCGTCCTTGACCTCCTCCCACAGCGCGGAGTTCTTCAGTGACTTCTCGACGATCTCGTCGAGGGTATGGCGGTTGGTGTAGCCGTTCAGCTTCAGCCCGGCGGCCACGTTGTCGTAGATGGACATCGTCGGAAAAGGGTTGGGGCGCTGGAAGACCATGCCCACGCGGCGGCGAATCTCCACCGGTTTGGCGTCGGCATAGATGTCGAGGCCGCCGATCAGCACGGTGCCCGTGACGCGGGCAATCGGGTTGGTCTCGTGCATCCGGTTCAGGCAGCGGACAAAGGTGCTTTTACCGCAGCCCGAGGGACCAATCAGCGCCGTGGCGTGGTTGGCCGGGATATTCAGATCGATATCCTGCAATGTGTGGTTGGTCCCATACCACGCGTTCAGGTTGGTCACTTCAATGCCGACGCCCACGTGCGCATTTCTCCTTCTAAACTTCGCTGAAACCGAAAAATCGCGGTGTCGATTTCCTCAAGAAATCGTCACAAAACCAGAACCTCAAGCCACAAGTATTGGAGAACCGCCCTAACTTGCCCCTTTCAAAACGCCGCGGCTGGTCACATAGCGCACCAGCGAAACCGAGAGCACAATCAGCACAATCAGCACCAGCGCCCCGGCCCAGGCCAGGCGGTGCCATTCATCGTACGGGGAGAGAGCATAGACGTAAATCTGCAACGGCAGGGCGGCGATCGGCTCGCTCAGCTTCTCGCTCCAGCCCACGTTGCCGAAGGCGGTAAAGATCAGCGGCGCGGTCTCGCCGGCCACGCGCGCAAAGGCCAGCATGCAGCCGGTGATGATGCCCGGGGATGCCGTTCGCACAGTGATCGCCAGCACCGAGCGCCAGTTGGGCACGCCCAGCGCCAGCGCTGCCTCGCGCACTGAATTGGGCACCATCAACAGCATCTCTTCCGTCGTGCGGCAGACCGTGGGGATCATCATGATGCCCAGCGCAACGCCGCCCGAGAAGGCGGAGAAATGTCCTTGCGGAACCACGACTAGAGAATAGACGGCGATGCCCATCACAATCGAGGGCACGCCATTCAAAACATCAGCGGTAAAGCGAATCGCATTGGCGAGCCGGGTGCCTCGGCCAAACTCGGCCAGGAAGATGCCCCCACTGATGCCGACGGGGATGCCAATCAGGCTGCCCACGCCCAGCAGGATCGCCGAGCCGACGATGGCGTTGGCCATGCCGCCGCCGGCCTCGCCCACGGGAACCGGATTGCGCGTGAAGAAGTCCAGGTTGAGCGAGACCGCGCCTTTATAGACGAGGTAGACGAAGATGGCCACCAGCGGGGCGACGACCAGCACCGTGGCCAGTATCGCCAGGCCGGTGGCCGCGCCGTCGATCAGCGTCCGCATGCGCGCTCGAATTGGGTGTTCGTCTCTCAGTCTCTTCTCTCCCTGGGTACAGCTTTTAGCTGTCAGCTATCAGCTTTCAGATCTACAAATGTCTTTGCCGCAATCGGACTATTCCTCAGGAGCTAAAGCCTCGGCGCTCTTTTTGTCGCCTCATCGGCACGACTAAATTCGTGCCCTGTTACAAAACCTGCTTAGCAAAATATTCTGACGAAGCCTTCGAGTCGTACCCTTTCAAATCATCCAACATACCATCCACTCTTGCTGCTTCTAGCTGACAGCTGATGGCTGAAAGCTGCACTTCAATGCGCCGACGAAGGCGCGCCCCGCGTCACCATCCAGACCAGCATGCGCGCGAAGGCATTCACAATGATGGTGACGATAAACAGAGCCAGTCCCAGTTCCATCAGCGCGCTCAGGTGAAGTTCGCTCGAGGCCTCGGCAAACTCATTGGCGATGACCGCCGACATGGTGCTGCCGTTGGCCAATAGCGAGCGCTGAATATCAGGGCTGTTGCCGATCACCATGGCCACGGCCATCGTCTCGCCCAGCGCGCGGCCCAGGCCCAGGATGATGGCGCCGACGATGCCGATGCGGGCATTTCTTAATACACCTGTCCGGATCATCTCCCAGCGCGTGGCGCCCAGGGCCAGCACTGCCTCGCGCTGCGCCGTGGGCACGGCCGACATCACCTCGCGGGTGAGTGAGCTGATGATCGGCAGAATCATGATGGCCAGAATCACCCCGGCGGTCAGAAAGCCCAGGCCGGTGGGGTTGTCGTCGCCGAACAATCCCGTCCATCCCAGAGATTTGATCAGCGCCGGATTCACATACTCGCGCAAGAGCGGTACCAGCACAAAGACCGCCCACAGGCCGTAGATCACGCTGGGAATGGCGGCCAGCAATTCGGTGATGAAGGCCAGGGGCGCCCGCAAGGCACCGGGGCACATCTCGGTCAGGAAGACCGCCACGCCGATGGCCAGCGGAACCGCCAGGGCCAGTGCCAGAAAGGAGGAGACCAGCGTGCCGTAAAGGAAGGGCAGGGCGCTGAAGTGGCCGTTGACCGGATCCCAGTACATCGGCCTGCCGGTGTAGGAGTCGATGAAGGCCTTGTAAAAGAAGTCCAGGCCGAAGGTGCCCCAGGCCAGCTTCGAGCGGACGACCAGCTCGGTCGCGATCAGCACGACAATACCGAAGATGCTCAGCGCACACAGCACCATCAGCCAGTGGAAGCCGCGATCAGCCAGCGCGGAGTTGCCGCGGGAGAGCAGATAAGTGCGAATGGGCGAGGCTGGCTCGGCGACCGCGCTCGCCGCGGAGCTCTCCGCGGGCGACGTGGGCTCGCTCAGAAGCTGTGATTGACGGATGCGAATCTCAGGCACGTGGGCACTCACCACTCTCAGGCTACCGGGCTTTGATGAATAGAAGGTTAACAGAGTGCAAAATGAAGCGCATAAGCGGCGGAAATCCTGACGGATACGGGAAGAACTGAATGGGAGCGCTAAGCTCTGGAGGCAGAGAGCATTCACTTCAGGGCCGCTAAGTGTTCAAAGGCGAGGTCTGACCGCTAAGGCCGGCAGTGAATCGCACCCAGGCGAAGCAATCTCTTCGGGAGGGAAGCAAAAGTGTAACCAAAAATTGCAGCGACCGGTAAACGTTTTTATTGAATTTTTTGGCAAAAGCACGTAGAATCGTGCTGTGTGCAAAAAGGTGCATGAATGAAAGCTAACATTACGCTGAAGATTGAGTCCGATCTCCTCCAGGAGGCACGCATTCTGGCAGCGGAAGAGGGCTCATCGATCAGCGCCATGCTGGCGAATTTGCTGGAAAAGGCCGTTCATCAGCACAAAGGATACGATCAGGCGCGCCGCAGCGCCCTGGCGCGTATGAGGGCAGGCTATAACCTGCGCTGGATCCATACACGCTCTCGAGGGGAGTTGCATGAGCGGTAAGTGTTTTGTGGATACGGACATCCTGGTTTATGCGCACGACCGGACGGCGGGCTTGAAGCACCTCAGGGCGCAGATGCTGCTCGAGCAGCTCTGGGGCAACGGCTGGGGTGTCGTCAGTTCGCAGGTCCTGGAAGAGCTTTGCATTCACCTCTGCCGCAACGCGCAGAATCCGATGCCCATCGAAGATGTCTGCCAGTTGATCCGCGATTACTCGACCTGGGAGGTGGTGCCCAATACGCCAACCTCGATCCAGGAGGCGCTGGATATTGTGATGCGCCACAAGCTTCCCTTCTGGGATGCTCTGATTCTGGAGGCGGCCGAGCGCTCCGGCGCCTCGGTTCTTTACTCGGAGAATCTGGCGGCGGTGCAGCGCTACGGCGCCATCCAGGTGGTCAATCCGCTGGTGGATGGGGCGGTGCCGGTACAGGAATCTTAAAAGCCCAAACCATCCAATCCTTCTTGCGAAAAACAGCCGGGCCTGCTCAGCGCGGCGAGCCGGAGCCTTTGACGAGCCTTCCGATGCGCGCATCGGGAAGGCCCAGGCGCTGCTTGGCCAGCAGCAGTTCGTCGATCTTGCCCTCGGGTATGGGCACAAGGGGCCGTCCGATCCGGCAGGCGATCAGATAGGTCTTGCAGTAGGTCTCGAAGGTCTCCACCAGCCACTCGGCGTGCGAGACGGTGTCGGCCCAGCAGACGATGCCGTGATTGGAGAGCAGGATGGTGTTGTGCTCGCGGACAAAAGGCAGCACCGTCTCGGCAAAGGCCTGCGTGCCGGGAGTTTCATAAGGAGCGACGGCCGCCGGTCCGATCGAGCTTTCGTACTCTGAGATCAGGCCGATGGGCGGCAGCGAGCCGGTCATGGCGAAGGCGGTCGCGTGCGGCGGATGGCAGTGGACGACGGCGCGCGCGATGGGGTTCGAGCGGTAGATGGCCAGATGAAGCAGCACTTCGCTGGTGCGCATCCGGTCGCCGGCCAGGATATTGCCGTCGAGGTCGGAGAGGCAGATGTCGGCCGGCGTCATATCGCGCTTGCTCATCATCGTGGGTGTGCATAGGATGTAGCCTTCGCCCAGGCGAACGCTGATGTTGCCGCCATTGCCGTCAACGTACTGGCGCTCCCAGAGCTTGCGGCCAACGAGAACGATCTCCTCGCGCAGCGTCTCGGCCTCGAAGAGCAAGGCGGCTTCGAGCGGCAAAGCCGATTCGGGCCGCGGCGCACCCTCTCCGTCCGCCGTTTCCTCGACGGCCCTGCACTGCTCCTCGAGTGCAACCCAACTCTGCTCCATAACTGACCTCGCGGGGGATTCGACCGGCCAGCGGCCAGCGCCGACTCTGATCTCAGTCTACATATAGTATCTTTCGATTGGAATCTCCGGTGATATTGGTCACCGATGCCGTCCATCCCGCAGGGCTTTTCCCAAAGCCGTCAGCCTTTCGTGCGCGGAGGCGCCGGCGTGACGGCCAGAATGCGGCAGCGGTGCTTGCCGGCCGCGCTCCAGGCCAGCGCCATCTCGCTCTCCATGTAGGCGCAATCGCCCGCCTCCAGCGACTCGTGCATGCCGCCGGCATCCAACTGCAGCTTGCCCTCGAGCACAAAGACCAGTCCACTGGCCTCGTTGAAGGTTTCGGAGGTAAAGTTTGCGCTGCCTGCGGGAAACTCAATCAACTGCGCCTGCAGCCGCGTCTCCTCGGTGATGGCGTTGAGCGGCGTGCTTCTGACCGACTCCAGGCCACGGCTGTTGCCTTGCAGATGCGGCTTGCGGGTGATCGAGAGTGTGTGCTTGGCCGGCTCGGAGAAGAAGTAGTTCATGCCGACGCCGTAGACACGGCAGATGGTGGCCAGCGTCGGCAGCGTGGGAATCATGCGGTCGGTCTCCAGCTTGGAGAGCAGCGCCGAACTGAGCTTGGTTTCGGCGGCCAGGCGCGCCAGCGTAAGCCGTTTGCGGGTGCGCAGCGCGCGCAGCTTCATACCGATGCAATAAGGTTCAAGTGCCCATTGGGCGTAAGAGATCGTCTTGGTCATGGCAGACTCCGTCTCTTCATTCTGGCAGTGAACGGTGAGAAAATCTCTGAGTTTGTTAGGAAGAATTTCTGAAGTATTTGCGTGTTGGTAATCCGCGTTTGGTTACTTCATGCTCAAAAATACTCCATAAAAGAAAGGTAATTTCTTTTCGTCGCAGTTGGCTTGGCGGATAATTTAAAAGTTACATAGAATCTGGGCCGATCGAAGCATAGAACTTCGCCGGAAGAACTGCAAGTCCCTTTCCCCCTGGTTGTTTTCCCGCAGATTCCCGCGATCCCTGTGCGCCAGCGACTTGTCTTCTTGCCGGAATCGGCGGAAGACAAGCGGCTCGATTGCTCCGGATGCGAGGAAGCGCATTGGCAGAGAAGATCGATCCTCCTTCGGATTCGCGCACCATCTCCGATGCGGCAGCAGTGGGCTACGGTCGTCGCCGCGGTGACAGTGGCGCTCCGGAGGCAAGCCTTGGCCGCCGTCGCGGCGACACCAGTACGACATCGGCGCTGGGCCGCCGGGGTCGAACTCTGGCCTGCAACTTTGCCGGCTTCCGCCTGGAGGCGGATGGAACGCTGCGCCGGGCCGGGTCCGTGGTACACCTTCCGCCCAAGGAGCTGGCGGCCTTGCGCCTGCTGATCGCGCATGCCGGCCAGATCGTCTCGCCGCTGCAACTCAGGCAAGCGCTGTGGGGCGACGTGTCGGTTACTGCCGACAGCGTGCCCAAGTGCCTCTCCTCGCTGCGCGCGCGGCTGGAGCCGGAAGAGTGCATTCAGACGGTCTACAAGCGCGGTTACCGCTTTTCAGCTCCAGTCCAGCGGCAGAGCGCGGCCGCCGCAGGAGCGCCTCAGCGGCTGGTCATCCTTCCCTTTGCTACCTTGCACTATGTGCCCAAGCACCTGGGCCAGGCGATTGCCGAGGAGGCGATCGTGCGGTTGACAAACTCCGGCACGGCAGCGCTCTCGGTGCTGGCGCGGGATTCGGTTTTCACTCTGGTTGGGCGCGGGCTCACGGCGCAGCAGATTGGCGAGGCGCTGAAGGCCAACCTGGTGTTGACCGGCAGCCTGGGCGCGCTTGACTCGCAGTATCGTTTGCGCGCGGAGATGATTCGCGTCGAGGATGGCACGCAGATCTGGGTGGAAGATTTCCTGGTCGAGCAGAGCCGAATCGCCGGATTGGAGACGGAGCTGGTCGAGCGCCTCCAATGGCGGTTGGGCGTGGGAGTCGCCGGCCAGCGGCCGGCGTCAGCCGGCGGCGAGCTATCCATCTCCGCCGCCGCGGCGCCGGCGCTCGAGCAGAGCATTCCGCAGCGGCGCGAAGCCTATGACAGCTACCTGCGCGGTCGCCATGAGTGGCAATCGCTGCATCGCCACCGGATGCAGGACGGGTTGCAGCATCTGTTGCGGGCCATCGAATCCGACCCGTCGCTGGTCTCCGCCAAGATCGATCTGGTCAATCTCTGCGTGACGCAGACCTTTTACGGCTTCATGTCGCCGGCATATGCCGCCGAGCAGATTCGCCGTACAGCGGATTCGATCGAGGATCTGCCTCGCCAGGCGGAGGCGATGCTGCCCGCGCTGGGCTGGCTCAGCTTTCACTACGACCGCGATCTTCCGGCGGCGCTCAGCTTCTTCTCGCGCAGTGCGCATCTGCCGCACGGCCCCTCGACGACGCGCGTGCGCGCCATGCTCGAGCTCGGCCGCGGGCGCTGTGCTCAGGCCATCGAACTGCTGCGCGCGGCCATTCAACTGGACCCCTATTCGGCCTGGCTGCAGAGCCGCCTGGCCTGGGCGCTCCATCTGGATGGGCGGGCGGAGGAGAGCTATGGACAGATCCAGCTCGCGCTGAGCCTCTTCCCCGATCATGAATTCACCATCTTCTATGCGGCGATGATCTACGCCTTCAACGGCGAGGCGCAGCGCGCCGTGCAGTTGGCCGAGGAGCTGGCGCAGCGCGTGCCCTACTTCGATCTGGCCTCGGCCGTTCATGCCTACGCGCTGGCACGCGCCGGGCGCGGCGACGAGGCCCGCGTGCTCGCGGAGCGAATGCAGTGGCTCAGCCGCGAGCGCTTCCTGCTGCGCTCCTTCACCCCCGCGGTCTATGTCGCGCTGGGCGACCTGGACGCGGCTGTCGAGGAACTCGAAGCGGCCAACGAATCCCGCTGCCCCTGGTTGTTCCAGATGCTCTTCGATCCGCGTCTGAAGCCTCTCCACGGCCATCCGGAGTTCGAGCGGATGCGCGGTATGCTGGCCGCGATGGAAGCTGAAGCGGCGCAAATTCACTAATCGAACGCAAGAACGCCGCGGATCGAGCCGCCTTTTCCCCATTTTTTTGTTTATTCCACCGGCGTGATCGCTGTACTATCGCGGTATGGCTCCGATGAGATGCAAGCGAACTTCTCTGCCGTTCTTCATGGTTGCCTCGATGGCGCTGGCGGTTGTGCTCTCCGGCTGCGCTCTCTCGCCGCTGGCCGCGCGCTCGGCGGCCTTCTCCACCGCGGCAACGGCGGCGGCAACGCAAACCGAGAACGCCTATCAGCTCGTCAACCAAACCTACGCCGACGCGCAGATGGCCACCCTCGTCGCCACTTACGATACGACTGCCTTCGATGCGGATCAATTCACGCCCTTTCTTCCCGCCAAAGACCTTGCCGTGCGCACCCAGGTTCTTGACAGCCTGAAGCAGTACGCCACGCTGCTGGCCGAGGTAAGCGGCAATCAGCCGGTAAGCGATCTGGAGACCCAGGCCTCGGCCGCTGGCAGCGCGCTGGTCAAGCTCCAGCAGGACGACTTCAAGGGCTTCAAGATCACCACCACGGAGCAGAATCTGGCGGTGACGGCAGTGACCGCCATCGGCAATGTGCTGATCGAGCACGACCGCGCGCGCCAGTTGCCGCAGATTCTGGAGAAAATGAACAAGCCTATCCAGGATATCTGCGCAATTCTGGAGAGCGACATCGGCACGGTGGGCAAGCCGGGCCTCGCCTCGGAGCTGCATCTCGACTACGATAACCAGATCGCCGCGCAGCAGAAGTTTATCCGCGACCATAGCGCGGCAATGACTCCCTCGGAGCACCGCACGGAGATTGAGGCGCTGCCCAAACTGGTGCAGGCGCAGCGTCAATCGGACCAGGCGCTGGCCGCAACGGTTAACTCCCTTTCCGCTTTGGCCGCCGCGCACGCCGCGCTCGCCGCAACCAGGAATCAAAAGGACGCCCCGGCATTCAAGCTCAAGCTGAATGAACTCGTCCAGGACGCGCAGACGATCGACGGCTTTTACGCGACGCTCGCCAGCAAGAAATAACGGAGACCGCCCGCCATGCCCACCACTCCTCCCTCGACTCCGCCCGCAAGCACTGCCGATCCCAAGCAGACAGCCTGCGATGCGCTGAATGCGCTGCTGAAGACTGCGACCGCCGCGGCCAGCAACCCGGCCAATTCGAAGGCGGCACAGGATGCCGCCTTCGACCTGCGCACAACGATTGTCGCGCAGTTGCAAGCGCTCAATCGAGCGGTCTTCACCGGCAACACCGTGCAGCTCCAGGCCTCCGCCGCCGGAATGACTCCGGCGATGACCCAGTTGAAGGCTTTGCAAAAACAGATCGCCGCGCTGGGCAGTGATTTGAAGGAAGCAGCCTCGATCCTCTCTGCAATCGACAGTGCGGTAACGGAAATAGGCGCGCTGGGCATGATATGAAGATCGCTTCACTCAGAAGCCATCAGGATCGAAGAGTTTTTCGGCGGTTCACCGCAAAGCCGCGCAAGTTTCTCTGCCGCATCCGTCTTGCGCAGCCCGCGAATCTTCCAAATTCCGAAACACAATCCAGCGGTCAGTAAAAGGACAAACACCGACATCAGTGGAGTTGACCACCGCTGAAGGATTCCGGAAAACTGGCGAACGATCCCGCGTCCGTAGGCTACCGCAAGCCATGCGATGAAGCAGTAACGCAGGCTGCGAGCTGTTCCAAAGACCGCGAGAAAACGCCTGCGCGAAACTCCCAGCGCGCCGGATGCGAGCGCAAACGGCAAAAGAGGAATCGGCGGCGGAAGCAGGGCGGGAACAAAGACCGACAGGAATGGATGGCGCTCGACCCATCCAACGATGCGCCCGAGAAGGCGAGCGGGGACGTAGTGGCGCAGCGCCGCTTCGCCGCCTCTGCGGCCAATGTGCCAGGTAGTGAATCCGCCCAGGATGCTGCCTGCAATGGCGCAGGCAGCCAGCAGCCAGGGATCGCCGCCATGCGCCACCAGCCACAGAAGAAGTAAGTCCGTGCTGCCCGGCAATGGCAAAGGAATCACCGAGGAATCGATCACCGCAACCGAGAAGAGACCCAGCGCTCCCAGGTGCGTAAGCCAGTGCGGCGCCAGCCCAGCATGCTGTACTTGCGCTGAAGTATGAGTCGAAGAATAAACAAAGTAACTCATGCAAGGCCGTTCATTCAATCGGATGACTTATTCTGCATTCACTGAGTGCAACGTAAGCCAGTAGTATCTTCGCCAACAGAATTTGCAGCGAACGGGGCGCATGGCGAATAGCGACAACAGGCCATCCAAGGGACGCAACTCCGCCGGCTTGAATTTCTTCGAATCGCATCGTGGACACGTCCGAAACCAGAGCAGGCGAGGTAGCCAGTCAGGCCAATTGCATCGTGTATCGCTCATCGCGCCTCTTCCGCCCGCTTGTGCCAACGAGCCTAGAACGAACGTCTCTCCGCCTGGCTTCCATTCGCTTCCAGCCATGAGAGAAGACGGCGGATGCTGCCCGTGGCCAAGGCAATACAGGAATCGGCCGCGCCGTAGTACAAATTGATCGTGTCTCCGTCGGCTCCGATGGTTTGTCCGCAAGGAAAGACGACATCGCTCACATCGCCGTTGCGTTCATAGGGGGCCTCGGGGCCAAAGATCCATGAATTTCCACGTTGTAAGCAGACATCCGGCTTCTCCAAATCGAAGAGCGCAAGACCAAGCCGGTAAATGCTTCCCGATGCCGTTTGCCGTACGCCGTGATAGATCATCAGCCAGCCTTTGGAGGTTTCAATCGGAGGAGAGCAGAGGCCGATTTTGTTTGCATCCCACCATCCGCCGCGCCGCGCCTCGAGAATAATTTTGTGGCTGCCCCAGTGCCGCAGGTCCGGCGAGTAAGAGATCCACATATGAGCGCCCAGAGCCGTCATTGGGCGATGAATGAGCGCCCAGCGGCCGCCGATTCTGCGCGGCAGCAGCGCGGCATCTTTATCCTCCGGCGACATGATCACGCCGAAGCGCTCGAAGGTGTGAAAGTCCTTGGTCAATGCCAGCGAGACTCCAGGACCACCTCGCGCAAAGGATGTGTAGGCAACCGCGTATTGCTCAAGTTCCGGAACATAGGTGATGCGAGGATCTTCAATGCCCCAAATCTCTTCCGGATACTCTATTGGATTCGCCATCAAAGTTGGCTGTGGGTCAATGCGCCAATTGTCTACGCCATCGGCGGATCGCGCGGCGCACAGATGCGACAACCCGCTTCTGTCTTCAACGCGGCACAAGAGCAGCGTATCTCCGTCCGGCAGTTGCACTGCGCCTGCATTCAAAACACTATTGATCGGATACGGCCAGTGATCGCGATTGAGCAACGGATTGCCGGCATGACGAACAAACAAAGGATGCTCCGCGCACGCTCCCGGTATCTGTTCCTTCTCCACGGCGGGATCCGCCGCTGCGGCTATAGATTGGATGGGATTCAAAGAGAGATGCTCATTCCATGATGCAGTTCATCAACGCTTGCCACTTTGGCCGCCTGCATTTCCAGCAGAGCCATAAGGAACGAGAGTGTGGATTCAGCGCCCTGGTTCTCGTTGACGCGGTCGGGATGAAGTCCATCCCTGCATCCGCCCGTGCTTCCATCATACAGTGGAACTTGCAGGTCGTTATTGCCAAGAAACCAGGTGAATACCCGACGGGCCTCCTCCAGCCATTGGCTTTCTTCCGTCAGCCTGTATACCTCAAGGCAGGCCGAGACGGTAGCGCAGGCCTCCACAGGTTGCTGATCGAAGCGCGCCTTCTCGCTGCCTTCGATAAAGAATCCATTGGATCCGATCGGCACAAACACTTCCTTGTCCAAGCGATGCTGTTCGCCGACAAGCCACTTCAGCGAATCCATTCCCGCTTCTATCATGCGATGGTTGTCGCTCCGCCAGCCGGCCAGAATCAGAGCCTGCGAGAGCCTGGCATTCGAGTAGGAAAGGCTCTTCTCAAACCACATCCAAGTTGCGGAGTGACTTCTTTCAAAGATGTCAAGCAGCCGGTTCGCAAGCTCGTTGCGCACTCCCTGGATAACTCTGTCACCCGGGAACCAATCCAGATAGGCCTGTATGCCAAGGATGGAGTACGCCCAGGCGCGCGGGCTGGTAAATGTGAGTGTCGCTGGAATAGCCGCTTCGAAAAGCCTTCCCGCCGCTCCTCTCAATCCCGCATCTTGCGAAACGCCGAGCACCTTGCCCAGAGACCATAATGCGCGTCCATGGCTGTCGTCCGACCCAACATCTTCAAGCCACTTCCGGTCGTAACCCAGAAAGTTCTTGAATCTGCCGGTGTCCGTATGAAAGGCAAGCCAAAGAAAGGATAGATAGCGATGGGAGAGATTCGGATACTCTCGCCGATCGAAATGCTCAGAATTTTCATCCAGAAGAACGGAGACAATCAGCGCACGCGCATTGTCATCTGTAGTGTAGCCCTCACGCGTGTTAGGCACCGAGAAGATAGCGTGCTGCAAGATTCCGGTGTCGTCAGTCATCGTCAGCAGGTGACCGGTATTCAATGCGGGAAGAGAGTTCATGGTTGTTGCCGCGGGGTCGTCCATTTGTGCCGCTCTGGGATGCAGGGAGCGCTCGAAGCGCGCCCGCTGAAAACTCGCCATGTATGCCCGCGCCGTCTTTTCCCACGTTGTTCCGCGCGAGTGAAGATAGGCGCGCTTGCGCATGGCATGGCGCTCCGCATCGTTCTCCAGCAATGCGAGAACCGCTTCGGCAATTGCATTGGGATCTTGAAAGGGAACGATCACGCCTCGCTTTTCCGCAAGCAGTTCCTTGGCATGCCAGTACGGCGTGGAGACAATCGCCTTTCCGGCTCCAAGCGCGATGGCGAGCGTGCCGGAGACAACCTGCGCCTCATGCCGGTAGGGCGTAATGTAAATATCGGCCGCGCCCACGTGTTCAATAAGTTCTTCGGCATCCACAAAGCGATTGTTGAGAATCAGGTGATCCGAAACACCAAGCTCTTCCGCCAGAGCTTGTAACTCCTCACGGTAACGTTCGCCTTCGCGACGGCGAAGATGTGGATGAGTCACTCCGGAGACAATATACACCACGTTCGGCTGCCGCGCGAGAATTGCGGGCAGCGCCTGAATCACGTTCTCGATTCCCTTGTTCGGAGACAGCAAGCCGAAGGTTAGCAGAACGGATTTACCTTCCGTTCCGAACTTATCCTTGAAATAATTGGGGTCCATGAATGGAAGATCGGGAACGCCATGTGGAATCACATCGATCTTCTCAACTTGAACCGCATAGACTTCACTCAATAGTTGAGCCGCAAGGTCGCTCATGACGATCATGCGATCGGAGAGCTGGGCGATCTCTTCCAGCACCATCCGCTGATTCGGGTCCGGATCGCGCAATACCGTATGCAGCGTGGTCACAAGCGGCATCTTCAATTTGCGCAGCAAGGTGAGTATGTGGCTGCCCGCGTCGCCGCCGTAGATCCCGTATTCATGCTGCAGGCAGACCAGATCGTTGCCATTGAAGTTGAGAAAATCGGCGGCTCGCTCATAGGAGCCAATGTCTTCCTGCGTGATCTCTAAACGGACCCGCCTGGGATAATCGTAATTCGAATCGGGATCGTTCACGGGAATCGCGAACAGGCATCCTTCTCCGTATTCAGTCGTGAGCGCGGCACACAGATCGGTTGTGAATGTGGCAATGCCGCATTCACGCGGAAGATAGTTTCCGATAAAAGCAATTCGGGTTGGCAAAGGCAGCTTGCACGCCTTCGCGGCAGAGCGCAGAAATGCTTCCGTATCGGAATCTCTTGCCGGCTTCTCGACATTCATCAACTTGGAAAGGTTCATTCTATTCCTCATCCACTCATAAATTCACCCAAAAGCATCCAGGCGTTTACACAAATTCCTATTTCGTCGACAAATTGGGTCACTGAAAAGATGCCGCGGCCCCTTGCGAGGCCGCGGCGCCTTCACAACTTAGTTAGCGCAAACTACCCGTCGTCACATTCACCGGGCTGCCAATTGCGTCGCCGGAAACAACCAGTTCCACTCGGCGGTTTTCCTGTCTGCCCGCCGCATTGTCGTTGGAGGCCACAGGCAAAGAGTTACCAAAGCCCTTGGCGCTCACTGAATTTGTCGCTACGCCCTCTTCAATCAGGTAAGTGCGCACCGCACCGGCGCGATTCTCCGACAACGTCTGATTCATATCGTCGCCGCCGATATTATCGGTATAGCCGCCCACTTCGATGTTGAGACCTGGGTAGGCAATCAGAATTCCGGCAACCTTGGCCAACTTCTCCCGCGCACCCGGCTTCAACGAATACTTGCCGGTGTCGAATAGCACATCGGACATACTAACGATCAGTCCGCGTGCGCTATCGCGCGTTGCAAGAATCAGATTGAGCTGTTCCGATAGCTTGGCGCGCATAGCAGCTTTGTCGGAATCAGCCTCTTGCCGGCCCTGTTGAGCGATCTGTGCGTCTGTACGAGCTTGCGCCGCATCGGCTTGCGCGGCTGTAATTGCCACTGCCGATGCCGCTTGGCTGGCGTTCATGTCAGCTTGCGCCTTTGCTGCGTTGGCCTGTGCATCTGCCGCGCTGGCTTGCGCGCTGGCCGTCTCGGTCTCCGCCTTTTCCTTCAGGCGTGTCGCGTTGTCGGCTTGAGCCTGCGATCTGTTCTGGGCGTCGCTTGAAGCCTGGCGCTCATTCGCAAGACGCTCCTCATCAATTTTCTTTACCGCTATCTCGCGCGCATCCTCGGCGGTTTGCACTGCCTCGCGGGAAACTGCAATCAAAGGCTTTATGTCGATGTGCTGGCTAATCGCATCCGCATCGGCAGTGTTCATCAATTGTACAGCATGCTGATAACTTACGCTCGCGTAGTTCTCGGCGCCTTCAGATTGAGCGATCCGCAGCGCATTTCTCGCCTCGTAAAACTCCAGCGGCAGACCGGCATTCAAAACAACAGGATCGAATTTGTAGCCCGAGGGAATGTATCCCCCGCGCTCCATCAACTCATACTTGGCGTTAACCGCCTCAGTGGTTCCCTTGGTGTCGGAACGAACAACATTTTCAAGTACGACAACATTGCTCGGTTGCCGGACAGCGTAGTATGGCTCTGCGGTAACAATCAAAGCAAATCCCTGAAGATCGGTTGTTGCGGTCAACTTACTTCGGTTGTTGTCGCCAACAAGAACTTCTCCAAGGTTGACTGCCCGTCCCTCGGGCGATATCGCCCAAAGAACATAGGTAAGATATTCGGCGCCGAAGGTTGTCGGGTTTTGCAAATTCCCAAATTCCGCCTCGACTTCCATCGTGCCGCGCTTGCTGCGCACCTTTGCCTTGCCGTTCGCGGAAGGCAGCAATGTTGTGCCGGCGAAATCCACATCCGAGGCTCCACCGCGGTGCCGATAGTCGACCGCCTGCACCGAACGGCTGATCGTGACCACACGATAGGCTGACGCTGTGTCCACAACCACAACTGTAGGTTGATTGGCTTGAGCAAATGCGCTCAAACTGAAAACACTTCCCATTGCGAAGACGAGTACGCTCTTCAAGATTCCTCCTACAGGCAGATCTCTGCCTTGTTGAATCACATAAACATTTGGTTGACGGTCACATCTATCCAGATTTCGACGGTTGATATTATCCTTTTCCGACGCGAAACTGATAAATGTAGTCGAAGAGGCCGAAGACCTTGAGCAGCCAAAAGGCGACAACAATAACGACGACGCCATTCAGGATGCCTTTGATCTGTCCCTGCATCGGGATATAACGATTCACTAGATACAGCAGCAGGCCGACCACGCAAAGTGTGATGACCACAGGAACGAGTGGCATATCATGGCCGATGCGGAACTGACTCAGATTGTCGAAGAGACCGACAATCCTCATCAGCCAAAGAACTACGGCGATAACCACAACGCCATTCAGAATACTCTTGATCTGACCCTGCATGGGGATGAACCGATTTACCAGATACAGCAGGAGGCCGACTACCGCGAGAGCAATGACTACTGTGACAAGAGGCATTTCATTTCTCCATCATTCAACAGCATTGTTTCAAAACGGAAGGCTTATTGCTGAGCAACACTGCTCATGGCACACAACACAAGCGGCCTTCCGCTTGAGTGATGAGCGGCCTCTATTGCAGATGTCCGCGCGGAACCCACGCCAAATCTCCGCTCAGAACATAAATGGCGAGCGCCGCGGCCATAAAAATTGCACCCACCCAGAAGCGCCAATCGCGATGCATGCGCCTCCAGTAAGGGCCGGGATCTGGATCGCCGCTCTCGCTGCTGTTTCCTTCGTGGTTGTGCTTGCTTCCGGTCATCTGTTCTCCATTCCTATCTCATACTCTCCGCATCCAGTGTGCGTGGGTCTTTGCGCACTAGGGTTGATGAGTTGCCTCTGCAGTCACTTGACTTGTTCCGTCATTTTTTGTGATAGGTGTGTTGCTCGCCGATGGAAGTGCGTCAACTGATATCACATTTCCTGCGGGATAAATAATAATCTGGATCGACCCCCAATCCGCGTCCAGACCTGCGCCTGCCTGCTTACCCATGCTCATAGTCTTGAGCTGGCTGTCGTCAAAGCCAAAGTTTTCAACTAGGTACTCGCGCACGACCATAGCCCTGGCCTCGGTAAGCACCAGATCCTTCTGAGTATCGCCCTCCATTCCGGTCGAAACCACAATCACGGCAAAGCCGAATTGATTCCCAGCAAGGAATTCTCCGCCGGCATTGAGGGGTTTATTGTCCCTTATTTTTGCGGAATCACGAGTATCGAATAGCTGCCTGGCCGTATAGGTAAAAACCTTAATTGGCGTGATATTGGGAAGCTTGATAATTCTATTGGCCGCAAGATCTTTCGAATCTTCGTATCCGCGCTTTTTGAAATACCCGCTCAATAGAAAGTTGTGTTTCAGGGCCTCCATATTTTCTTGGAAGTCAGTCACTCCAGTCTGCGCCTGAAGCATAGTTGCATGGAGCGTCGTTGTTGTATCTTCCAAATTGCTATAGAGCTGTTTGTTGTTTACCAACGCTCCCACGGTTCCCTGACCCGAATCAATCTTGGCGCTTACTGAGTTCAAATGCGCCGTGGCCAAAGTCGCGCTATCCAGAATTCCGCTCGTCTTTTTGAACAGATCCGATATTTCCAACGGCGGTACACTCTGAATAATCTCGCCATCCCTGACATCGGCATAGCTTGCGGATCCGAATGAAATTGCCACAAACTGGTTGCCCAGCACTCCCTCAGTTTCGATCGATGCCACAGAATCTTGCTTGATCACTTCATGCGTCGACTTATCGACGTCCATGACTACTGTAACTTGTTCACCCGGCCTGTGAGGCAGTGCGATGCTCTTCACGGTTCCGCTGTGAACCCCGCCCACCTGCACATCTGCACCAACCGACAATCCCGCAACATTGTTGAATTGCGCCTTCAGTTGATAGGTGGATCGAAATAGATACTCCTTGCTTCCGATGACAAAGACACCGGCGGCAAGAATTGCCAGCGTCACTACGATAAATGCTCCAAGCCTTGCTATTCTCGACATAATTCCTCCCTACGATTGCTTCAGAAATTCCTTGACAAACTCGATGTCACATTTCTGAAGGTCTTCATACGTTCCTTCGATCACAACATTTCCCTGATCCAGCAGAGCTAGACGATTGGCAATTGTTTTTGCGCCGTGTAAATCGTGAGTTACTACAATAAATGCCATCTGGCGTTCATGCTGAAGCTTAAGTATCAGATCGTCGATCTCCCCAGAACTGATGGGGTCGAGGCCGGCCGTTGGCTCGTCTAGAAGCAGAATCTCCGGCTCAAGCGCGAGCGCGCGAGCCAGACCCACGCGCTTCTGCATTCCGCCTGAGATATCGGATGGCATCTTTCCCTGGCTGCCTTCCATTCCGACCTCGGCCAACAATTGATTGACCCGATTTATTCGCTCAGATCCGGACATGGCTTTCCTGTGATGTACAAGAGGAAACGCAACATTCTCAGCAACCGTGAGAGAATCGTACAGCGCGGCATGCTGAAACAAAAAGCCCATCCTCTTTCGGATTTCTCCCATTTGATCTAGCGCTAATCCGACAATATTCTGGCCATGAATGCAAATCGAGCCCGAGTCCGGTGTTTCCAAACCGATGATGAGTCGCAGCAACACGCTTTTGCCTGTTCCGCTGCGTCCAAGCACAGCCAGAGTTGCGCCGGGATTTACACTTAAACTGATCCCATCAAGAACCTTTAATCTGCCGTAGGATTTTCGCAATTGTTCAACAACAACTGCGGGCGCACGGCTGTCTTGCCCTGGTTCCGATTGCTTTGTCGCAATGTCATAGGTGGTGCCCATGCACGATCCTCGATGCTACTGAAAAGAGTTATGGAAAGACAACCAGTATTAATTTCACCAGAACAACATCTGCAAGTATTACGAAGAGCGATGCGATAACTACAGAGTTGGTGGCAGCTCGGCCCACACCCTCGGCGCCTCCACGAGTGCGCATTCCCTGAAAGCACGCAATCGTCCCTATAATCAGGCCATAGACGGCGGTCTTGAAGGTCTGCGGCATAAAGGCACTGAAGGTTGCGCCGTGAAAGCCGCTCTCGATAAACTGCTGAAAGGATAGTGGCTCAACCAAATTCTGCGCGAACCATCCCGTCAGCAAGGCGGAAGCATCAGCGGTAAGAGTCAGCAATGGCAGCATCAAGATGCAAGCCATAATGCGCGTTGCCGCCAGGAGTCGGTAGGGATTGATGGCCGATGCTTCAATGGCGTCAATCTGCTCGCTCACTTTCATCGACGCTAACTCTGCGCCCATTCCGGCGCCTACGCGGCCGCTGACTATCAACCCGGTGATAATCGGGCCCATTACCTGAACAACTGAGTAGACCAGGGTGGCGGGGAACATCGATTTCGCGCCAAATCGAGTGAGGCTGTAACGGGCCTCGAGCGATATGATCACTCCGATCGCGGCGCCTGCCAGAGCGATTAGCGGAAATGACTTGGATCCAACCTCGTCAAGTTGTCGAATGAGTTCTCGCCACTCGTACGGCGGTGTTACCGCTGCCCTTAGAACATTCCAGCAAAAGACACCCAGACTTCCAAACCACTCGAAAAATCCGTTTGCCTGCTTAATAACTGGGTTTGGTAATGAAGGCATGGCTTCGGCTCGAACCTTCGGGAGGGGCGAATGCAAGTTCTTTTCGACAATGACTCCGAAATCGCTCATTTGTTCGGCCCTTCTATTGGAGAGCCGTGTGCATTGTTCAGATGCATGCGATGCAGCAGGGAGTGGGGTCCGCTGTAGATAAACTCAAGGGATATGTTTTCGCCCACATAGGCCAGCAGGCTGTAGTTGCCGATGCGGAATGCATCCTTTATGCCGTAGCGATTGGGATACCAGCCATAGACCGCGGTCATTGAACCCGCGTAAGGCGCAATTAATGCGGGGATTGAAAAGATGCGATGGCCATCTTCGCCGCGGCGCGCTGTGAGCGTCGAGATCACGGCGTGGCTCATGCGCGGGAAGATGCCCCTGCATTCGCAGCGGTAATACAAGGTATCTTCCTTGAAGGCCTCTGCCAGCCCATAACGTGTCGTTGTAGCGGACGCTGCAATTCCCAAGTCCGACCCATATCTTTTGGAATAACCCTCCATGCCCTGATGCCATTCAGGTGGCGAGTTGCCCAGTTGGTTGATCCCAGCCGTGAATGCCGCGCCGGCAATAGGATACGGACCGAATGCGTCAAATACATAGTTTCTGACCATGACTTTCTGTGTCGGACGCACATACATTGGCTTTAGTTGAAAAGTGACCGAATTTGTTTCAGTGCTTGATGTATTATCAGAGTTGAGCCGCGATTGCGAAGTTGCCGTCAATGACAAACCCGTCAGTACGATGGCAATCACTGGCAGAAATAGAACCTTGTATAATTTGTTACCATAAGTATTATCAGTTGCTTGCCGCCTCAGACCGTTCGTCTGGTCTTGGTCGTCAATCAATAATGAGTGCGGAAATCGTTTCCAGTTCCATGTCGGGATGAATTCGTTTGTGATTGGCATTGGCTCTCTCAAATCCAAACATATCTGTAAGAAATGTTTGCTGGAGTAAACAGCGCGCATGAAGATACTGACAGGTCTGATGCACAAAAGAATGGTCACAATTGCTCGCAAAAGAGAATTGTCTTTTAGTGTTCAAGCTGTATCTGTCGGAAAATAGTATGGAATCGAAGAGGTACAATCGAATCGTGTCGGGCAGCAGCCGATCTTTATTGCCGGCGCGCGTGCACCACGAACCGCTCCGGAGCGGCGCCAATATAGTAGAAGGGATAACAAGTCACGAGAGTTAAGCCGGATTCAGTTGTGAGAGAGACTATGTCGCCGTCGTTCGGAGCAGTAATCTGAATCCAATCGACCTCGTATTTGGCAATTCCTGTAGCTGTATGCAGCAGAATTATGTCATCTCTGTGAATATCTTTCAGGCTGCGAAAGAAAGTGTCTCTGTGTCCGGCGATTCCGATATTTCCCGACTCTCCGGGGAGCGATGTCCCATTGATATGCCCCACGCCCAGTCGCAGAGTTCTTGATGTTGTTCCTTGTAAAATTATTACCGACATTCCAATCCGTGGAATCTCGATGCGACCCAGAACTTCACCTTCCTTAATCGAATTGTTTATCTTAGACGGGGGTTGCAGTTCTGCCGCCTGAATACGTCCTTCCAGCGTCTGGTTTGCGGCGTTCTGAAAGCGTCCGGCATTGTTCAATACGATCGCAACATAAGCTATCGCAAGAACTCCGGTTGCGACAAGGAACCGCTGCGTCCAGCAAATCAACCGCTGGCCGTGCAGGGCAAGGGCACTATTATTATTGATGCTCATCGCTGCCGTCCTATCGTGGTGATGGAACAGAGGGCGCCAGTGGCACCGAGTATCCGGTTCGGGTACGAACCGACAGGCGGCCATGTCCGGGGGCGCGAGCCAACACTTCTACAGTCCGGTATTCGCCATTCGGTTTTGCATTGATTGGGACATAGGAAAGCGTGTATTGGTTGCGAATATCTCGGGCAATTTCCTCGCAAATGGTGGCAATTTCCCTCGATGATTCCGGAAAGTATGCCTTGCCTCCGGTTTCTTTCGCAAATTGCTTAAGGACTTCTGGCTTCTGATCGCCGTCCTGTTCATCGAAGATGCCGATTGTATAGATGATCGCATCGGAGGCTTTGGCCATTGCAATCACTTGCGCAAGGCTGTGCCTGCTTACATTATCGCCGCCGTCACTGATCACGATAAGAACCTTCTTGTCGCATTTTCCTTGCTTCAGATGATCGAGAGCTGAGGCAATCGCATCGTACAAGGCGGTTTCGCCAATTGCACGAATTTTAGTAAGCGCAAGCAGCAATTGATCGTGCCGATCTGTAAACGGTGTATTCTCCGGCAAGCCATAGGAAATATTCTCGTTGAAGTGAATCACGAAAATCTGGTCTTGCGGATTACTCGAACGGGCAAAGGACAATGCTGAGTCGATTACATCTGCGCGCTTCGGCCCCATACTTCCGCTGTTGTCGATCACCAAGCCGACCGTGACCGGAATATCCTCATGACTGAAATGCTTGATCGGTTGTAGAACTCGATCTTCATATACATGAAAGTCGTCCTTGTCGAGTCCGGAAACCAGTGCATTGTGCTGGTTTAATACCGTTGCGTTCAGGATCACAAGATTGGCATCGATTCTAAGTGTATAGCCGCCCGATTCATTTTGCGAGGAAGAGGGTGTCTGACACAAAGCAGTAGCAGGCAGATTCACCCAAGCCACAAATACAAGCAGCAGTAAAACCGAATCAACTGAAATAAGCAAGCTGTGATGAATACCTGGCACTGTCGTTTTTGTCATCCGGCCGATCCTTGATCGAATTTCGGTGCTCTCCAACAAGAGATCGCGGTTTGACTTCCTGAATAATCGAGGCATTACTTTCCGCATCGCTCATTCGCCTGCATCTCCCGGCCAACAAAATGGCCGGGAAGAATGACGATGAAATGCCTGAATTACATGGTCTTCTTGGCAAACCCGGAAAGCAGCAATCCGGATCCGAGCAGCAACATACCTGAAAGCCCAATCAGAGCAAGGTTGCTGGCGGTCTTCGGCAGTGCTGCCACTTCAACAGGCGCTGCAACTGCGGCCGGCGCGGGAGGCGCTTCAACAACCTGTGCCGTATCGACTGTATCTCCCTGGGGGGTAACTGCCTCAACAGGCGCAGTAGTCAGCACTTCCACCGGAGCTGCGGTGATGACTGCCGGTGTTGATAGCACTGCTTCGTTGGTTTCCGCGGCAAGTTGAATAGCTTTGGACCTTGCATAGACAAACTGTTCTCCCCACTCGCGACCCGGATAGAACCATGCCTTCAAAGCCACGGGCTGACCGGCGGGCCGTTCGCTGAAGGTCATGACAGTTTTGTCTGTCGACTTCAAACGGAAGTTGGGCATGGCCATAATGAGAGTGAAGACATGGGTCTCATCCTGGCTCGAGATCTGAACTACATGATTGTTCACTCCGGAATTGATGATCTTAAAAACATAGGTACCGGCGGGCAATACCTGCGCGCCTGATCCACCGACTTCGACGGGGGCGCTGAAAGTAACAATCGACTTCCTGTTGAAATCGTCTGCCTTGGCTTTCGGCGTGGCGATCAAGCAGAGCACGGTGAGGCAAAGTCCTGTTCCTAAGCCTTTGAGCAGTGTCATGGATTCTCCAATTCATTCTCCGACTCACTGTCACGGCGGTTGAAATGCGTCCTCTATATGTTGTCGGGTTCATAAGAGATCGCACGCCGGAGACTCCGGCAGCTTCAATTCCATGAAGTGCACTGAGTGCCAGTATTCCCGATCCGTTAATCGATGGCTGACCAATATTGACCTATTGAAGCGCAAGATAATCTACAGAGATCAAGTGCATCGAATTGCTCAGACTAGGTTGACTGCCGGGGGCTAAGGTCAATGACGTAAGGGCAGTTAGATGGCGGACCAGGCAAGGTAAGAGGCGTTGTTTTGTAACCGATCCCCTTGTGGCGTCTGCGCAGTCTGGAATAGTTCAGCGTTAGCATTGCAACTCACGCAGCACAGGCAACATCGGAAAGACAAAAGGGGTTCATTGATGCAAAAACTCAAAACACTACTTGGAACTACAGCTTTAGTTGTGGGTATGGCAATTGCGCCAGCCGCTCACGCGCAAATCGTCGTCGACATCGGCGTTCCACCCGTTTGTTCCTACGGCTATTACGACTATGCGCCCTACGCCTGCGCGCCTTATGGCTTTTACGGCCCCGGATACTTCTATGGCGGCGTCTTTCTAGGCATGGGCCCATGGGCAGGCTGGGGTTATGGCCACGGATGGGGCGGCCATCGCTTCAGTGAAGGCGGCGGCGGAAGTTATCGCGGTGGCGGCGGCGAAATGGCCAACCGCAGCAGTTATGCACGCGGCGGCGGTGTTCGATCCGGTGGCGGCAGTGAGGCGCATGGCGGTGCACAAGCATCTCATGCGAGTGAAGCTCGATCGGGTGCAACGCATTCAGACCAATCTCATGCAAGCGCACCTCATGCCACATCCCATGCGGCAGTAACGCATACCAGCGTCCCACGCGCTTCTGCTTCACATAGCAGCGGTGGCGGAGGTCACGCAGGCGGCGGCGTATCGCGCGGTGGCGGCGGTGGAGGTCACGCAGGCGGCGGTGGTCACGCAGGCGGTGGAGGTCACGCAGGCGGCGGACATAGATAGCCGATAGCTGCTGCATCAGGCAATAGAATCAGGCGGCGGAGCCAGATAGCTCCGCCGCTTTTGCGTATCCGATCGAGTGAGCAGTATTGCTCAGTGTCGTGTGTTTATTTATGTGAAAATGAAACAGGTGTTCTAGCGGACGAATTGATCCGGCTGACTCACCGGCAAGTTCACGGTTTTGGCCGATGCTTGCATTATGTCATTTCAAGGAACACTGCAACTACTCGTATACAGAATCACTCAATCACATTAAACCGCTGCAATTTCCGCTCTGCCGGCGAGTACCACGGGGAATAGAGTTTGTCCGTCCTCCGGAAGGGAGTGATTGGGTACGATGGAATACTCGAAGTTGAAATCGCTGCTCCGCCAGATGATTATGGTTCCCATGGCGATCACCGCCGCCCTGGCGATCCTGCTGTTATGGGAGACCTTCGACCTGAACCGATCCATACGCTGGGTTGAGCATACGGATCTGGTTCTCGACAAATCCGGGCATCTGCTCGCGTTGCTCGTCGACATGGAATCGGGCAAGCGGGGATACATTGAAACCGGCGATGAGAGCTTCCTTCAGCCCTATCTGGATGGAACGAAGGTATTCAACTCCGAGTATCAGGCTTTGTATTCGATGGTGGCGGACGATCCTCCGCAGCAGCAGCGATTGAAGGAAATTTATGCCGGCTATCTGGACGCGGAGAGCTACGACAGCCGAATTATCGCCCTTCGCCGCGCAGGAGAAGCCGACCCTACTTTGTTGGAGAACCGGCTGCGAAAACACAGCATGGATTCCCTGCGTGCGCAGTTTGCCGCGTTTCAAAGTGTGGAAGAAGGATTGCGCATCGAGCGGGTTCAAGCCGCGCATCTGCGCTGGACTTTGATAGTGACAAGCTTCCTTGGCCTGGGCCTGGGCGTGGGCATCTTCCTGGCCCTCTTCATGCGTTACCATGTCGAAAAAATGGGCACCAATCTGTTGCAGAGCGAGGAGCGCTGGACCGCGACCTTGGGCAGCATCGGCGAGGCGGTCATCGCCACCGACAGCGGAGGCTGCGTCACCTTCCTCAACCCGATTGCCGCCGCACTCACCGGATGGCCGGCAGAAGAAGCCTTCGGCCAGCCGATTGGAAAGGTGCTCAATCTCATCAATGAAAAATCCGGGATGAGCACCGACAATGAAGTCCTCCGCGTGCTCAAAGAGAAGCAGGTGATAGCCGTGGCCAACCACGTGGGGCTTATCACCCGCGATGGCCGCGAAGTCTCCGTCGAGCACAGCGCCGCCCCCATCCTCTCCGGACAGGGAAAGGTTATCGGCGTGGTGCTGGTCTTCCGCGACGTGGAGGCGCGGCGCCAGGAGCAGATAGCAACTGCCGAACAGGCATCGCTCATCGAACTGACGCAGGACTCCGCTCTGATGATCGATATGGAAGGAAAGATCCTCTTCTGGAGCCGCGGGGCCGAGGCGATGCTGGGATACTCCAAAGCCCAGGCCGTCGGCAATATCTCGCATGAACTGCTGCACACCGAGTTTCCCCAGCCGCTGGATGAAATCAGGGCTGAACTGATGCGCGTAGGCCACTGGGAGGGCGACCTCGTCAAGACCGCGCAGAACGGCAGGCGCATTGTGGTCTACGGCCGCTGGGCGTTGCAATGGGGCATGCGCGGCCAGTCGCCTCGCATTCTGGAGATCAACTGCGATATCACCGAACGCAAGCGAGACGAACAGTCGCAGGCCCTGCATCGGGAGCAGTTGAGGGCGTTGGCGGAACGTCTGCAATTGGAGCGTGAAGAGGATCGCAAAAATATAGCGCGTGAGCTGCACGATCAGATCGGGCAAATTCTCACCGCAATCAAAATGGATATGATGTGGATAAGTCGCCATCTTCCGGAGTCGGAAGGCGCGATGATCTCACGAATCGCGGAAGCGATTCAATTGATCAATGATGGCGTCAAGGCAGTGCGCGCCATCTGCAGCGGTCTGCGCCCCGGTGTGTTGGATGACCTGGGACTGGCCGCCGCCATTGAGTGGCAGGCCAACGACTTTGCCGCGCGCAATAATATTCCCTGTCAAGTTACCGTGCCTCCCGTTGATCTGCACTTGGATGGCGACCGAGCCACGGCGGCCTTCCGCATCTTCCAGGAGTGCCTGACCAATATCATTCGCCACGCACAGGCCAACTCCGTGCGCGTAGACTTATGTCAGGAAGTGGAGAGCATCTTGCTGATTGTCGAAGACGATGGAATCGGCTTCCGTGAATCCAAATCGTCGAACGCTCTTGGTTCCTTGGGGATATTGGGCATGAAAGAACGGGCGCAGTTCTGCGGAGGCGACGTGCGGATCTCCAGCTCTCCCGGCAAAGGCACAATCGTCACGGTTCGCGTTCCCGTGGATCTTCCGCGCGCTGAGAGGAGCGAAGCATGCGCATCCTGATCGCCGATGACCACGCGGTCGTTCGCCGCGGCCTGAAAGAAATATTGGCTGATGCGCTTCCCGGCACAGAATTCGCCGAAGCCGCCAATAGCGATGAAGTGCTGAGCCACCTGAGGAAGACCCCGGTAAGCCTGCTGGTGTTGGACATCAGTATGCCGGGGCGTAGCGGAGTAGATGTGCTGCGCGATGTCAAGCAAGACTATCCGCGTATGCCGGTCATCATCCTGAGCTGTCAGCCGGAGGAGCAGTATGCCGTGCGCTGCCTGCGTGCGGGCGCGGCCGCCTATATCAATAAGGAGAGCGCCGCCGAAGAGTTGGCCATGGCCACCAAAAAGATCCTCAGCGGCGGCCGCTATGTCAGCGCCGGCCTGGCCGAAAAGCTGATAGCCAATCTCGATGATTCAGCCGGAAAGCCCTTGCATGAGCTGCTCTCCGACCGGGAATTCGAAGTAATGAAATTGATCGCCGCCGGCGTGCCCTTGACGGAGATCGGTGACCGGCTTCATGTCAGCGTCAAAACCATCAGCTCCTATCGCGCCCGCATCATGGAGAAAATGCAAATGAAAAGCAACGCCGATCTTACCCGCTACTCCATATCGCAAAGCCTGATCGAGTAAGTATCCCCGGCAGAGCCGGAGGCTTTAAAGTATGTAGCCCCTCAAAGGGGCTGAACGATGTGCGCTGTCAAGGGAAGCGTATCGTTTACCCTGGCCTGAAATCCCGCGCCGTAGGCGCAGCGGTTATTAGCCCCGCGCCTCCGGGGTCCCCAGCGACAGGTCTTCGTCGCTGGGGTGATCCGGGGTCCCCAGCGACAGGTCTTCGTCGCTGGGGTGGTCCGGGGTCCCCAGCGACAGGTCTTCGTCGCTGGGGTGGTCCGGGGTCCCCAGCGACAGGTCTTCGTCGCTGGGGTGGTAGCGTGGGGTTGGCGTACCCACCAAATGCCCCGGAGTCCCGTAGAGGCGGCGCTCATCGTATTTGTGTTGCAAGTGGTATGGAAAAGCAAAAACCGGGAACGACTCCCGTAAATGTCAAACCGCTACTGCCACCCCGCCCGATGCGGAGGATCTCCTCACCCTTTGGAAAGGCCGCACGGTGTCGGAATATTCCTACATTACGAACGGAAAATCCCGGCAAGAATTGCGGTAAATACCGATATGAATCTCCATTCACACTCGATATATTCAATTCATGCCGAAGAACGGTGCGGCAATTGGGCTCAATGATGAACATTCTGATAACGGACGATCACGCAAATGTGCGGCGCGGCCTCAGGGAACTCCTGGCCGACGCCTTCTCCGGCACTCGCTTCTCCGAAGCCGCCAATGGCGCTGAGACGCTCGCCCAGTTGCTCATCGGGCTGCCTGATGTTTTGCTGCTCGACATCAATATGCCGGGGCGCAGCGGCTTTGAAGTGCTGAAGGACGTCAAACATATCTACCCTCTGCTCCCGGTGGTCATGGTAAGTGTTCAGCCGGAGAGTCAGTACGCATCGCGCTGTCTGGGCGCCGGCGCGTCGGCCTATATCAGCAAGGACAACGCTTCCGAAGATCTGGCGCCGGCAATCCGATTGATTTTTGATAACATCGCGAAACTCGAACAAAAACCGAATCTGAATTAGAGTAGGTCGATGTTATGAAAGGGCACGGCATTAGTCGTGCCGAAAACTGGTCCCTGGTCCCTGGTCCCTGTTCTTAAGCCGTTGCGTATCATTTCCCCCGCGTGGCGCACAATCATGCTGGAGGATAGGAAATGCAAACCGACCTGTTAACTAGAATGCCAACAAAGAACATATATAAATTATTACCAGAAAGGCACTCCCCCCCCACCCCCCCTACCCCATCGAGCCATGCTATTTCACATAAAAAACCTTATAACTATTCTAATATCAACTACATGCTGTTCTGTGCAGTTAACTATATAGTAACCTTAGACCCTCATTTTTACCTGCTTTCTAGCCATAAATCAGCGATTTATCCTCGAAAATGTGCCTTGATTCAGTCAATATTGAGCCCTTTTTTGGCAAAGTTTCGGAGGCTCCATACACGATTCGCATACTCCTTATCTTCGCCTAATCAGGATCAATACAATCCTTGCCATCGGGTCAACCTGCGGGTGCAGTCAATTGTGCGGCGCAAAGAATACACCTACAAACCCAGCGTGGAAAAGCCTACAGGAATCCCAGCCTTCGCCGATGTACACTCCTATTTAATCTCGGTACTTTGGTTATATCAACGTTGCTAAGTGTGACGGTAATTCATGCTTCTGCAGCCTCTGTTAGGTCGAAAGGTTTCTATTATGGCTACTAGCTTCGCTCCTATGACGAATCTGTCTCCCAGAGTTTCACAGGGCCGTTCCTATTCCAAGCCTTCGGTTGCGCATCGCAACTTGATGCTGGTTCCAGATAAGTCTGTCGCTTCGCCAATACAGATTCCAGATCTCGACCTTCATGGTCCGCTGAATCGGTTTATGACCGGAAAATCGCGGCGCGATTACCAGGCCGGCGAATCCATCTTTTCGCAAGGCGACCTGGCCAACGCGGTCTTCTATATTCAGAGCGGCAAGGTCAAGCTGACCGTGGTATCGATGAGCGGCAAGGAAGCCGTCATCGCCCACCTTCCTGTCGCCAGCTTTTTCGGAGAAGCCTCGCTGACAGGTGAGTCGCAGCGCAGTTCCTCCGCTTACGCGCTGGAAGCCAGCTCGATCATTCGCATCGACAAGAGAGCCATGCAGGATCTGCTCCATCGTGAGCCGGAGTTTGCCGAGCAGTTTCTTTCCTACTTGCTCGCGCGCAACAATCGCATGCAAGCCGATCTGGTCGATCATTTGTTCAACTCCAGCGAGAAGCGTCTGGCCCGCCTGCTGATGATGATGGCTAACTTCGGCCAGGAGACCAAGCCCATTCCGGTTATCTCCAAGATCAGCCAGGAGACACTCGCCGAGATGATCGGCACCACCCGCTCACGCGTCAGCTTCTTCCTCAATCGCTTCCGCGATCTTGGCTATATCGACTACAACAGTGTAGGCATGCTCATCAACAGTTCGTTGGTCAACGTTGTGCTGCACGACTGATCGCAGGCTTGAAATGGCTGTACGGTTATCCACTCACTGCGCACCCCAACGCGCCACTGTCCGGTTGTCAATTATGGCGCAGATTGAGGATCTCCGGGGGGCGGTGCCGTAGGCAGACTGAGATTTACAGCTGTCGGGATTCAGGGTCCAAAGGCTGGAAGCAGTGGAAAAATTTAATTTGGAACCTTGTTGTTGGGACCCCGACAAATCCAAGCGGACAATTCTTCAATAGGTTTTGTGTTTTCATTATATGACTGGAATTTATGGCGGAGAGACAGGAATTCAAATCAATCTATAAATCTTTTGTTTACATAATTATAGAAAGCATAAAAGAAGATGTTTGGCATCAAGCACAAGCGGACCGGTTTCCGTAGTCCTTGGCAGAACGGCGTTGCTGAGCGCTGGGTTGGCAACTGCCGCCGCAACCTGTTTGACCGTGTGATCGTCGTCGACGAACACCGTCTGAAAAGCCTCATGAATGAGTACGTCCGCTATTACCACGAAAACCGGATGCATCTCGGGCTGGCGAAGCAGACGCCAGCGGGTCGCCTGGCCCAAGAGAATCTCGGCACGAGAGCCAAGGTCATATCCATGCCAAGGCTTGGCGGCTTGCATCATCGCTGCGATATCGCCGCCTAAGTAACTGTTGCGAAGACATTGCCTCCGAGTCGAAGAACAATGGAAACGGATGCAGAAAGGTCGCCAGCGGAGGCAAATGGGCGTAAATTTGGTTCGCAGCAGAAGGAAAAAACGAAAATTCCGGTTAGAATGGGTTTCAGGAGCCGCTGTAAGGCGAATAGAGTACAGCGGCGAAGTCCTTTTTTCAAAGGTTCTGGCTGCTCGACGGTGGCTGAGAGCCGCTCGCGCAGCGTAATCAAAAAAGCAGCTTTGCGGCTCCCGGTCTTCTTTTGGAGTGCAAAGTGATGAAATCGGTGTCAATTGCTTCCGGCCGGATGCATTCCGTCGATTCACGATCCGCGTGCCCTGCATCCGAAGTACGGTAATGGGGAGGAACTATGCGGCGAAGAAGCTATATTGCACTTCTGCTGATTGCCTTGCCGGCGCCGGCGCAGAACCGGCAGGCCAGCATTTCTCCAAACATCGACTCCTTCGCTCTCGCGCAGACACTGTCGGGCCAGCCGATTCTGGCTGCGAGCAAGAAGGCGCGAAGTGGGAAACATTCACAGGCCGGTAAACTGGCTCCGATTCTATCGGCGGGGCCGGTAGTAAATGTCATCACGCCCAGCCAACTCGCTCCCGGCAGCGTGAACGTACCGCTATCGATCACCGGCAGCTTCTTTACCCCGAGCACAACAGTCAGCTTCGATTCCGCGATTGTGCCGCAGGGCAGTGTGCAGTTTGTTAACTCCACAAAGTTTAAGGTTGTGGTGAACGTGGCTGCGGGAGCGCAGATGGGAGTGCATGAAATAACCGTCACCAATCCACACCGGCACAGCGTGCAGACCCAGATCAGCGTTGTCGCCCCGGCAAAACATCTCGCTATTTCCTCTGTGCAGACTCTGCGGCCGAAGTTTGCTCCTTTGGTCAGCCTGAAAGAAGGCGTCGTCTATCTGGATGACCCCAAATGGGGTTCGATGCCCGTGGGAGATATCACAGAAAACTTCGGCATGCCGGTGCTAGACGATGAAACCGTGCTCGATTGGAGCGAGGAGCATCCTGGTTTAGCCGATTATTATGAGGTACGCTTCTATGCGCGGGATGGCAAGACGCTGCTGGACACGGTCCGCATAGACGGTGCCAATACTTCACTGGCTCCCACTTCGTTTCACATGGACGCTGCCACGGCGGCCACGATCATGCAGAAGGCGAATCAATCGGAAACTCTCTCATCGAATAACAGTTCGGCGGGCGGAACCCTGACTCTAAGCGACGGCGATATTCAGTGGGAGGTGGCCGGATTCAAGCACTATAGCACCGCGGTACAACGCCAGGGAGTCCTCTTGCATGCGGATGCTCTGGATAAGAGTTCGCCGCTTCCTTCGGCGACGCTTCCGCAGAACTCCGACAATGCGACGGAGATTGAAATCTCCGCGCGCTGGCCGATGGGGGGCGTAAACGCGCCTAACGGCCTGGAGAACGGCAGTGGCGCCTTCAGTTCCACATTCGATGCAATTGACGTGGAAGCCTCAAGCGTGGTCAACGATTACGTTGGCGACATTTTCATGTTGCGGGGAAATTTCGACCTTGCCAAAGCTCCCTATGATCCCTATGTTCAGAATTATTTCAAAGATCCAACCTGCAACAATATGGTTTGCAATTTCATAGGAGTTCAATTCGACAATCTCTTTATCGATTGGGGCGATGGAACCATCGAGCCTATCGAAGCGTCGCTGCAAACTCCAACGACCCAGTGGATAAACGGACGCGGAGTCGGTCTTCTAACGATGTCGACGTTCATGCCTGCCGGGGGCGTCCCTGCCACCGCAAACGGCCAGGTGCCTGCCATAACACACCAGTACAGTACGAATAACAGTTACCAGGTGCGCGTCTTCGAACTGGCTGAGGCCGATACACAGGCAATCAACACCTCGGCGCTGGCTATGGCGCTGGACGAATCCACTTCGTCCTTTGCGACTGGCATCAAGTTGGCGGGATTCAAACTGAGTGGCTTTAATCAGCCGGCGAGCGAAAACGCTGCCAGCAGTAGCAATTCACAAAGCCTTGAGGCGATCATTGCGCGCGGCTATTTGCTCTACAGTACAACGGTGGTGGTGGTGGCGCGCGAGGATCTGCTCGCCGGCGGACCGCTCCATTTGGATTCGATTTCCGTCATCTTCAACGAGCCGGAGCAGAATGCATCCGCGACGGGAAGCGGAGTGCACATAATGAATCCAGCGGCCGGCCGCATGGACATGGCGGCCGAAAAGAGCCGTGTAAATCCGGCGGCAACAACCACTCCGGCGAACCAGCCAATTCCATTATCTCCCATCTACGGGCCGCATTGCAGCCAATGCGACGAATCGATGATGGCTGCGGCAACGTTGAGATACTATGGCCAGGGCGTGGTGCGCATCAACTGGTATATCGATAACGAGCTGATCTCCAGTGAAACGTATCCCATCGGTCCCTCGACCCAACGCACGGCGAAAACGGACCCCTCTTTGCCTCGCGACGGCCTCGGCACTGCGTTGCTCTCCACTAAGACATGGAACTCGCCGGCTTTGAACGGGGCCAGCCTGGGCAGCCACATGATGCATGCAGAGGCGGAAGTGGTTCCCAGCCTGCAAGGCCTGAATTTGGGAATGGTGCACAATCAGGTTCTGGAAGCCGCCAGGCTCGCCACCATTTCGAGTCCCGCGGCCGAGGGAGCCAAGACTCAGTACACATCGGCGAGGCCGGATTTGGAAGCTCCGGGCGGTTCGCTGACACATGTTCAGTTCTCGAACCTGTATTTGCGTCTGGCGCAGAATCGCGCGGGCGTCTCGCAGAAGTTTGGCGTGCTTTCACCCAACCGCCGGGCCGCTCCCGGCATACCGGCGGTGGTCAACCTGCAGACCGTGATGGGAACGCTGGCCGGAGATCAATCGCAGACGACGAGCCTTCCCAAAGAAGTGCCCTACTATGTCGTCTCCACACAAGAACAATATACCGTTGATGCCAACGGCCCTGGACCATGCACGTTTGTCTTTCCAACCAAGGGGGGGGGCTTTCACGTCACCGGGCTGCAGAACCACGTAACACAAAACCCTGACGGCACGTACAGCGGGACGGGCAAGCTGGTGCTCTACCTGACCGACAGCCCCTCCAGCGCCGGGCAGTTGCCTCCGGTGATCGTGCCCATCGACCATTGGCAGATCGGCGCTGACGGCAAAACGGTGCAACAGGGATCCTTCGATGTATCTCCCGGAGCCAGCCTGCAGGATCTGCCCGCGGTAGCGGGAACATTGCAGCGGGTAACCGCAGCGGCGGGAGCCGCCAACGATCTGATGGTGACTCTTGGTCTTCAAATGACGGACAGCACCTTGCGCACCTCGGCCGCACCGCAGCTGCCACCGGTTTTCAGCGCGCAAGCGGCACCTCTATCGAGCAGCGGCGATTGGTACATTAGCGGTGTCCCCATGCCGGAGATTCTGATCGGCTGGAGCGCCTTCCGCATCAGGCCCAACAACGGCGTGGCGATCGATTTGAGCCGCACTGTGGGCGATGCGGTTTCAGGCGTCTGCGGAAGCGGGGGCGACGGCGCGGGCTTTGTCGGCATTCATTTCGGCGATGCCACACTTGTGCCCTATACCATGGAGCTGACGGATTTTACCCAGCAGGTTCCAGACTGGGGCATCTCCGGTTTCGGTATCTGTGGAAGCCTGGATACCGGCCCCTATAGCACGCAATATTTATCCGGCCAGGTTAGCTTCGATTCGTTGCAAGCGGTGGCGCAAAATGGGCTTTTCAACGCGCTGTATAAGAACCTGACCGTGCATGTTCCCTGGCTGGATCTCGACCTGAAGGCCGATGTGCCGCTGCAATCCGGAGGCGGCAAACAGTCGGCGATGCAGTTCAACTTCCCGCAGCCGGCCCCGGTCACTAAAAGCTATGCCAACGGCTCGCTAACGGCCAAGGATTTCGTCTTCACCAAGGCGCAGGATATCGGCTGGGCGTTGTACAGCACGACTACTTTCAACGTCACTGCGGAGAACAAGCCCTTTGCCACTGTGCCCGATGTGGAGATGTACTACGGCATGGACGGCAGACCGTATTTCACCAATCAGGCAACCTCCACCGACGTTGCTTTGCATGGCTCATCCAGCCTGGGCTTGGCACCGCTCGATCTGGTCTCGGTGCATATCACTCCGCTGGATCCAAGCAGCAATCAGAATCACATTCTGGACTTCGACTTCGCTACCAAGGTACATCTGTCCACGGTCTTGCCTGCAGTTGACATGCCTGTCACCTACGGATTGCTCCGCGCCATTTCGACCGGCGGCAGCGCGACTTATTCCGACAGCGGGCCAAACAATGCATCGTTCCAGGTTCCTTTCGTCTTCCCGCCCTCTGATTCTTCCGTGCATCTGAACCTCAAGCCGGTCTATCAGGCGACGGCGGGCGGCACGGTCTTTGAGCAGGACGGCGTCGATCTGGGCCTCTTCGGAATTCCGGGCGTAACAGGTTCGTTTAAGCTGGGCTACGGTCCCTCGGGAGACGATTACTGGATCGCCAAGGCCGCAGTCCCGCTGGGACCCGGCGTGCCCATCTTTGATCCTTTTCTGACGCTGTACGCGATTACGGGAGGGATGGGGCACAACGTTTCCATGGATGCGCTTACGCAGCCTGCCATTAGCGTTCATGATGTTGGATACACGGCCAACGGAGGAACGCTGTTCTCGGCCGGCGTTACCGCCGGATCCTCCGACGACGGCTTTACTTATAAAGCCGATGGAGACCTGACAATCAAGGTGGGCGGTTCGGGAGCCGGTGCGCGGTTTTCTTTCGCGAACGGTTCTCTGCTGGGCGGCTTCGGAACCTTCAACGGCTACTTTCAGTACGCGAACAACAGCTTTGACGGCGATATGGATGCGACCGAGAATCTGCTGGACGGCGCGGTGAAGATGAACGGCGATGTGAATCTGCACTACGGCATCAACGACCATACCTATCACCTGGACTTGGGCACCAAGAGTACGCCCATATCAGGCACGCTGTTGGGTATTAGCGGCGCAAACGCCTACTTGATGATCGGCAACGACATTGACAACCACATCGGTCAGCTCATGATTCAGGCAGGCGGAGGAGCCAGCTTCCACCTTGCGGTGGGAGACAACAGCGTTGCCTCGGCCTATGTGGACGGATACATGGACGTGGACATGACCGCGCAGATTTCCCCGCCCCTTCACATCTCCGGACAGTTCGATGCAGGAGTGAATGCCGGTGTATGCGTCGCGGATGTGTGCGGCAGCGCAGGGGTTTCGGCAAACGTCACGGCTTCGGCGCTTCCCATCCAGATGTCCGCCGATGCATCGGTGGATCTGGGCTGGCCGGTGGGTTCAGTGGGCTTTACGGTCGGTCTGAATTAGGCAACGCGAGGAGGATGTTCACATGAAGATCAGAGTGTTTTACCTATTCGTTACCGGTCTTATGGCCGCGGCGGCGTGCTTTGGCGCCCAGGCGCCGCTGGGCCAGATTGACCGCGTGCAAGCTCCCTCTGCTTCGAACAGTCAAGGCCGCGTGATTGCCTCCTCAGACGGGAACGGCCAGGTTCAACTCTTTTGGTTACCCGCGCCGGGCGCATGGCCCGCGGGCGGTTGGCGCATACTAGACGAGTATGACAATGTGATCGCCGCCCGCATCGTGGTTGCGGCGCCCGATGCCATGAACGCGCTTTCCAGCGACGGTCAGGAGCTGGTGAACAAGCTTGCTGCCGGTCTGCTCTCCGCCGACGCCAAGACGCAGTCCTCCAGTCTGGGCTGGGCGGCGCTTTACTCGATGAGTATTCCCGATTTCGCCCGCGCGATGGGTCTATCCTGCACGCTGGTTAAGGCGGAGCCGGGACAGCACACCTACACAGTTCTCGGTCTGAACGCCACCGGCGCTCCCAACGGGCTTGCGCTCACTTCCGTCGCTCTAAACACATCCATCGCAACACCGCCGCCGCCGCCGCCCGCCAACGTCAGCGCCCAAATCACCGCGCAGGGCGTTGCCCTCTACTGGTTGCCCGCAGCCAATCAGCAAAGTAACATTCCCATCGTCGCCTATTGGGTAGAGCGGGATGGCTATGGCAAGCTGACCGACCGGCCGCACGTGCTCGGCGCTTCCTGGAATGCCAAGATGCCCGCCTACGTAGACACCAATGCTCCGGTCGAAGAAGAACATGATTACAGCGTCTATAGCGTAGATGTCTTCGGGCGTTTAAGCGCGGCGGCGACGGTCCACGTGGCGATTCCCGATGTCAAAGCGAAGCTCGCTCCCATTGGATTGCAGGTGACTGCAGGTAATAACAAGGTTTCGCTGCAATGGAAGTCGGGCGGCAACCCGAATATCGCCGGCTACATTGTGGAGCGCGCACAGCTTTACGGCGGTCCCTATGAAGCAATTACGCAAACGGCTCTGGCCCCTTCCGCCACCACTTATGAAGACATCGGACTGATGGGCGGTACCACATACTACTACAGGTTGAGATCCATGGATGCGCGCGGAGAGCTGGGAGTTGCCACACAATCGCTGTCAGCGCACCCCGACAATGCTGACAAACCGCCCGCCCCCTCCATGCTCCAGCTCACGGTGGGCAATTCGCGCATCCACCTCAGCTGGCAGCCAGTGCCGTTCTCCGTGGCCGGATATTACGTGGAACGCCAGACGAAGGGCGACTCCAGATGGAAGCGGCTCAATGCGATTCTGGTAAAAAGCACAGTGTATGACGACGACTTCGGCGCCGCGACCTACGGAAGCATGACTTACCGGATCGTCGCCGTGGGCACGGACAACAAGGAGAGCTATCCGGGAGAGCTTGCGCCGGCCACTCTGGCGGATCCGACCCTGCCCGATAAACCCGCCATCACCAGCATTGACGGATCGGGCGGAAAAGTACTGCTGAAGTTCAAAGCCAATGGACAGGCGACGCGCACGGTGCAGTTTCTCGTCTTGCGCAGCACGGACGAGAATGACATAGGCCTGGTCATAGGCGATCAGGTTCCGGTGGCCACCGCTCAGTTCACCGATGACGCGGTGGAGGCCGGCGATCATTATTTCTATCGCGTGGTCGCTTTGGATGCCACTGGCAACCGCAGCGATCCCAGCTTGCCGGCCGTCGTGCGCGTGGGCGCTCCGCCTATTCCCAAACCGGCTGCGCCGGCGGTCGCAATTGTGGGTCAGCCCTTCCCTGCAATCAGCTTTGTGCCGCCGAGCGGACCTTTCTCCGTGATGGTGCAGGTGCGCCGCGATTCGAATGGCTCTTGGACGACGCTGGCGGGTCCGATCCAGGATCAAACTCAAGTTTTGGATATGAACGCTCAAACCGGCACGCACAACGCCTACCGTATCGTTTATCGCGCCGCCAACAACCAGTATGGAGAGCCTTCGGACCCGATCGAGCCTGTCGCGAAGTAACGGATCGCCGCCGGCTGACGGCTTGATATGGCTCGAACAGCTTTTTCGATTCTGGTGTATACAGAATCCTTGCAGTAAAGTGGCTTTTTCCTCAAGAAAAAGCCACCTTCGATGCGCTCGTAATGTCAACAAGTGAAGCGAAAATGCTCTAATACTGCCTTATGCGCGGTTCGTCGAAGCTCTTACTCGTTCTGCTCGTTCACAGGTACCCTGCGGCACTGCGACTGTAGAGTCGAACAATGGTGTTCGCCATAATAAATCCTCCGAGGGTTAACACTCAGAGGTTGGCGATTCATACCAGTTTATCGCACCAGTGACCATATCTTGTTGATTCTAAATAATGGCGGAGAGACAGGGATTCGAACCCTGGGTACCCTTTCGAGTACACACGCTTTCCAAGCGTGCGCCTTAAACCACTCGGCCATCTCTCCGCTGATGTTGACGCTATCTTCGACTCTAACATACCACGCATGCAGGATTGCATCTCGCTGATGAAGCGATAGATGCATGCTTCCGTAAGGGCAAACGATCAGTCGAATTCGACGAGAACCTGGCCCATCTTGACGGAGTCGCCTTGCGCCACGCGCACGCTCTTCACCTTTCCGGCGTTGGGCGCGGTCACATTGGTCTCCATCTTCATCGCCTCCAGAACCATGACCGGAGCATTCGCCTGAACTGCCTGGCCAAACTCGACATTCACCTTGATGACAATCCCATTCACCGGGCTGCGGCAGAGTTTATCTTCGCCGGCAGTCTCGGCCGCCGCCGGAGCCTGCGCGACAACGGCGGCCGCTGGCTGAGTGGATGCGGGTTGCGCGCTCTGGGGTGCATAACTCGGCAGGCGCGGAATCGCGTCATCTTCCAGAACCTCGACATCGACTTCATAAGTCTTTCCGTCAATTCCAACCTGAAGCTTCAAGGGAGAACTTCCTTTCCTATAGAGTCCAGCAGTCAGCCGCGCAAGCGCGGACGATGCGAGGAGTGAATCGCAACCCGCCCTTGCAACGTCCACGGATTTGCCTGTTGGCTCGATGCGGGGCGGTGCAGTTGCGCCGAGCGAATGCGAACCTTCTTGCCCAGAAATGCCGTCACCGCGGCGGCAATCACCACCAGCAGCTCGGGAGTCACTTCCTCTTTCGGCGCTGCGGCCGGGTTGGCAACTGCGGCCGGCGTGGGCTTGGTCAACTCGGCAAGCCGCGCTTCCAGGGCCTTGACCGCTGCGGTCAGCTCGCTCAGTTGGCTCTCCGTCGCCTGCTGGCGCTCATCGATTGCCAGCAACTTATCATTTGCACTCACAGCCACGCGCGGCTCCTTCATTCCAAAGAAATCAAGCAATTTCCATTACAACGGAATCAATCCATGTTTCTTGCCGGGACGCAACTCCCGCTTGGTGTGCAGCGATTCGAGAGCATCGACCAGAGCCTTGCGGGTATCGGCGGGATCGATCACGTCATCCACCAGTCTGCGCCCAGCGGCAATCCATGGATTGGAGAAGGCATCGCGGTACTCGCCTACCATCTCCCGGCGGCGCGCGGCCTTATCCTCGGCGGCGTCAATCTCTTTGCGGAAGACGATCTCGGCCGCGCCCTCCGCGCCCATCACCGCGATCTCCGCCGTGGGCCATGCAAGCACGCGGTCCGCGCCCAGATCCCGGCAGCACATCGCGATATACGCGCCGCCGTAGGCCTTGCGCAGCACCACAGTGATCTTGGGTACCGTCGCCGCCGAGTAGGAGAAGAGCAGTTTGGCGCCGTGGCGGATAATGCCGCCGCGCTCCTGCTCCACTCCGGGAAGAAAGCCCGGCACATCGACGAAGGTGACCAGCGGAATGTTGAAGGCATTGCAGAAGCGGACAAAGCGCGCCGACTTGTCCGACGCATTAATGTCCAATACGCCCGCCAGATGATTCGGCTGGCTGGCGATGACGCCCACCGCGCGCCCCTCTAAGCGAGCGAAGCCAATCACGATGTTGGCGGCAAACTCCGGTTGAATCTCGAAGAAATCCTGATGGTCCACCACGCGCTTGATTACATCGCGGACATCGTAAACAGCCTTGTTGTCCACCGGAACAATCCCGGCAATCTCCGCATCGGTATCTGTCGGCAGATTGTACTCAAGCCGTGGCGCGTCCTCCAGGTTGTTCGCGGGCATGAAGCTGAGCAGGCGGCGGCAGAGTTGCATCGCCTCCTCGTCGTTCTCCGCAATCAAATGGACGACGCCGGAGCTCATCTGCGCGTGCGGTCCGCCCAGCTCCTCGTCGCTGACCACTTCGCCCGTAACCTGCTTGATGACCTTGGGCCCGGTGATGAACATGCGCGCGGGCTTGGTTTGAATCACGAAGTCGGTCAGCGCCGGGCTGTAAACTGCGCCGCCCGCGCAGGGTCCGCAGATGAGCGAGATCTGCGGCACCACGCCGGATAGCAGAACATTGTGATAGAAGACGCGGCCATAACCGGCCAGGCTGTCGATGCCCTCCTGCACGCGCGCGCCGCCCGAGTCGTTGATGAAAACGAAGGGGCTGCCCGTTTTGAGCGCCAGTTTCATCATATCGACGCATTTGTCGTTGTGCGCCTCGCCGGCCGAGCCGCCGCCCACGGTAAAGTCCTGGCTGGCCAGATGCACCGGTCGGCCATCAATCTTGGCGCAGCCGGTGACCACGCCGTCGGCGGGCATCGGCTTGCCATCCATTCCGAAGTAGGTCGAGCGGTGCTGGGCGAAGATGCCGATCTCCTGAAAGCTGCCCTTGTCCACCAGCGTCGCAATCCGCTCCCGCGCCGTCAGCTTGCCGCTCGCGTGCTGCTTCTCGATGCGCTCCTGGCCGCCGCCCAGCTTGAGCTTCGCGCGCTTGGCGGCGAGATCCGCTACCTTCTCGGCCATATTCTTGTTCTTTTTCTCGTCTTGCTTTGCCATTCCAACTCCTGCGTCTGCCAATCTCGTCTATTTTTCCGGAGCGACGGTAACCTTGTGCTCTTTTCCGTTCAGCGTAATCACATAACTGACTTTGGCGCTCATGGGAGCCGCCTTCTGCTGAGTAGATTTAGCCGCCGCCGGATCCTTGCTCACATTCTTGCGACCCTCGGCGCGCGTTGCAAAGAACTTCGGCGCCACCTGCGGGAACATCGCATAAGTCAGCACATCCTCGTCGCTGCCATTCGCGCCCGGCAGGGCTTTGGCCGCCGTGCTCAGCGCATCCCACTCCGGCTTGAGCAAATCCGCGGGGCGCACGGTGATTGCCGGCTTTTTGGCATGAGCCTCGGCCAGCTTCAGCACCTCTGCGTCCTTCGGGCCAATCGTCGCTCCGTAGTAGCCCAGCATCAGGTCGGCAAACTCGCCGGTCAACGTTTTGTATTTGCCCATCAACACATTGAAGACAGCCTGTGAGCCGACGATCTGGCTGGTCGGCGTCACCAGCGGCGGGTAGCCCGAATCCTTGCGCACGCGCGGAACCTCTTCGAGAACCTCCTTGAGGCGGTCGCCCGCGCCCTGGCCCTTCAGCTGGCTCTCCATATTCGAGATCATGCCGCCGGGAATCTGGCTCTTGAAGATCTCCGTATCCACGCCGGTGTTTTCGCTGAAAAACTCCTTGTAGCGCGGGCGAATCCGGGCAAAATGGCTGGAGACGCGGACGACTCTATCTAAGTCGATGCGCGTCTCGTAGCCGGTTCCCTCCAGCAGTTCAACCAGGCTTTCGGTCGGGTTGTGCCCTGGGCCCAGTGAGAGCGAGCTGACCGCGGTATCCACCATGTCGCAGCCCGCCTCGATCGCCTTCATCAGCGAGACCATCGTCACGCCGGTGGTCGCGTGCGTGTGCAGGTGGACCAGCGTCTCGTTGCCGCACTTCCGTTTGATCGCCTTCACCAGATCGTAGGCCGCCTGCGGACGCAGCAGCGCGGCCATATCTTTAATGCAAATGGAATCGCAGCCCATCTCGCGCAACTCCAGCGCCATCTGGGCAAAGGCCTCGACGGTGTGCAGAGGGCTGACAGTGTAGGAAATCGTCCCCTGCGCGTGCTTGCCTGTTTTCTTCACGGCGGCCACGCTGGTGCGCAGGTTGCGCACGTCGTTCAGCGCATCGAAGATGCGAAAGACATCGATGCCGTTGAGCGCGGATTTCTCCACAAACCGCTCGACCACGCCGTCTTCATAGTGCCGGTAGCCGAGCAGGTTTTGGCCGCGCAGCAGCATCTGCAAGCGACTGTTAGGCATCAGCTTGCGGAAGGTGCGCAGCCGTTCCCACGGGTCTTCATTCAGGAAGCGGATGCAGGCGTCGTAGGTGGCGCCGCCCCAGCACTCCACCGACCAGTAGCCGGCCTTGTCGATCTCTTCGCAGACCGGAATCATGTCGTCCAAAGCCATGCGGGTGGCTAGCAAACTCTGGTGCGCATCGCGCAGCGCCAGTTCGGTAATCTCAACAACGCGGCCCATGGGCAACTCCTCATAAAAATAGCCCTCAACAGGAGTCCTATCTCTCCAGACCTTGTCGATGGGCTTGCGCAGATGTGCGGTGAACCTAACCAATAGTACCGAAGCCGGGCCGATGCGGTAAAGCCCTCCGGCATCGCCGGAGGGCTTTACAAATTATGAATTGAAGGCGCGCACATCCACCAGCCGCACGCCCAGCGTGCGCTGGCAGATCGAGTCCAATTGCTCGTCGCTTCCCACAAAATGAATGGTCCGATGGATGTGCACGAGCGACTCGCCAGATTTCAGTTCGCGCGCCGGCGAGGAGGACTCCAGCTCGTAGAACTCTCCCATCTGCCCGGAGCCGGGAGCCGCCGGACCGTCGTTATAGGTGTTGGCCACATCGCCGTTGTAGGGGTTCTCCTGAATCTTCCAGGCCGAGTTCACATACATCTCGGGATTTTTGGATTGATTGTATTTGGCAATCGTCAGCACGCGATTCTCTCCGTCGTAGCTGCCCACAATCCCCTTGGCGCGCTGCGGGCTCAGGCCCAGCTTGCTGCGGTAGTTGGAGTCGGCCTTGAAGAAGATCGCCTCTTTGCCGACGTGAATGCGGTCGGCGGGAACCGATCCAAAATAATCCGTGGTCACGGGAATGCCCAGCTCCGACTCCGGCCCTGCGTGAATCGGCAGGATCACCGTGCTCCGCGGCGTGGATTGGAGCTGACTGAGCACCCAGAGCGAGAGCAGGCCGGTCTCCTTTTTGTGGCTCGCGGCCGCGCGATTCGTCAGCTTGTTCTCCGATTCGAAGGCGACCAGCTTCACGCCCGCGACGGCCTCCATGCCGAGTCCCTTCCAGACCTCGGCGCCATCCAGCAGGCGCACCACGCGCTCCAGCCGCAGGTCGAAGTTGGTTCCGGAGTAGTTCTTCAGCAAGAAGTCGTGGCGGAAGCTGACCGAGTTCTTGCTCTGGTCGACGATCTCGTAGCCGTCGGTGTCGATCGGCGCGGGCGTAAACCAGTGTTCCAGATCGAAGGGAACTCCAGGCTCGAAGAAGATGGAAAACTGCCCGCCCTCCGGGCCGAGCCAGATGCGGTCTTCTCCGCCCACGGCATTCATGTGCGGCATGGCCTTGCCGGAGGCGATCAGCTCGCGATTGACCCAGCCGAAGCTGAAGCCCTCGGCGCCCGCGACCGAGCTGGTCATCACATGGCCCTGCATCCCCGGCCAGACGGCGACCGAAGCGCCGCTCGCGTCCGAGAGAACTACCAGTTTGCTGTATTTTTCGATGAAAGAAACCACTTCGCCGAAGGTATTTACTTTGGATGGCATGGACAATTTCCTCTGATGGTTGAGCCAACAATAATCGAGCGCGCAAAGGGCTGTCAAACGCAGCCCGCGCTTGAGGGCGCGCGAGAGAAAACTGAGATATGGCCGGAACGCCGGGTGCCCCAGGTGCCTCGCTTTTGGGCACATGGGAATCACGAAGATCAACCAGCCTAATTCTGTCCCCTGTCCCCTGTCCACCGTCGTTCCACAGGTTGCGCTTCGCCCGGCGCATCTGTAAAACTCAATCCGATGGTTCTTCATTTCCTCATTCAGGGCCGTGTGCAGGGCGTCGGCTTCCGCTGGTATGTGCAACGCGCGGCCGGCCTGCTCGATCTGCGCGGCTGGGTGCGCAACACCGAGGAGGGCGAGGTCGAGGTCGTGGCCTCCGGCGCGCCCGAGGAGTTGGCCGAATTACGCTCGAAGCTGCGCCAGGGTCCGCGCGGCTGCCGCGTCGACCGCCTCAACGAGCATCAGTTGGCCGACTCCGAGGCCGACGAACTCGACTCCTTCCGCATCGACGGAGCTTGGTAAAGGTTAGAGTGCTCTCCGCCGCAAATAAGATCGATTACCGATGCCCGCGCATGGGTGTTGGCGGATGCCGGGGATTATTGATCGAGCGTTTAACTAGCCCTGCAGCGTCCTTTGGCCCATTCGCGCAAATTCATGCTTTGCCCAGATGGCGACCATCACAAACGGTGTCATAAGGCCAAACACCAGCAGCCGCCCGATCCACGGAGTTCTGATGCACATGGTATGCGTGCAAAAGGATTGACGGGCATTCCACACCCAGGGCAGGACGTAGGCGAGAACTGCAATCCAGAACCAGCAATAAGCGCCCAGGACGATGGCGCCGGCACGCATGCGAAAGACAACAAGGAAGCACGCAAGGAGCCCAGCGATCGCAGGCGCCAGAGTCAACCACAGTCCTGCGCGGCCAGTCGTTTTGATTGCTCCGAGAGTCAGCGGGAATTGCGCATCGCCACAGATCAGGACCGACAGAACCAGCAGAAATATCGCCGAGATTGCAAGCCAAAGCAACGCGCTCCAGCGGGCAATCTTCGAGCGAACGGAATGAGCCATAAGCACCGCCCTTGAAAACGCACCCGATCTCCGATACGTTTCCCAGGGGAAAACGGTTCCCGCGTGCCCGGTGCGAGCGTGACGCCAAGCGCCTGGGAGACCACGTATCAAGATTTCTGCGCGATTTCTATGCGGTCGTGCCGCTAAGTGAGATAGAAGACGGCGGCGCAGGAGACCATCACTCCCGTGGCCTGCAAGGCCAGCAGGCGCAAGGTCCCTTGCGGGTTGCGCGGCAGCCACTTGATGACAAAGAACGCGACAATCGGCAACTGCCCGGCCATCAGCAACTGCCAGAGATGGGCTGCTGCGCCCTCATCGGCCTCATGGACAATGCCATAGATCGCCACGTGGCCAAGCACAATTCCCAGCGCGGTGAGCGACATTGCCAGGGGAAGAAATGCGCTCGGAAGTTTCATCGAAGGAAGATTCATGGTGTGACCTCCAGAACAGGTTCCAGGACGAACAGGCCCAGTTTAACCGATGCGGTGGTCCAATGGGATCGGCTGCCGTGGCCTGCCGCATTGCCGACTGGCCGACTCGTTATAATCAGAGGCGAAGCCCAACACTGATAAGGAGCCATTCACGCCATGCCCAAAGCCATCAAGCCCGTCGATGTCGAAGCCCTCAAGGCGCTGGTGCGCACCGTGCCCGATTTCCCCAAGCCCGGGATTCTCTTCTACGACATCACCACGCTGCTCAAGGACAAGACCGGCTTCGCCAAGATGATCGACGCCATGGCGGCGCACTATCTCGATCAGAAGATCGATCTGGTGCTGGGCATCGAGGCGCGCGGCTTCATCTTTGGCCCGGCGCTGGCCTATCGCCTCAACGCGGGCTTTGTGCCGGTGCGCAAGCCGCGCAAGCTGCCCGCTCCCGTCGCGCGCGTCACATACGATCTAGAGTACGGCTCCGACACGCTGGAGATTCATCTGGACGCCATCCAACCGGGCCAGCGCGTCGTGCTGGTCGACGATCTGCTGGCCACCGGCGGCACCATGGAGGCGACCGTCAAGCTGGTGCGTGAGCTGGGCGGTGAGATCGCCGGCCTCGCCTTCGCCGTCGAGCTCGACTTCCTCAAGGGACGCCAGCGCTTCCCCGGCTACGAGGTCTTCAGCCTGCTCCACTACGACGAATAGACGCTCTTCATGCATACTACAGAGAGAGACTGATGCATGAGCACAGACAGAAAAATCGCCTGGTTTGGCATCGGTCTACAGCATTTTCGATTCTGGTGTATACAGAATTCTTGCAGTAAAGTGGCTTTTTCCTCAAGAAAAAGCCACCTTCGATGCGCTCGTATTGTCAACAAGTGAAGCGAAAATGCTCTATCGTCCCGGTTTTTCCGGATTGGCTTCACGGATGGCTTCCACATCGGCCAGATCGCGCATTCTTCCCGACTGGAGTTTATTCTGGATCAGATCTTCAGCGGCGATGATATGTGTCGCCACGCCGTCAACTGTCGTTTCCGTTCGATGCTCCCACGCCTCGTCAAAGTTCACGCCAACAATATGCTGCAGGATGTCGACGCGGGTTGGAGGCAGCCCAATCTGAAAGATGGAGTTGGGATCGTCGCGGAAGTCGGCAGGTGTGAGTCCATCAATCGGCGCGCCAAAAGCGGCCAGAGCGCGATATACGGCTTCGCTGTTTCTGATATCGGCGCGGATAAAGAGATCAAGATCCTTCGTCGCTCGCGGTTCGGAGTAGACGCCAACCGCATATCCGCCGATAATCAGGTATTCAACTCCGTGGACGTTGAATGCGAGTAAGAGTTGCTTCAGATCTTCGGGTAGGATCATAGGTTATACCTTTGAATGCGTAGGCAGCGGCGGTCGCGTCCCATACAGCAGCCAACCTTTCGCCAACCGGACGGCTCAGCCAGTAGCGGTTGATCTCTGCCTTTTGTTCCTCATGGCTGGAAAATTTACGGATTGTCTTATCCGAATCCATGCGGCATACCCACACTCAAATTATATTCCTTTTCCCATACCGCAGTTCCCACCCTGGCTGGAAAAAGGCGAGGATGGTCACTCAATCAAAGGAGTGATCCGCAATATCAACTAGACGCCTCTTCCGGAGCACTCTCTTCCGCAGCGCTGTCCGCTTCGTCGCCGAGAAAGCTCTGCGCATCGGCGAAGCGGTAGCCCACATACACATCCGTCAGCAGATAGACCGGATTGGCCGGATCGTCCTCGATCTTTTTGCGCAACTGGCGGACGAAGGTGCGCAGGTACTCCACCTCCTCGCGCGCGTCCGCGCCCCAGACGGCGGTCAGCAGCCGGGCGTAGGTGATCACGCGCCCCGCGCGGCTCATCAGGCAGTGCAGAATGTCGAACTCCTTGCGCGTCAGATGCACCGGCTCGCCGCGCTTGGCCACCTTGCGCTTGACCGGATCCAGGCGCAGTTCGCCGATCTCGATCGGCGCATCCTCGGCTCGCGCAGGAGCGCGCACCCGCCGGACGGCCGAGCGGATGCGGGCAATCAGCTCGCGCGTACTGAAGGGCTTGGTCACGTAATCGTCCGCGCCCAGCTCCAGCGCCTCCACCTTGTCTTCCTCCTGGTCGCGAACGGTGAGGATCAGCACCGGCAGCCGGGGCGCGAAGGAGCGGATGCGGCGCAGCGTCTCGATGCCCCCGATTCCCGGCATATTCACATCCAGCAGCACCGCGTCGAAGATGCTGCCGCGCAGCGTCTGCAGCGCCTCCTCGCCGCGCGAGGCCTCCATCACCTGAAAGCCCAGCTCGACCAGCGGCGGGCGCAGCGCCCGGCGGATCGCCGATTCATCGTCCACCACAAGAATGCGAATGGGAGGCTGATTCATTTCGTTGACTCCTTTTGCGCCGCGGCCGGAATGGCCGCAAAAAATGTCGTTCCCTTGATCTCGTCGCTGGTCACCCAGACGTAGCCGCCGTGAATCTGCGCCACGCGCTTGGCCACCGAAAGCCCGATGCCCGTGCCGCTGGCCTTGTTGCTGTGCTTCGACGAGCGGTAATAGCGGTTGAAGATGCGCTCTCGGTCGTTGATCGGAATCACCGGGCCGTAGCTGTGTACGGAGAAGACCACCTCCGCCTTGGCCCGGGCCACGCGAATGGTGATCGTCGTGCCGTACAGCGAATACTTGCAGGCGTTGTCGATGTACTGCGTCAGCAGCATCACCATCAACTGCCGGTCGCAGGGCACCACCAGCTCGTCGTCCTCAATGTCGAGCTCCACCTTCATGCTCGCCAGCCGGTCTTTCAGGCCGGTCAGGATCTCCTCGATCATCGGCGCAACGGCCACCAGCGTCGCATGAATCTTCATCTCGCCGGCGTCCAGGCGAGCCGTCGTCAGCAGCCTTGTCGTCAGGTTGGCCAGCACGTTGGTCTCCTCGTCGATCAGCGCCACCAGCTCCGCCTGCCCGGCCGAGAGATGACCCATCTCGCCCAGCCCGGTCGAGGCCGCGCGGATCGCCGTCAGCGGAGTCTTGTAGGCGTGCGCCAAACTGTCCAGCACCGTCGCCCGCAATTGCTCCGTCCGCCGCTCGGTCTCGATGCGGCTCTCGTTGGCAAAGGCCCGATAGCGATCGAATGTGATAGCGATCAGCGAGGCGATGGCGTTGTTGGTCAGCGGGCCCGTCTCGCCGCGCACCACCAGAGAGCCCACCGGAACCGTTCCCAGCCGCACCACGCGCCGGCCCACGCCGGTCGCCGGGTCGTCGTCCGAGCTGCCGAAGTAGTAGACGTTCTGCGCCATCTCGCGCGGGTCCACGCTCCAGTTGCCGGCCTGGTAGACCTGGTGCAGATCGGCGTCGAAGACGGCCACGGCCTCCAGCGCAAAGATCTCATGCACCAGCTCGGCCAGTTGCGGTCCCGGCTCCGTATGCAGATTCATCTCCAGCGTGCGCCGCGTGAACTCATACAGGTCGCGCATCTGTTCGCCCCAGTTTTCGGCCGCGCGGGCGTGGTCGTTCACGCGCGCCGACAGGCGGCTGACCACCAGCGCCACCAGCACAAAGACCAGCAAGGTAATGGTGCTTGCCGGGTCGGCCGTCAGGCTCGCCTTCGGCTGATGCGTGCCCAAGAGACTCTGCAAGATGACTGCCGTGAGTGAGACCGTCACCGCCTGCCAAAAGCCGCACAGCAGCGCGATCGGCACCACGATCAGCAGGTAGAGCAGCGCCACGACCGGCAGCAGCCATCCGGCCCAATGCGCCAGCGTGGCCACCAGAACCACCGCCACCACCCCCAGCGCGGATTCCAGCACAAACAGCAGCAGCCGCGCGCCCGAGCCGCGCGTGCCGAGTGCGGTCGTCAGGGAAGGGAAGGAGATGGACTGCAATGCCAAAACCGGACTCCGTGTGCCTTGGGTGGTGTTGCGCCGTTCTTGCGTGATGCAAACAGGTACAAGCTGCCGAAGTGCCCTGTATGCAAGGAGCTTGAGTGGATTTTAGCAGGTCGTGCGCGCCTTCCCGCGGCGACATCGGCGATCCACCCAGGCGAATGCGGGTCCGCAAAGGCCGCGAACCGCCTGGCTCGTGGGAGCGGTCATTGACCCGGAATATCCTTCGTTTATACTGAGGCAGGTAAATTACCCGTTATCCACAGCTTCAGCAAAAAATCTTCACGGGTTCCTTACGCGTTCTCTAGAATAATTCAGGAGAATATTCGGCATTCTGTTCTAAGTTCATCCAAAATCAAAGGAGAATCATGGCTACCAAGTACAAACTGGAATACATCTGGCTTGACGGCAAACAGCCCATACCTGAACTGCGCGGCAAGACCCAGCTCAAGACCTTCGAGAAGGCTCCCTCGCTCGCCGACATCCCGCTGTGGGGCTTTGACGGCAGCTCGACCATGCAGGCCGAGGGCAAGAAGTCCGACTGCGTGCTCAAGCCGGTCGCCCTCTATCCCGATGGCGCCCGCAAGGACGCTTATCTGGTTCTCTGCGAAGTCATGCATCCGGATGGCACACCGAACTCGACCAATATGCGCGCCACCATCGAAAACGACCCCGATCTCTGGGTCGGCTTCGAGCAGGAGTACTTCCTTTACAAGGACGGCCGTCCGCTCGGCTTCCCGAAGGACGGTTTTCCGCCTCCGCAGGGTCCGTTCTATTGCGGCGTCGGCTACAAGTACGTCGGCAACATCGCCCGCCAGATCGTCGAAGAGCACCTCGAGCTCTGCCTCACCGCCGGCATCAACCACGAAGGCATCAACGCCGAAGTGGCCAAGGGCCAGTGGGAGTTCCAGATCTTCGGCAAGGGCTCGGCCAAGGCTGCCGACGATCTCTGGGTCGCCCGTTATCTGATGTATCGCCTCTGCGAGAAGTACGAAGTGGATTTCGAGCTGCACTGCAAGCCCATCAAGGGCGACTGGAACGGCTCCGGCATGCACACCAACTTCTCCACCAAGCACATCCGCGAAGTGGGCGGCAAGGCCTACACCGAAGCGCTGATGGCGGCCTTCGAGAAGTACATTCCCGAGCACATCGCCGTCTACGGCCCCGACAACCACCTGCGCCTGACAGGCCTGCATGAGACCCAGGCAATCGACAAGTTCAGCTACGGCCTCTCCGACCGCGGCGCCTCCGTCCGCCTGCCCGTGAACTTTGTCCGCGACGGCTACAAGGGCTACTTCGAAGATCGCCGTCCCAACTCCGAGGCCGATCCCTACCAGATCGTCTCCCGCATCCTGAAGACGATCAAAACCGTTCCGGTGAAGTAATCCAAGCACCGGCAAGACAACAAGGGCGGCAAACCGGTTCCGGTTTGCCGCCCTTGTTTTGTTACCGATCCGGCCCAATCATGTGAAACTCCTTGCCCCGTCCATTCCCGCGTTTTTTGCGGAAATGGACGGGAAAGATTGTCACTGTTTTCTTGCCGGATCAATAGGCGATGCCGTCGCGGCTGGAGATTTTATTCGCTCACCGCCGGCTTCCACAGTTTCTCCATCTGTTCAAGCGTGCGCCCCTTGGTCTCCGGCACAAATCGAATCATGAACAAGACAGCCAGCAGGCTCATCCCGCCATAGATCCAATAGGCGAAGCCGTGCTTGAAGTGCTCCACCAGATAAGGATTCTTGTCCAGCATCGGGAAGGTCTGGCTGACAATGAAATTGGCGACCCACTGCGCCGCCACGGCCACGGCCATCGCCTTGCCGCGAATCTGGTTGGGGAAGATCTCACTCAGCAGCACCCAGGTCACCGGGCCCCAGGAGACGGCGAATCCGGCGGTGTAGACCAGCATCGCCGTCAGCGCAACAATGCCCTTGCCGCCCATCCACAAGCTCGACCCCAGGGCAATCATGCTGCCTGCCATCACCAGCGCTCCGATGATCTGCAGTGGCTTGCGCCCGAAGTGATCCACGGTAAAGATCGCCACAGTCGTAAAGGTCAGGTTCACCGCGCCCACAATGATCGTCTGCATCAGCGAGGCGTTGGTACTCATGCCCATGCCCTTGAAAATATCCGTCGCGTAATAGAGCACGACGTTGATGCCCACAAATTGCTGGAAGACCGACAAGGTGATGCCGATGAAGATCAGCATCCCGCCAAAGGACAACATCTTGCCGGAGTGATGTTCGCTGAGCGAGGCGCGGATCTCGGATAGCTCCCGTTCGCCTTCTTCTTTCGTCACCAGTTTGGCCAGCACCTGACGCGCGCCGGCCTCATTGCCCTTCAACATCAGGAAGCGCGGCGTCTCCGGCACCAGGAAGAGCAGCAGCAGAAAGAGGCCCGCCGGGATCACGCCGGAGAGGAACATATAGCGCCACCCGATCGTGTTCAGCCATGCATCGCCCGAGCCCGTCTTCGAGATTCCGAAGTTGACAAAGTAAATCACCAGCATTCCGAAGATGATGGCGAACTGATTCCACGCCACCAGATTGCCCCGCACCTTGGGCGGCGCAATCTCGGCGATATACATCGGCGAGAGCATCGAGGCCAGCCCCACGCCAATGCCGCCCAGAATGCGATAGAAGACGAACATACCGACATATCCCGGCCCGCCGTGGCCGATCGGAGCAAAGGGAAACTCCGGCGCAGCGGCGCCCAGGGCGGAGAGCAGGAAGAGCACGGCCGCGATGACCAATCCGCGCTTGCGGCCAATGTGAGTGCTCACCCAGCCGCCCGCCAGGCCGCCGATGATGCAGCCGATCAGCGCGCTCGAAACCACAAAGCCCAGCAGCGAGTTGGCGGCGTTGGCCTGCGCCAGGTTGTTCAAATCACTGAAGCGCGGATCGATGAAGTAGGCCTTCAGGCTGTCCACCGCTCCATTGATTACGGCCGTGTCATAGCCGAAAAGCAATCCGCCCAAGGTGGCGATCAGGGTAAGCAAAATCACGTAGGGATTCAAGCGCGACATAGGGTTCCTTGGCTTTCCATAGAACAAATTAAAACCATAGAAATAATAGACTATTCAATCGGCATCTGGACAATCCACGCCGCGGAGAGCGTTTTCCCGCGCGCTGCGGGGATTCATCTTCGAGAATTGATGAGAATGGATTGCCAGTTCGCTCGTCTTCCGCGACCGGCTTGACCGCGCGCTGTGGCAGTCAAGCCAGTCGAGGCCGTGGGGGGAAGCCACAGCGTTCGCTGCCGCGCTCACAATGCTTCCCGGCGCGGCAACGGATCTCTATTTGTGTTGCGTAGGTTCCTCCGGCAATGCCTCACTCGTTGCCCGATTCTCCGCATCCTTTGCCGGATGGCTGCGCACCAGCATGGTGACAATCTCCCGCTCCACCGTGATCTCGACGCGTTGCCCCGAGGCCGGCGAGGCAATCTCCTTGGCGGATTCTTTTTTTGTCTCGGCAGCGTCGCGTCGTAGAATGGTCATACCGTCATCCCCATGAGCCGGCGACAATCAACCCGCTACGGTTCCCACTACAACGTAAGCAGTACTCCGATGTCTTGAAATCGAGCATGAATTCTTCTCAATTGTTTTGAAGGCCATTATGTCGTTGAGCACGAATGGTATATACGAATTCGACGATTTTTCCCTGAACGCGGCGCGGCGACGGCTTGCGCGCGCGAATGAGCCCGTTCCGCTCACCCCCAAGGCCTTCGACGTCCTCGCTTACCTGGTTGCCAATCCCGGACGAGTGGTCGCCAAGGAAGAGCTGCTCAAGGCCATCTGGCCGGATTCCTTCGTCGAAGAGGGCAATCTGGCGCAATATGTCTCCACGCTGCGCCGTGCCTTGGCAGACAAATCCAGCCTGATCGTCACCGTTCCCGGCCGCGGCTATCAATTCGCCGCGCAGGTGCAGGTGATCCACCACGATACCGCGCTGACGCCTCCCGGACGCTCCGTCATTGAAGTCGAGCATCTTCCCCAGGCGCAGCCGGGCGATGTCTTTGTGCAGCGCGTGCGCGAGCGCACCAGCATCATTTATGAAGAAGCGCCGCCTGCCCGGCTTGCGCAGCCAGCGCCCGTCTTGCTGCTCGCCGCGCCTGCCGCGCCCAGGGTGAGAGTCTGGCGGTGGTTTGCCGCCGCATCGCTGACCGGTGCGCTGCTTGCCCTGGCCGCGATTGTTCTGGCCCACCACTTTGGAATGCCGCTCTTTGCTCAAACCCCGTTGAGCATCTCCACATTCACGCAGATCACCCAGGACGGACAATCCAAGTTCATCGGCGGGACCGATGGCAGCAGAATCTACTACACGCTCGAGCAACAGCAAGGCATGGAAGTGGTCTCCGTCTCCGGTGGTGCGGCTGTACCGATCCTCACGGCGCTTCCCAATCCCTGGGCCGGAAACGTCAGTCCGGATGGATCGACCCTGCTGCTCATCTCCCAGGCCGGCGGCATGGGCCCCGCCGATTCCCTCTGGAGCCTTCGCCTGCTCGGTGGATCGCCGCCCCGCCAGCTTGCCGATGCCATCACCGCAAACTGGTCGCCCGACGGCGAGAGGATCGCCTGCGCCACTGCCGCCGGAGAGATCTGGATCATGCGCAGCGATGGAAGCGAAGCGCATCCGATCGCATCGCCCGGAGTCTACATCAACTCCCTGGCCTGGTCGCCCGACGGCAACGCCATCCGCTTCTCCAAAGACGGCCTTCTATGGCAGATCTCCGTGAATGGATCCAATCTTCACCAGCTCCTGCCCGGATGGGGCAAGACGCCCTCGCAGTGGAACGGCGAGTGGGCGCAGGATGGCAGATACTACTTCGTCGCCGAAGGCCAGATCTGGTCTCTCGACGAGCGTCACGGCATCGACAGCGGCCAACCCGCCTCCCCCGTTCAACTCACCTTTGGACCCACCGTCTGGGATCGTCCAATTCCCAGTCCGGACGGCAGGAAGATCTACGCATCGGGCCGCACCAAGCGCGGTGAACTGGTTCGCTACGATGCCAAATCCGGTCACTTTCTCTCCTTCCTCGCCGGCATCTCGGCCGAGTTTGTCTCCTTCGCCCCGGATGGCAAATCCCTGGCCTATGTCACTTACCCTGAGGGCGTACTCTGGCGCGCCAGCGCGGATGGCAGCAACCCCACTCAACTCACCGATCCGCCCGTCTATCCCAAATCCCTGCAATGGTCGCCGGACGGCAACTCCATCCTCTTCGTCGATCAAACTCCGCAAGGGCTTGAGGCTATCTACGCCCTCCCCGCCGATGGCAGCCGCAAGCCCCGCCGCCTCCTGCCGCTGGATGGCAATGCGGAGACGGATCCCAGTTGGTCGCCCGACGGGCAGAAGATCGCCTTTGCCACCTCGCCCAATGTGGGCGCCAGCTCCAGCTCCGACCTGCGCATCCTCGACCTCGCCAGCGGCAAGGTCAGACTGATTCCCTCGTCCGAGGGGCTGCTCGTGCCCCACTGGTCGCCCGACGGCCGCTCGATCGCCGCCATGACTCTGGACACGATGGCCATGAAGCTCTTCGATATCGCCAGCGGACGATGGTCGAAGCTCGACACAGGCTCGGTCGCCTTTCCGGCGTGGTCGCATGACAGCCGCTTCCTCTACTACGTCAAGTGGGCCGGCGATCCCGCCGTCCTGCGCATTCGCATCGCCGACGGCAAGCGCGAGACCGTCGCCAATATGAAGGGCGCGCGCTATACCGGTGTTTACACGCTCTGGATGGGACTCGATCCAAACGAGGCGCCCATGCTGCTGCGCGACATCGGCACCGACGACATCTATGCCCTCACGCTCGAAGGAAGATAACTGATTTTGCCGATCATTTCCCCGCTACGGCGCACAATCAATCCATGAACACCATCTCCAACCGACAGCAGTCCTTAGTCCCTCAGTCCCTTAGTCCCTCAGTCCCTCAGTCCCTTAGTCCCTCAGTCCCTCAGTCCCTCAGTCCCTCAGTCCCTCAGTCCCTTAGTCCCTCAGTCCCTCAGTCCCTTAGTCCCTCAGTCCCTCAGTCCCTGAGTCCCTC